>Ga0209796_10000474_pt1 | contig 26198 bp, 16 predicted proteins | sample AgamicOrSfrz_FD_187167 | JGI IMG/M metagenome (GOLD analysis project Ga0209796, IMG submission 187167) | Agave microbial communities from Guanajuato, Mexico - Or.Sf.rz (SPAdes) (version 2) | ecosystem: Host-associated > Plants > Phyllosphere > Phylloplane/Leaf | place: Guanajuato, Mexico...
CGGCTTACACGTTGTGGATGTACAAGCGCGTGATTTTCGGCGCGATCGCAAATGCGCGAGTCGCGGGATTGAAAGATCTCGGTAAGCGCGAGTTCGTATTGCTCGGCGCAATGGCGTTGCTGGTGCTCGCAATCGGGCTGGATCCGAAGCCTTTCACCGATGCAATCGATCCGTCTGTCGGTACGTTGCTGGCGCAATCGGAGCGCTCCACGCGTCCGGAGCCGACACATCGCGATGGCGGCGAACACCTGCAAGCAGCGGCGCCGGCGGCGGTTGTTGCTGCGCGTACGCCGGGGTGATGCGCCGACGTTGCCGCGCTTACAGGTGTGCCTTGGCAAATTGCTCGCGCAAGTACCACACAGCGTGATGAATTCCGTTGCGGCCCCAACGAATTGCCTTAAGCAACGGACGTAGCCGGTTCCCGCGTATCTTGCCGAGCGGCCGCGCGGCTTGCGGCGCTAGCTGATTTACCACGGCTTCCGGCGTCGTAAAAAGTTGCGTGGTCCAATCCCAGTACAGCGGATAGCGTAACAGCACGCCGGCGCATAGCATGTCGAGCGTCAGCGTGCGATTGCGCCACGGCAACGGCGCTAGCGCGTCGTGGGTCAATCCCCAGCCTCCGTAGAAAGGCAGGCCGTATGTAAAGACGGCCTTGCCGCGCAACAGCGCGTCAAATCCCGCTAGTGATGACAGTGTATGCACTTCGTCCGAAGCATCGACGAGTGAAAGCAGGTCTGCTTCAGTATCGACGATGTCGGCCAGTTGCTGCGCATCGACCAGGCCGTTGCGATTGCCAGATAGAACATCCGGATGTGGTTTGTAGACCAAGAATGCGTCGGGACGCACGCGGCGCACTTCGCGTAGCAGTGCATCCGCTGTTCCAATGGCGCGCGTGCCGAGCCGGATCGACGCATCGTCAGCGACCTGGCCCGGGACCAATACGACGCGCTTGCCGGCGGGTGCGATCCAGTCGGGGCGTCGTCGTCCGAGGTTGTACTTCGTGACGCCAAGCTCGACGACCTTTTTCCGCAAGGCCGCGGCGCGCGCCAGTTCAACTTCCGTGAAGACAGTTTCGTTCAGCAGGACGCTTAGATCGCTTGGCTGGCTTGCGTCGAAATAAAGACCGCGGCGATCTATCACCTGGCTGCGTGGCGCGCTCATGTCGGAGCCGAGGCCGTTCGAATGAAAGAAGCCATCTTCAATTCGCACGCGGCGTACGTCGGTTGCAAGGCCTTCTGCGCTGCGCGCGCCCCACAGCACAGCACATTCATCCGACTTCACAGATTCTGGCCTATGAGTCCAGCGCAATGCATCGTTGCCCGCGCTGATATACGGTTTTGCAAAGGGACGCTTCCATAATTGAAAGCGGACTCCCACGACACGTTCGAAATCGGCAAAACGCCGATGCACCGCGTACTGCAATTCGATGCTGTTAAGAAGATCGTCAAGCGTGCCGGGGACGTGTGTGACGGGATTCAGATAACGGGTAAAGCGCAGGAATACGGCATCGAAAAGATCCGTCAACCTAGGGCGCGCCGTGCGATCTGGAAATTCGAGGTCATCGTGAGTGAGTCCCCAGCCTGCGTAATACGGCGCGCCGAACACGTGCAACGGTACGCCGGCGAGCAGTGCCTGCATGCCCTCCGAAGCGCCTATCGTGTAAACACAATCTACGTGCGGCAGCGCGGCGCACAACGATTCATGTCCTGACAAACGGTAAGCGGTGGCGAGCAGGCCGCCGATTGAATGGGAAAGCCAATGGCCCTTTCCTTTGTCGTCGGAACGCGCGATCCAGAATTCGGCTTCGGGATGGTTGCGACGCGCGACTCGGACCATGCGCTCGAAAGCACGCAATGAATTGCGTGTCGCGCTTGCGCAGACCCCATACGATATTGCGCGTTCGTCGATCAGCATGACGCGGGGCGCGCTTTTCGTTTGAAGTAAGGCAGGCGGGCAAACGGCCTGCGGTCGGCGTCGCGTGCCGGCGTGACTGTGAGCGAACCTTCTCATCAATCGTTCGGTATTCGGTGCGGTGCGATGTCTATTCTCGTCCTGGCGCGCCGCGTTGAGTGCCGAGTTGAGCGCAGCACTAAACGCTTCAGTGTTGCAGCCATCCACCGGCATCTCGAACCACGATAGGAAAGGTGCGCGGGGTAGACCATGCGACCACACAGGTCCGGGCCAAGCTACGTTGACACGGCTGCCGCATAGCCGTATCGCGCGTAAGGCGAGGCGCCCTGGCCAATGGTCTATCCAGAGAAGCCGTGAATCCTCGCCGGAAGTTAGCGCTAGCGCGGGCGCTTTCGCAATGCCTCGACTCATCTAGTGCAAAGTCTCTATGAAGCGGTCGACGTGCGCGAAATGCTCCGCCCAACTCGGCTCGCGAAACCGTTCTATACGGAGGAGTTGGGCCTCTCGCTCGCGACTGTTTGCATCGGCATAGGCGCGAATGCGAGCGAGCCAACCTGGGCCGTCGAGGGGATCCAGATAGTCAGGGATGTCATCGGCGATTTCGTGAAAGACCTCGAGGTCGCTTGCAATCGCTGGTACTTTTAGCGCGAGTGCTTCGGCGAGAGGCATGCCGTAACCTTCGACGAAAGATGGAAACAGCAGCGCCTGCGCGTGTTGCAGATAAGCATGAAGCTGCTCGTCGGAGCAATGAGCCTCTTCTATTACGACGCCTTTGAGGCTTTGGCAACGCTCGAGCATATCGATGACGTTTTCGCACTCCCAGCCGCGCCGGCCAATCACAACCAGCTTCGGTGCCGCGTGACCCAACTGTTCGACGAGCCGTCGCCACACATGCAGCATGAACCAGTGATTCTTGCGCGGCTCTATTGTGCCGAGCATCACGAAGTAGGGGCCCTGCAACGGACGCTGTGCAACTGGTCGGCGTACGACGCCCGATGCGAGCCGGGCCACCACCGTCGCAGGCATCGGCAGGTTTGCACTATGAGCTTCTGCCGCAAGCGAATCCTGTGTGGCTTGCGAATTCATGATCAGCCCGCTGGCGTGCTTCAACGCGGTGTGGATGCGTTGCCGATGCGTGGCATCGACGCCCGGGCGACAGTACTCGGCATGCGTCAGCGGGATTAAATCGTGAACCATGAACACAGGGCGTATCCGGCGCCGACTCATTGCATCGTAATAGCGGCGGTACTCCATTCCATTGTGACTGGTGTGCAACAGGATGCCGTTTTCGAAAGATGCTCCATTCACCCCGTTCAGGCACGCGCGTATAACCGATTGAAAGACCTGGCCCCGTTCAGGCACTGTCGAATCAAGCCACGCAAACGTTTGTTGCGAATCTTTTTCGGTCAAGACTGCTGAAAATCCCTTCTCGCTGATTACAGCCCGGGCGCGCGAACCATATCTCCGGACGTAAGCGAGCCCGACTCTGTCGACGCCGCTAGGGAGTTGTCTTTTGCATAGCCGCCGTGCGAGACGGGTGACGTCCAAAAAAATTGCGGGGTCCATGCGCTGAATTTTCTTTTAGGCTGTAGCGAACTGTGTCAGAATGTAACTTCTTGTAAGCGTCGCATTGTATTCGCGTTGTGAAAACCTGCAAAGCTTTAATCGGCCCCGGCAGGTCTCCTTGTCGCGCAACAGTTCCCGAAAACCGTCCGGCAGTCACGCATTGCCTGTTGTCTTAAACAAGATGTGCATTCGCTCCGCTCTAAAGTCAGCCGTAATGGGTCTGGCAGCCGCAACCCTTTTTGGATGTTCCAATATTCCGTCTGCGGGACCTCGTGCAAGTCACATTGAGTCCGCGCGAGCTCAATTGAATCAGAAGGGAATTGAGTTAGTCGACATCGATGCAAAACTAATAAAAGACCTGAGCTCGCTTCGCAAATCGTCGAGTTTTTTTGAGTTGTTCGGGAATCAGATTCCGGCGCAGAAAGGTCTCGGGCCGGGCGATGTGCTGGACGTGACGATTTGGGAAGCGCCGCCCGCCGCCTTGTTTGGCGGCCCGCAGGCGGAAGGATTCGGGGCGTCGGGGGGGCAATCCATCACGCTGCCAAGTCAAGCTGTGGGAAGCGACGGCGGTATGTCGGTGCCTTTCGTCGGTCGTATTCAGGCGGCCGGCCTTTCTACTGAGGCATTGGCGGCTGAAATCGCTCGCCGGTTAAAAGGAAAGGCCAATCAGCCGCAGGTCCTCGTTCGCCTCGCGCAAAACCAGACATCGTTTATTACTGTACTAAGCGACGGGGCAGGCCCAGTCCGGGTCCCATTTACTGCCAAGACCGAACGCTTGCTCGACGCGCTGACGACTGGAAATTCTGCACACCAGGCGGTCGATAAACTGGCTGTTCAGATCGTCCGCGGCAATCGGATTGGGCGCATGCCGCTCGCGCAAGTAATTAATGATCCTCGTCAGAATATCCCATTGTTTCCCGGGGATACGGTTTCCGTTCTTTATCAGCCGAATACCTTTACGGCGTTCGGTGCGACCGGTAAGAACGATGAAATCAGCTTTGAAGCGCCCGGTATTTCTCTGGCTCAGGCTCTAGCGCGCACGGGTGGTTTGAACGATAACCGTGCCGACCCGCGTGGGGTTTTCGTGTTTCGCATGGAAGAACGCGCTGCCTCCGGTGCCGATGCAAAGTTTCCGGTTATTTATCGACTCGACTTGACGGAGCCGGGGAGCTATTTCCTCGCGCGCAACTTCACAATCGACGACAAGGATATTGTCTACGTTGCGAACGCGCCGATTGCCGATCTGCAGAAATTCCTGAATGTGCTTTTCTCAGTCGCCTATCCGATTGTTAATTCGGTGAATTCGTTTAAATGACGTTTTACGCCAAACGCGATCAACCTGTTTTTAGCGTATGAAAGACGCAGTCGATGTGTTGTCCGAGGTTCACTCGCTGGTTCAAGCCGGTGCGTATGACGACGCGGTCAGTGTGGCGACCGGCTTCATAGAGCGTAACGGAAACAGCGCAGCGGTTCTTCGCGCTCGCAGTGGCGCGTTCGCAAGCGCCGGCAAACTTGCGCAGGCGCGGGGCGATGCTGCTTGCTGTCTGGAACTCGAACCGGACAACCTCGAGTACGCGGTTCATTGCGCATCACTCGCGGTGGCGGCGGGCCAAGCCCAGGAGGCAGTCAGGCTGCTCGAGAACCGCAACTGCAATAAGCACAACACCGGTGATGGTTCTGCAGAACGGGTATTGAGCGGAGCTTGGGCTGCCACGGGTGAATTCAGGCGCGCATTGCATTACGCGGAGCTTGCTCTTGACCGGCAACCGCATCATCAGGAATTCCGGGCACACCACGATGGACTCCAGCAGCATATGGAGCGGCAAATACGGATTGCCAGGCGATCCACGAAAGTAGCGGCTCCCGCTGCGCGATCGCCAGTATCTGCATTGCGCCTTCAAGGCAGAGTGCTCTATGCGCTTGTCCTGCGAGAGATCGCGGGGCAATACGAGCGCTCGCGGCTTGGATACCTGTGGGCAATTATCGAACCTATCGTGCACCTGATGGTGCTCGGGCTGTTCTTCTCGCTCCTGAACCATGCGACCGCACCGCTTGGCCACAATCTGTACCTGTTTTACCTGACCGGTTTGTTGCCATTCTTCATGATCATCCATACCGGTTCGAAGGTGATGCACGGATTGTCGGCTAACCGGTCGCTGTTGCTGCTGCCGCCGATCAAAGTACTCGACATTCTCGTTGCGCGCGGTGTTCTATCGTTGCTCACGGAATTGCTGGTTGCCGTGCTCATACTGGGGATTTTCAATCTACTCGGCATTACGGCCATTCCACAAGACAGCCTACTCACGCTCGGGGCACTCCTTCTCGCCTGGCTATTCGGTATTTCGATCGGCATCTTCATGGCGATGCTGAGCGAACTTTTCGAATCGTGGGAAATGATCTGGTCGCAAATCACCCGGGTGATGTACTTCTGCAGCGGCATCTTCTATGTGGCGGAGAAGATGCCGCCGCAAATTCGCGCCGTGCTGATCTGGAATCCGATCCTGCAATGCATTGAATTATTGCGTGCCGGCTTCTATAGCGGATTCGCGCCACCGTGGCTGCAACCCGGTTATGTATTGTTGGGCGCGCTCGTGTTGCTGACCGCTGGCGGCTTGCTACTGAACCTGTTCGCCCGCCACATCGGAGCCGAGGAATGATCGAATTCTTCCGCGTTTCCAAGGCTTTCCGTACCCGGACGAGCCGCAAGGTGATTCTCGACGACGTGAGCTTTGTCGTCCCGCCGGGACGCAATCTCGCGATTCTTGGCCGCAACGGCGCCGGGAAATCGACGTTGATTCGCCTTATTGCGGGCGCAGAAAAGCCTTCGAGCGGCGTCATTCGCCGCAGCGGCGCCATTTCGTTTCCAATGGCGCTGAGCAGCTTTTTCGTCAGCGGACTGAGCGCGCGCCAGAACGTGATTTTTGCGTCGCGCGTCTATGGCTATTCGCCGCATGAAGTAATGGCCTATGTAGAAGATTTCTGCGAGATCGGCGCTTACTTCGACATGCCGATCAAGACCTTCTCGTCGGGCATGCGGGCGCGGCTCGCCTTTGGCCTTAGCCTGGCCTTCCGCTTCGACACCTATTTGATCGACGAAGTCACCGCTGTGGGTGACGCTGCCTTCCGACAGAAAGCGCAAGCGGAACTCGACGCACGCATCCGCGAAGCCAGTGTCATCCTGGTTTCGCACAACAACGATGTTCTCCGCGACTCATGTGATTGCGCTCTGGTTCTCGAGAGCGGCGCAGCAGTGTTTTACGACGACATCGAGACAGCCATCCAAGCCTACGCAGAGATTGTTCAATCCAATGGCCACCATTGAACCCATTAGCTTTCCCCGACGTCCGCTGCACATTGCATTGCCGCAGGGCAAGACGTTGCTCTTCCTGCTCGTCTGCGTACTGCCGACACTTCTCACGGCGGCCTATTATGGGCTCTTTGCAAGGCCAGAGTACGTGACGACTGTAACGTTCGGGGTTCGCCCCGCCGAGCCGGCACAAACGAGAAGCGACGGCGCCGGCATCTCACAGGCCGTGCCGTTTTCATCGGAAGTCGGCATTACGTCATATGGTGTCGTGCAATACCTCGATAGCGATGCTTTTGTCCGCGATCTCGGAACACATGTGAACCTGAACAATCTGTTCGGCCCTCAACGCGGCGACTTCCTCGATCATTTGCCAGCCGACGCGGACACCGACAAAAAGCAGCGCTATCTGCGTAGCAAGATAAAGCCGTACTTCGACATCACGACCGGTCTCGTTACAGTCGAAATGCAGGCGTTCAGCGCAAAGGATTCATACGACCTCTCACGGCAGGTGCTGAACATCTCGGAAGGGCTCATCAATGCCATTTCCGAACGGGTAAGAAATGATGCGGTTGAAAGTTCCGGCCGCGATGTGGCCCGCGTGCTTCAGCAACTCACTAACAAGCGGCTTGAACTGGCCCGCGTACGCAAACAATATGGGCTCGTCGACCCTTCCGCGCTTGCATTGAACAATCTGCAACTGGCAAACAAGCTAAAGGAAGATCTCATCACTCTGCAGGCACAGCGCAGTGCGCTCGGCAGCGAAGTGAACGGGGATTCTCCGATCATCAAGAATCTGAACGGCAAGATTGCGGTCGTCACTGCGGAGTTGACTCAGCTCAATAACACGGCTGGGCTCGGAACAAGCGCTCGCAGCGTCGCGCCGCAACTCGAGCAACTCGAGAATCTTAAGTCGGACATCAGCGTGCTCGAAAAGCAGTACGCGAGCGCTTCGGACGCTCAGCAGCGGCAAATTACGAATGCAGCTCGGCAGTCGCTGTATCTGATCAGGTTCGTCGACGCAGTCAAACCTGACAGCGCCACCCGTCCTCATGGCTTGCGCGCGGTGTGCTTTGTGCTCCTCGGCGGTTTTCTTGCATGGGCAATCGCAGTGTTCGCGATCCAGGCTACGCGTGACCACCTGACCTGAAAGCCGCCCGATATGCTGTGCCAAAGTAGCCGCCTCTAGAGGCAGCGTTGCCAGTTCACTATTCAATAATGACAATGACCACCAACTTGAGAATCAAGGGGAAACCGAAACTCGCCATTATCAGCACGTTCGACGAATTGTGCGGAATCGCGGGTTATACGAAAGCGTTGGTGCCGCAGCTAGAGGATTACTTCGAGGTTACCGTCTTCGATCTGGACCAGTTCTTCTTTCGCAGCGAGGCCAAATCAGTCCAAAAACTCGCTGATGCAGAAATTCGCCGCATCTGCGACGCGTTGCCGGATTTCGACGTGGTCAATATCCAGCTCGAGCACGGCACGCTGGGCCGGAGCAAAAAGGCTATCTTTCGTCGCTTCGAAACGCTCGTTGAAGCTTCGCCCAGATTGTGCGTGACGTTCCATACGATCCTTCAGGCGACGCCGTTCCCCTGGAAGGAATGGGCGCGCTCGATGGTCAAGCTGCGTCTTGACAAGGCAATCGGTCTCGTCAGCGCTCATAAGGGCAACAAACTGCTCTCCACGGAGTTGTACAAGAGGCTGCGCGACAGCAATTCCTCAGTAATTGTCCACACGCGCCGCGATATGCGGATGCTCAAGTACGTGCACCGGATCGAGAAGATTTTCGACCATCCGCTGGCTTTTTACCCGCAGCATATCGTCGACCACGTCAGACGCACAGCCACTCGCAATGATTTCCCCCGGCTCGGCAAGCTTCCAGACGGGACTGTGCTGCTCGGCTGCTTTGGGTTCGTCAGCAAGTACAAGGGCATCGATGTCGCCTTGCGCGCACTGCGCTTGTTGCCGGAAAATTTTCATCTGGTGATCTTCGGCGGTTTGCATCCGAACGAGATCAAGAAGGGAATCCCGCTAGATAACTATCTCTCCGATCTCATCCAGCAGATTAACGCGGGACGCAAATGGCTCGACGTTGCAGGCGACGCTCAGGCAACGCTGAACCTGACACTTGGCGCAAGCGATTACGAGCGCCTCAGCACGGCGAAACACCCTGAAGATCTGTCATCCCGCGTGCATTTCATGGGCGCGCTGAAGGACGAAGACTTCGCCAAGGCCATGCACGTATGTGACATTGCATTGCTTCCCTATATGGAAGTAGGACAGTCTTCGTCCGGACCGATGTCCATTGCGCTCGAGATGGGCAAGCCGGTAGTCGCGTCGCGCACCAAAGCCTTCATGCAGATCGAGCGCTATCACCCGGATCGCGTGTCCCTGTTCGAAGTCGGCAATTTCCTTGAACTGTCGCAGGTGGTCGCTGCTGTGGCGAGCAGAACCAATGAGTTGCCGCAGAGTACTTACGACACGGGTAGTAATGCCATGATGTATCGCGCGGCGCTTGGATACCAATGAGCGATTCGAAACCTATCGTCGTTTCGGGATTCTGGGGCAGAGGGAACACAGGTGACGAAGCCATGCTTCAGCAACTGTACGAGTTCCTCTCGCCGGTGTTTCCCGTCACACTGTCGCTAGACAGACATGGAGCTTATGACGGGTTCTGGAATTGGTATCCCTACAATTGCTGCCCGACTGTCCACCAACTCGACGTTGGGCCGGTGGAGGCCGACCGTGCCGCGGCGCTGCATATTGGCGGCGGTGGGCTCGGTCTCAGCTTTAACGGAGCACAGTTGCTTCATGCGATTCTCGCCAATGTCCCGGTCCTGATTGCGGGCATCGACTTTCCTTCCGCTGCGGGAGATGCCTATTTGCGCGAACGGTCGCGCGCCGAGCTGATTACGAGACATCTTTCGTTTGTCAGTCTGCGTACGCGCTGGAGTTACGAGCGTTACTCGATGATGTCGGGCAATGGGCATCTGGGAGCGGACTGGGCGTGGGATTTGCCGACAGGCGATGTTCCCGACGAGTGGAGCGTTCCGGAGAATACCGTCACGCTCGTCGTGCGCGAGGAGAATGGCCCGGAATTTTCCCCGCAAGGTGGACGAATCGAGCTGCTTGCGCGAAAGCTCGAAAGCCTTGGCTTACAGCCTCTCTTTCTGCCTTTTTCTCCGGAAGACGCGCGCGAGATGCGCAAATACGCTTCAAGCGAGCGCCTCGCGCAGATGCGTGAGTGCTGGTGGAATCCGCGGGCCACGAAAGCGGTCGTTGCAAAGAGCCGCCTGGTATTGTCGGTGGGACGCTACCACCCGCTGATCTTCGCGGCTGCGCTCGGCCGCCCGGTTGCTTATGTCGAGACGCCGCGGATTCCCTGGCAATTGAAGATCGTGACCATTTGCGATGACCTTCGCTTGCCGTCCTTTTCGATCGCCGACGCCTTGCATGAACCTGGGCGGCTCATACGTGAGGCAGACGTTGTTGCGTCATTCGACCGATCGTTCTACTCGGAGCGGCTCCAGGATATGAAGTACCGCTATATGCAAACCCTCAAATCGCATCTTTAGAAAGAACTCCAATTCCGCAACACTCGCCAAAATTTTTCAGCGTCAGCTTCGCATCGCACTCATGTCATCGTCCTTTATCCTCCTGCAAGGCACTGCGTCGTTCTTTTTTGCGCAACTCGCCAATGCTTTGCAAGCGCGCGGACACGGCGTCCAGAAGATCAACTTCTGCGGGGGTGACGTCGTCTATTCGGGTTCATGCGAGAAGCAGGACTACGTTGGATCGTCGGCAGATCTTGCTGCGTGGTATTCGGAGCTTTTCAAGCGGCGCGGCGCCACGGACGTCATGTTGTTCGGCGATTGCCGTCCAGTGCATGTACCGGTCCATTCCGTTGCCGAGGCGCACGGTGTCCGCGTGCATGTTTTCGAAGAAGGGTATGTACGTCCTAACTGGATCACGCTCGAACAGTTTGGCGTAAATGGCCGCTCGCTGCTAAGCCGCGATCCTGCCTGGTTCAATCAACACCGCGACTCCATTCCTCCGGTTCCCGAAAGCCGGCACACCGGCTATAACCTCCGCGAACGCGCGTACCACGACATTCGCTATCGGCTCGCCAACGCCGTGTACGCACGCCGCTTCCCGCACTACGCGAGTCACAGGCCATGCAACGGCGCGCTGGAATATGCGGGACTAGCTTACGGTATGGCGGGCGCGAGCCGCCGCGAAAGACATGCCGCCAATGTGACGTCGACATTACTGGTGCAACGCGCGCATTACTACCTAGTGCCGCTTCAACTGAATTCGGACGCGCAGGTGGTTCACCATTCGGCTTTTGCGGGCGTCATGGAATTCGCTGCAACGGTCCTGGATTCATTCGCGCGTTGCGCGCCGTCGGATACCGCGCTCGTTTTCAAAAGTCATCCGCTCGACACAGGGTTAATCGATCACCGGCGAGGCGTGTTTGACCTTGCTCGAAAGCTTGGCGTCGGCCACCGCGTGCATTTCATCAAGGCCGGACATTTGCCGACGTTGCTGAGCCATTCACGGGGAGTGGTCGTAATCAATAGTACGGTCGGCCTTTCGGCGCTTCACCATGACAGGCCGTTGATTGCGCTCGGCGCGGCGATTTATGACATGCCCGGCATGACGTGGCAAGGCGCACTCGACGACTTCTGGACCAGCGGTTCGTCGCCGGACCGCGAGCTTTACCAGACCTTCCTGAGCCATGTTATCGATCAGACGCAGATCAATGGCGACTTCTATACGCGCAGTGGCATTGCGATGGCGGTTTCCGGCGTGATGAACCGGCTGGAGCGTAGGAGATGACTCGTGAGCAGAACATCGTCATCACTGGAGCCAGCGCCGGTCTCGGCCGCGCCCTTGCGCTAGCGTACGCGGCACCTGGCGTAACGCTCGGCCTCATCGGCAGGGACGTGGTACGACTCGACGCGAGTGCATGCGCTTGCCGCAATCGGGGAGCAACTGTAAAAACCGCGCGGATCGACGTGCGTGACGCACAGGCCATGCAGGGCTGGCTGCATCAATTCGACGACGCGCATGCAATCGACCTTCTGATCGCCAACGCTGGTGCTGCGAGTACGCTCGCGTCAACAAGCGACTGGGAAGAGCTCGAACGCACAGCAACTATCGTCGACACCAATTTCTACGGCGCGCTGCACGCCGTGCTACCGGTTGTTGCCCGGATGCGCCTGCGCAAGCACGGCCGGATCGCGTTGATCAGTTCGCTCGCAGCGCTGCGCGGCATGGCCATTTCACCGGCTTATTGCGCGAGCAAAGCTGCGATCAAGGCGTATGGCGACTCGGTGCGCCCATTGCTCGCACGCGATGGCATCGGCATTTCCATTGTGTTGCCCGGCTTCGTGAAGACCGCGATGAGCGACGTATTTCCCGGAGATAAGCCGTTTCTCTGGTCATCCGATAGGGCCGCTCAACACATTCAACGCCAGCTGCGGGCCGGTCGGACGGAAATCGCGTTTCCCAGTCTTCTCGCATTCGGCATGCGTTTGTTGCCCTTGCTGCCTGCCGCGCTCGCCGACGCTATTCTCGGCCGTCTGTCGTATTTGCCGCGCGAGGATCGCTGAATGCTGACCACGCTTGCATTCAGTTTCGCGGCCGCCGCTGGCCTTGCGTTCATCCCTGAATCGTGCGCCAAACCGCGCGCGCCGCTGCATTCGCGTTTCTTCTCGGCGCTTGCCGTGCACGCCGCCGCTGTGGCTTTCATCTGTCTGGCCGCGTTTATGCTAACGGGGCGCGTCAGGTTCTCCGCATTCGTCTCCCTCGCATTAGTCGGATTGCTGGCAGGAGTCAGCAATGCCAAATATGCATCGTTGCGCGAGCCTTTTGTTTTTACCGATCTGAGTCTGTTCAGCCAACTCTTCGCACATCCGCGCCTCTATTTGCCGTTTCTCAGCGCGAGTACGGTAGTCGCGATCGTGGTTGGAATCGCTGCAGTGGTTGCGGCATTCATGGCCGAGAAGCCGCAGTCGGAGCGCCCGGTCTTCGCCCTTGTCGCGGCTTTGCTTGCTTGCCTTGGCGCAGCGTATGCGTTTGCTGCGCGCTTGCCGTTGACGCTCGATCCTTCGAACGACCAGCGGCGCCACGGTTTCTTCGCTGTGTTCGTCGCGTATTTATTAAACGGCATGACGCCCGCTACCGCGGCGCGCTTGCGCAATGCATTGTCCGCGAGTCCATTCGCACACGGTGCACCGCGATCGTCACCCGATGTGATCGTTATTCAGAGCGAATCGTTTTTCGATGCGCGCCGTCTTGCCGCTTCTATCGACCCATCGATCCTTCGCAACTTCGACATCGCGCGGCGGGAGTCGGTGCAGCACGGCAATCTGACCGTGCCGGCCTGGGGCGCGAATACCATGCGCACCGAGTTTGCGGTGCTCACAGGCATCGATGAAACGCAGCTCGGCTATGCGCGCTTTTATCCTTATGCGTTCGTGCGCAGCGCATGCGCGTCGCTCGCCGCGTGGTTCAAGCGCGGCGGTTATCGAACACAGGTAATTCACCCCTATTACGCGGACTTTTTCGGTCGCGAGCGTGCATTCAGGCACCTGCAATTCGACCGGTTCGTCGACATTGCCGCATTCGCCGATGCACCGCGCGCCGGATCGTACGTGAGCGACCAGGCCGTCGCGGACGCAATCATCGCGGCGCTGGACGAACCGCGCGACAAGCCCACCTTCCTGTTCTCGATAACGATGGAGAACCACGGTCCCCTGCATCTCGAACATGTGGTGGCAGGCGAGGGCGCACGCTTCCATGCACTCGGCGACGACGCGCGTTGGCGAGACCTCACCGCGTACTTGCGCCATCTCGCGAATGCGGACGCCATGCTCGGCCGTCTTCTCGACGCGCTACGCGCACGGCTGCGCGACACGGTGCTGTGTTTTTACGGCGACCACGTTCCTGCGCTGCCACACGTCTTCGCCGATCTGAATTACGAAGCAGCGAACAGCGATTACTTTATCTGGCGCAACTATGGCGACGCGCCCACAATGCGCAACGATCTACGCGCCGAAGAACTCGGGCTCGCACTCGTTGCAGCAATTGGGTCGGCCGTACAACGCGAAACTCCTGCGCGCGCATTGCACCCAACACCATAACGATGACCAAACAGATTGCGATTGTGGGGATGGCTTGCCGTTTCCCCGGCCACGTCAACGGACCCGACGACTTCTGGCAGTTGCTGCGCGACGAAAAGGACGCAGTCACTGAAGTGCCGGCCGACCGTTTCGGCACGGAGTTCTACCGGCATCCTTCAAAGCGCGAGGCGGGCAAGAGCTATACGTTCTCGGCGGGCGTACTGGACGACGTCGCCGGCTTCGACGCGAGCTTCTTCGGCATCTCTCCGCGCGAAGCACAGCAAATGGACCCGCAGCAACGTCTATTGCTCGAACTCGCGTGGGAGACATTCGAGGACGCGGGCGTGCGGCCGCGCGAAATGGAGGGCAGCAATTGCGCGGTCTATGTAGGCGTAGCGAGTCCGGATTACGGCAATCGTTTCGTCGATGACCTCAATGCAGTCGACCCGTACTCGGCAACCGGCAACACGTTGAGCATTGTATCGAACCGTCTTTCCTATATGTTCGATCTGCGCGGACCGAGTGTATCTGTCGATACCGCGTGCTCGTCGTCGCTGGTGGCTTTGCATCAGGCGTGTCAGGCATTGCAAACGGGCGATGCCGAGATAGCGCTCGCAGGCGGTGTCAATCTGTTGTTGCATCCGTTCGGTTTCGTCACGTTTTCAAAAGCATCGATGCTGTCGCCGCGCGGCCGCTGCCGTGCATTCGACGCAAGCGGCGACGGCTATGTACGCTCTGAAGGCGGCGCACTTGTGATGCTCAAGACGCTGGAGCGGGCATTGGCCGACGGGGACACGATTCACGCGGTAATCGCAGGCTCGGGCGTCAATTCGGACGGTTATTCGCAAGGCGGAATCAGCGTGCCTGGCGCCGCCACGCAGGCAGCGTTGCTGCGCGCGGTCTACGAACGTGCGGGCGTCGATCCGCGCTCGCTTGCATATGTCGAAGCGCACGGCACCGGTACCGCGGTCGGTGACCCGATCGAGGCGCGCGCGTTGATGGAAGTCGCATCCGCAGGGCGTCCGATCGACAGGCCGTTGCTGATCGGTTCCGTGAAAACGAATGTCGGCCACCTCGAGACCGCGTCCGGCATGGCAGGTTTGATCAAGGCCATCCTGTGTCTCAAGCATCGGGCTGTGCCGAAGACGCTGCACTTCGAAACACCGAATCCGGCGATCGATTTCGTCGGCGGCCGGCTGCGCGTCGTGGATCGCCTGACACCGCTGGAGAGCGGCCCGCAACCGCTCGTCGTCGGGGTGAATTCGTTCGGATTCGGCGGTACGAATGCGCACGTCGTGCTGCGCGAGGCGCCGGGTGTTAGCACCGCTGCTGGACAAACACAAAGCGCGACGCAGGCACTGCTGCCGCTCATTTTGTCGACGCGCTCCGCAAATGCGCTGCCGGCACTTGCCGCGCGCTATCAGGCGTCGCTCGATAACGGCACGCCTTGGAATGCGTTGGCGGGCAACGCTGCCCATCGCCGTCAATGGCTCAAGCATCGCGCGGTGATTGCAGCGTCCACGCTGGACGAAGCACGCGCGGCACTGTCGGCGCTCGTCACGCCGACGCACGAGAACTCGGAAGCATCGCTCATCAAGGGAGAGGCGCCGGGCGACGATGCGCGTCTTGCACTGGTGTTTTCGGGCAATGGTGCGCAATGGGCCGGCATGGGCAAGCAATTGCTCGAGGAGGAGCCGGTGTTTCGAGCGGCACTCGAAGAACTCGATGCGCTGTGGCGAGCGGACGGCAGTGAATCGCTAACAGGGATCTTGCGCGATGGCGTGAGTGCGGAGCGTCTTGCTGCGACTGAATACGCACAACCGTTGCTGTTCGCCATCCAGGTTGGCGTCGTACGCGTGATCGAAGCGCGTGGTGTCGGCTACGACGTGTGCCTCGGACATAGTGTTGGAGAAGTCGCGGCAGCCTGGGCGTCGGGAGCCTTGACGTTCGCGCAGGCGGTGCACGTCATCAAGACTCGCAGCCGCGCGCAGGCGGCTACGCGTGGCACCGGGCGCATGGCCGCCGCGGGCCTCGGCGAAGCGGCGATGCGGGCACTCATGGCGCAACTCCACGTGGAAGACTCAGTGGAAATCGCGGGCGTCAACAGTCCGCAAGCGGTCACGCTGGCAGGTCCGCCCGCGGCGCTGCAAATGCTTGAAGCGGCTGTTAACGAAAGCGGCCGTTTCTTCCAGATGCTCGAGCTCGACTATGCATTTCACAGCAGCCGGATGGACCCGATCGAGGCAGACGTGTTGCAAGGTCTCGCGGATATCGCGCCGCGCGCCGCATCACGCACCTTCGTTTCAACCATCACAGGCGCTGCCTGCGACGGCGCGACGCTCGACGCACAATACTGGTGGCGCAATATCCGCGAGCCGGTGCGTTTCGGTGACGCCGTTGCGCACGTCGCGCAAATGGGCGTGAGGTTATTCCTTGAAGTCGGTCCCCATTCGATTTTGCGCACTTATGTGACGCAAACGCTCGACGACGCTCGCGTAACCGGCCGCTCGTTGTCCACGCTCAAGCGCCATCACGACAGCGCGCAAATGCTGCATCACGCCGTCCATGCCGTGATCGCCAACGGCGCGCGCGTCGACGCCGATCGCTTTGCGCCCGTGAACGATCGTGTCGTCCTGCCGACCTATCCGTGGCAACACGAGCGCTACTGGCTCGGCCCGACCGTCGAGGCATACGATCTGGTCAACCGTCGCCGCGATCATCCATTGCTCGGCTACCGTCTGCGAGAACACGCGCTCGCGTGGGAGAATCATCTCGACCCCGCGGTCTTGCCGATGCTCGCGGACCATGTCGTGGATGGTGCCGCGGCTTTTCCCGGCGCTGGCTACGTGGAAATGGCGTTGGCGGCAGCGCGCGTGCATTTCGGCACGACCAGTTGCGCCGTCGAGAACCTCGAAATCCGCTTGCCTGTGGTGTTTGCGCCCCAGCACTCAAAGGCGTTTCGCTTTTCCGTCGACGTCCGCACTGCCAGCTTCACGATCGAAACGCGCGACCGCATGTCCGACGAAGCATGGTCGCTGAACGTCACCGGCCGTCTACTCGCGAGCGGCTGCGCACTGGGCGCGGAAGCTGACCGACGCACGCTGCAATGTACTGTGCTCACCGATCTGCTTGCGCGACCAGCGCTTCCCGGCGAAGCGCTATACGCGAACACCGCCGCCATCGGGCTAAGCTATGGTCCCGCGTTTCGCTGGGTGCGCTCGGTGCATGTCGATGCGCCTACGGACACCGCGCTCGCTCACGTAGAGATGCCCGCGTCGCTCGCTCAGGCGACTGCGGATTCGAACGTTTACGCGCTGCACCCTGCATTGATGGATAGCGGGTTTCATCCGCTCTTTGCATTGCTCGCGCCGCTCGACATCGCCCTCACTGCCGATGCGGAGCGCGCTGCTTATGTGCCGGTGCAAATCGGGCGCATCGATTATTGGTGCGGCGATGCGGTCCGCTATGTATTGGCTCGGATCGAACGGCGCAATCCGCATTCGGTGGTTGCGTCGTTCGAATTTGTCGACGGTGACGGCACCGTCGTCGCGCGGCTGGGTGCATGCCGTTTCCGTCGCGTGGACCTGATGGCGCGACGTGAGCAGGCGCCTGGGCGTTACGTGTACATGGCGGAACCAAAGCCGCGCGTTGCAGACTGCCACGCCCGTGCATTACCGGCTCCCGCCGCATTGCTCGATGCCGCAGTTGCGGCATTGACGGCACTGGAAGATCAGCCGCGCAGGCAGGCCCATCTGACCGAAATGCTGCCGCTGCTGGACGTGCTGGCAGGCGCGTACGCGTTGCAGGCGCTCGATGCGCTGGACGTGTTTTCACAAAATTCGTTGCCGGACTGCGCGCACCCCGCGTTGCTCTCGCGGCTCGTGCAAATTGCAGTTGAAGACGGGCTTGCGCATCATGACGGCGCACGGCTCGTGCGCGACGTCGAGGCGTGCGCAAGCTTGCCGGGCATCGACGAACTGTGGCGCGAACTGCTCGCGCAATCTCCCGCACATGTGGCCGAACTTACGTTGCTCGCACATGGCGGCGCCGCATTGTCTGCTGTATTGCGCGGCGATGTAACTGGCGAGCAGATTCTGTCGCCATCGCGCAGCAGCCTTGTCGAACATTTCTTTGAAGCGTCGCCGACGTGGGCTCACGTCAACGCGTTGACCGGCGCTTGCCTGCACAGCGCGATGGAAGCATGGAACGAACCGCGGCGTCTGCGCGTGCTCGAACTCGAGTCACCGCTCAGCGATGTCCTGCAACCGCTGTCCATCGACATGCCGGTTTCGCGCTGCGACTACACCATTGCAGGTACTCGCGAGCAACTGAGCGGCTTCGATGCAGGCGAACATCCGTCCGTCCGCACGGTAGTCGTGGAATTCGGCGAGGCTCCGCGTCTCATGGGCGTCGAGCCGGGCGAACGCTATGACGTCGTGTTGGCGAGCCATGTTCTCGCCGCGCAAAGCGAACCGCTCGCGTTGCTGACCGCATTGCACGAGTGGCTCGCGCCAGGCGCGCTGCTCGTGATCGCCGAGCAGCGCAACAGCCGCTTCGCCGACATCGTGTTCAACCTCGACGCAGACGCGACTCATGGCAATGCGCGGCACGCCGCGTGGTTGTCGCCGCTTGCGCTAAAGAGGCAACTCGAAGAAGGAGGCTTTGAACAGGTCACGCGACACGCCGAGCTGGACCTCGACCTCGAAGGCACACCAACGCTGATCGTCGCGCGTCAGCCGCAGGCGGCCGCCGGTGCATCGAAGAACGCGAGTGAAGAGGCGCAGTCCGCGCAGCAATCGTTGCTGCATTGGTCGCTGCTTTACCCCGACGCGAGCGCGGACGACGGACAGCTTGCCGCTGCCTTGCACGCGAGCGGTCACTCGACATCGACCGTCACACTGCAGGCGCTGCGTGGCGATATGAGCAGGCTCGCTGCGCCGGCGGGGCGTGCGCATCACGTGGTTTTCATCGCGCCCGATCGCGGCCTTTGCGTCGATGCCGACGGCGCCGAACTCATGCACGCGCAGCAGCACACCACACTCGCGCTCGCGCAACTCGCACGCGATCTGTCGGCATCTGCGGGTCCGATGCCACCGCAATTATGGGTCGTCACGCGCGGCGGTGCGCCTGTTACTGTGCCGTTCGCGCAGGCCGACGAGTTGCATCCAGAGCAGGCGGCAATGTGGGGTCTTTGTCGCGTGCTGGCGAACGAGCATCCCGAACTGTCGTGCAGATTGATCGACGTATCGCCCGCGTGCCGCGATTCGGTCGGGCTGCTTGCGCGCGAATTGTTGTACCCGGACGGCGAAGAAGAAGTGCTGCTCACGCCGCATGGCCGCTACGTGCCGCGCATGTTGCCTGCGGCGAGCGCCGCGTTACGCAGCTCGGCGGCGGCGCCGGTGCGCGCGCACAGCGCGCCGGCAGTGCTGGGCTTTTCGTCTCCTGGTTCGTTGCGCAACCTCGAATGGTTCACATTGCCGCGTCGCGATCTCGCTTCGGATGAAGTGGAAATAGCGCCGGTTGCCACAGGTCTGAATTTCCGCGACGTGATGTACGCCATGGGCGTTCTGGCCGACGAAGCCGTCGAGAACGGTTATGCCGGCGCAACGATAGGCATGGAACTGTCCGGGCGCGTGGTACGCGTAGGCCACGACGTACGGCATTTTTCCGCCGGCGATGCGGTGCTCGGCTTTGCACCCGCGTCGTTCGCGAGCCTCGTGCGCACGAAAGCCGAGGCCATCGCGCACAAGCCTGCACGGCTTAGCTTTGAAGAAGCCGCCACCGTGCCGACCACATTCTTCACTGCGTACTACGCGCTGTGCGAGCTCGCTCGCCTGCGCCGCGGCGAGCGAGTGCTCGTGCATGGTGCGGCCGGCGGCGTCGGTATTGCGGCGATTCAGCTCGCGCGTCACCTCGGGGCGGAAGTGTTCGCGACGGCGGGCAGTCGCGAGAAGCGTGAGTTCGTGCGCCTGCTCGGTGCGGACCATGTATTCGATTCGCGCAGCCTCGCCTTCGCCGATGCAATCCGCGAGCGCACACAGGGCGTGGGTGTCGACATCGTGCTCAATTCGCTGGCGGGCGAAGCGATGGTGCGCAGCATCGACACGCTGCGTCCGTTCGGGCGTTTTCTCGAACTCGGCAAACGCGATTTCTACGAGAACAGCCGGATTGGCTTGCGCCCGTTCCGCAACAACATCAGCTATTTCGGTATCGACGCCGATCAATTGATGAGCGCACAGCCGGGGTTGACCGCGCGTCTCTTTGAAGAAGTGCTGCAGCTATTCGAGCAACGCGTGCTGCATCCGCTGCCGTACCGCGCGTTTACCGCAGAGCGCGCCGAACAGGCATTCCGCCATATGCAGCAGGCGCGCCAGATCGGCAAGATTCTCGTCACGTATCCGGGCGGCGCGCCTCGCCCTGCGCGTACTGGTTCCGCGAGCGCGACGCTCAAACTCGACGCTGCGGCTGGGTATCTGATTGTCGGTGGCACCGGCGGATTGGGCTTTGCCACTGCGCGCTGGATGATGGAGAGGGGAGCGCGCCACCTTACGCTCGCGAGCCGTTCGGGCACGCTTGCGCCGGAACTTGCCGAAGAAGCTGCGCGTTGGCGCGCAGAAAACGGCACGCAAGTTCACACATGTGCGTGCGACGTGACCGACGCACTCGCGCTCAGCGCGCTATTCGACGATATCGATCGACGCGGCACGCCGCTCAAAGGTGTGCTGCATTCGGCGATGGTCATCGACGACGGCCTCGTGCGCAATCTCGACGAGGCGCGCTTTACCGCCGTGCTTGCGCCCAAGCTTGCCGGTGCATGGAACTTGCACCGTGCGACACGCGACATGAACCTGGACTTGTTTGTCGTGTATTCGTCGGCGACAACGTTCCTCGGCAATCCCGGTCAGGCCAGCTACGTGGCCGCGAATAGCTTCCTGGAAGCGTTGATTGCGCAACGGCGCGCCACGAATCTGGCGGGCACATACATGGCGTGGGGACCGCTCGACGATGTGGGATTTCTCGCACGCAATACGCAAACCCGCGAAGCGCTGCAATCGCGAATCGGCGGCTTGTCGATCACGTCCGCGGAAGCGCTTGCCGCACTGGAGCGCGCCATTGTCGATATGAGTGCGGGCGAGGCGGTCGTGCGTCTGGACTGGCAGGCGCTATCACTCGGCATGCCAGCTGCGCACGCGCGCCGCTATGCGCAGATGCACGTGCGCGGCAGTCATGAGTCCGCGCACGAAAACGGGGCGCAGATGCGCGAGCAGATCATCGGACTGCCATTCGCGGACGCGATGCATCGGGTTGAAGAAACGCTTCAGGTGCAGATCGCCCGCATCCTGCACATGTCACCCGAGAAAATCGAATCGAGCCGTTCTATCCTCGACATGGGCATGGATTCGCTGATGGGCATGGAACTCGGCATGGCAGTGGAGGAGTGCTTCCAGGTCAGGCTATCCATCATGACAATGGCCGAAGGTGCAACGGTGCATTCGCTCGCGCAGCGCATCGTTGAGTCCATTCAGACGCAAGGCGAGGCGTCGGAGGAGGGCGGATCGAACAGCGTCGCCGCCCAGGTAGCCGCAGTGGCCGCGCAACATGCACTCGACGTCGACATGCATGCGCTTGCCGATGTCGCGGACGCGGTAGCGGCGCACGCCGTTCTTGCCACGCCCGACGCAGGCCCGGTCCGCTCGACGGAGTTCGCGTAATGCGCGCACCTGACGGCTGGAGCCTGCATGAAGGCACGCTTGCGCGAACCTTGACGTTAAGCGGCCACGGCCTGCATACGGGAAAGCGCGTCAATCTGCGCATTCTGCGGGCAGAGCCGAACGGGCGGTGCGGCATCGTCTTCCGACGCATGCACGAGGGCCGCGTGCTCGGCGAAATCGCAGTGAGCCCGGCATTGCGGCGCGCTCAGCCGCTCTGCACGATGCTTGAAAACATCGACGGCGTGCGGGTTCGCACAGTCGAGCATCTGCTCGCAGCGCTGGTGGCATGTGAGATCGATTGCACAATCGTCGAACTCGACGCCGAGGAAGTGCCAATTCTCGACGGCAGCGCACGGCCTTGGATCGACGCAATCCGCGCATGTGGGCGAATTGCATTGCCGCGCTCAAAGCGCTTTGTTCGCGTGCTGCGTGAGATAAAGATCGGCGACGGTATCGGTACGCGCGACGAACGCAGCATGTCGATCGAGCCGTCCGCCGCGTATGAAATGACGGTCCGCAACGACCTCAAGGGATTTGGCGACCTGGGCTGGAGCGGCGCAATAACGCCCGCCAGTTTCGCCGGCGAAATTGCGCCGGCGCGTTCATACGGACGCGTGAAGTGGGCCATCCCTGCGATTCTCGCCGGCTACGCACGCGGCATGCCTATTCTGCGCGGCGCGAGACTGTCTTGCACCGCTGCGATTGTCGGCAGCCGTGTGCTTGGCGGCATGCGCGTGCCGGACGAATTCGTTCGGCATCGCGTGCTCGATCTGGTCGGCGATATGGCATTGGCGGGCGCGCCGCTGCTTGGCCGTATTACTGCATTTCGGCCGAGTCACGAAATGAATTACCGGCTGATTGCCACACTGCTTGCCACGCGCGACGCGTGGAATTGGGCTGAATTCAAGGTCTGAAACAATATTGACCGGCAGATTACGGGGTTATCGAGAACACCATGGGAATAGGCGATCACATCCGCCAGCAACTCGCCGCGAAGGCGCTAATGCGGCAACTCGAGCGCGTCTCCGAGGAAGTGCAGGCGCCCGCTGCGGCGCATGTCACCGCTCGTGCGCATACATCGCACGATGCATCGCGTGCTGCAATGTGCAGCTTTGAGACGATGCCGGGCTATCAGCAGGTTGAGATCTTGCGGCAAATGGGCGAGAAGTTGCAGGTGCAGTCGCCGTTTTTCCGCTTGCACGAAGGCATTGCCGGTGCCACGACACAAATCGGCGGCGCCGCTTACCTTAACTACGCGAACTACAACTATCTCGGGTTGGCAGGCGATCCGTTCATTTCGGCCCGCGCGAAAGCGGCGATCGACCGCTATGGCACCTCCGCGTCCGCGAGCCGGATGGTGGCGGGCGAGCGTCCCGTGCAGCGGGAACTGGAAGCCGCGCTCGCCACGTTCTACGAGGTCGATGATTGCGTCGCGTTCGTAAGCGGCCATGCGACCAACGTCACGGTGATCGGCTCGCTGTTCGGCCCTGGCGATCTCGTCGTCCACGATGCGTTGGCGCACAACAGTATCGTGCAAGGCGCGCAACTGAGCGGCGCGAAACGCCTCAGCTTTCCGCACAACGACTGGCAAGCGCTTGACGCGCTGTTGGCCCGCGTGCGCCACGAATACCGGCGTGTGCTGATTGCGATCGAAGGTCTCTACAGCATGGACGGCGATATTCCGGAGTTGGCGCAGTTTGTCGAGATCAAGCAGCGCCATGCGGCATTTCTGATGGTGGACGAGGCGCACTCGCTCGGTGTGCTGGGAGAGCAAGGCAAGGGCGTGCGCGAACATTGCGGTGTTGCCAGCGGCGACGTCGATATCTGGATGGGCACGCTCAGCAAAACGCTTGCCGGATGCGGCGGCTTTATCGCGGGCTCACAGGCATTGATCGATATTCTGCGGCATCTCGCCCCGGGCTTTCTGTACAGCGTCGGTCTCGCGCCTGTTCTGGCGGCAGCATCGCTTGCCGCGCTCGAGCGTCTGATTTCCGAGCCGCAACGCGTCGCACTGCTGCGCGCGCGCGGCAAACAGTTTCTCGATGAAGCACGCGCTGCGGGCCTCGATACGGGCAAAAGCGCGGGCTATGCGGTCGTGCCGATCATCACCGGCAGCACACTAAGAGCGGCGCAATGGGCCAATGCGATGTTTGCCGAAGGCATCAACGTGCAGCCGATTTTTTATCCCGCCGTGGAAGAAAAGGCCGCGCGCTTGCGTTTTTTCATCTGTTCGACTCACGAGCCCGAGCAGATCAGCCGGACTGTCGAGGCGCTCAAGCGCCTGCCACGCTAATGTACGCGGTCACACCGGAACATGGAGTAGCGTGCGAGTGGGCCGCGCCACGTGCGCCAGGTGCGCTGCATTTTCGTGCCGCGCGAGCGGAAGATGCGCAAGATTGCGCGCCGTTGATCTTTGCGTCGGGCGCGCGCGAGTTCGGATTTTTTCTTGGCGTGCCCGCGGACTCGTGCATCGAGTTTCTCGCTTTCGCGTTTGCGTCGGGATTCGGGCGCTTTTCGTATAGGCGCCACCGGGTTGCCGTGACCGACAACGGCTGTATCGCGGCAGTGCTTGCGGTGCATGACGGTCGCGCTACGGGACTCGACGATCCGCATCTCGCACTGATGCTGCTGCTCTTTTATGGCTTGCGGCGCACCGTTCGCATGTTGTTGCGCGGCCTCGTGCTGGAAAGCGAATTGCCCGCGCCTGAAGCATCGCAAACTCTGATTGCTCACTGCGCGACGCATGAGTCGTTGAGAGGAACAGGCGTTTTCACCGCACTCTTTGTCGACGCCCTGCGTGCCGGTGCCATGAACGGCGTGGGCGGACAGCAGGTCGTGCTGGATGTGCTGGTGAGCAATACACGCGCATATGCCCTTTATCGGCGCCTTGGTTTCGTCGAATCACCACGTCGAGCCGCGCTGTCGCCGCGCCTGCCTCTAGAGCTGGAATCTCTGCGAATGCTGTTCGTGGAGCGACATTGAGCGCATTGGCTGATCATCGCCGTACGCAAAAAAATACATATATAGAGAGGAAAAAAGACTATGCAAATACATCCGGTAATTCTTTGCGGCGGCAGCGGCACCCGATTGTGGCCGATGTCGCGTGGCGGCTACCCCAAGCAGTATCTGAAGCTCACCGGGGATCACACGCTGGTTCAGCAAACCGCGCTGCGTTTGCGCGGAATCGCCGATGCGAGGCCGCCTATCGTCGTGACCAACAATGACCAGCGCTTCATGGTGGCCGAGCAGTTGCGCCAGATCGATGTCACGTCGTCAGCCATCGTGCTCGAGCCGGCAAGTCGCAACACGGCGCCCGCTATTGCCGTGGCAGCGCTCTTTGCGTTGCGCGAGTCCCCCGACTCGCTGCTGCTCGTGCTGCCGTCGGATCATGTCATCGCAGGCGAAGCTGCCTTCTGCGAGGCCGCGCGCGCGGCTGCGCAGACCGCGCGCGACGGCTACCTTGTGACATTCGGTATTGCGCCGACCGAGCCTCACACCGGCTACGGCTATATCCACGCGGGCGCTGCGCTTGTCGACGGCGCGCGGACCTTCGCGGTCGATTCATTCGTGGAAAAACCGGACGCCGATACGGCACGGCGTTTCATCGAGAAGGGCGGCTATTACTGGAACAGCGGCATGTTCATGCTGAAAGCTTCGACGTACATCGAAGAACTGCGCCGCTACGAGCCGGAAATCTTGTTGCAGGCGGAGCTTGCACTCAGCGGCGCGCCACGCGACGACGATTTTTTGCGTCTGGAGCCGCAGGCGTTCGCGGCATCTCCGAACACTTCAATCGATCACGCCGTGATGGAAAAAACCACGCGCGCCGCCGTCGTCGCGGTGGCAGATCTTGGATGGAGCGACATCGGTTCGTGGACCGCGCTCGCTGATATCGCCGAGCGCGACGCGCAAGGCAATGTACTGATCGGCGACGTGCTCACTGATGCAGTCAGCAATTCGTATATTCGCGCCGAGCACCGGCTGGTGGCCGCCATTGGCGTGGACAATGTGGTGATTGTCGAGACTGCCGATGCTGTGCTCGTCGCGCATCGAGACCGGGCACAGGACGTGAAGAAGATCGTCGAGCGGCTCAATGCAATGGGGCGTCACGAGTCGGTCACGCATCGCCGCGTCGTGCGGCCTTGGGGCTCGTATGAAGGCATCGACAGTGGCGAGCGCTTTCAGGTGAAGCGCATCGTAGTGAATCCAGGCGCGCAGCTCAGCTTGCAGATGCATCACCATCGCGCGGAACACTGGATCGTCGTCAAGGGCACCGCGCTGGTGACGAATGGCGACAAGGAAATCATCCTGACCGAGAATCAGTCGACGTATATTCCACTTGGCGTCACGCACCGATTGCTGAATCCCGGCAAGATCCCACTCGAACTGATCGAGGTGCAGTCTGGTGCTTATCTCGGTGAGGACGATATCGTGCGATTCGAAGATACGTACGGCCGTGTTACCCCGGCCTGATACAGGCCGCTCACGCCTTGCCGCGCCACGCGGCAAGCAAGCCGGGCAAGTCGCTCATGTCCCGAAACACCTGCACGACGCCCGCCGCGCGCAACGCGGCTG
>Ga0209796_10000476_pt1 | contig 26108 bp, 23 predicted proteins | sample AgamicOrSfrz_FD_187167 | JGI IMG/M metagenome (GOLD analysis project Ga0209796, IMG submission 187167) | Agave microbial communities from Guanajuato, Mexico - Or.Sf.rz (SPAdes) (version 2) | ecosystem: Host-associated > Plants > Phyllosphere > Phylloplane/Leaf | place: Guanajuato, Mexico...
TCATTAGTCGGCTCCAGCGGACCGGTAAGCAGGTAATCCTCCTTTAAAGGTTGCGGCGCCATTTTAGGGTAGATACAGCTTGATCCCAAAAACATCAGTTTTTTAACCCCATTTTGGTAAGATGAGTTGATGATGTTATTCTGGATCTGCAGGTTATCATACAAAAACTCGGCACGGTAGGTATTGTTAGCTACGATACCACCTACTTTAGCAGCAGCCAGGAAAACATAATCAGGTTTTTCGCTTGCAAAAAACTCAGCTACTTCCTGCTGGTTCCTTAAGTCAAGGTCTGATGAAGTACGGGTTATGATATTCGTATATCCTTCTTTTTCAAGTTTGCGTTTAATCGCTGATCCTACCATTCCGCGGTGACCGGCAATATAGATTTTAGCCTCTTTTTCCAATGTTTTTGGGTATTTGCGTTCAAAGATAACAAGTAGATGGTAATTATAACGTAAAAGCTATTTTTGCGTTTTAAAATTTTACGTTGGGAAAAGATAAATTGAAGCGTTTTGCAGAGGTTGACACCTTTGAAAACGTTGTACAGCTTGATGCCGGTAAACCCTATAAAGGTGAGTGGAGCTCCGGTTTTTTTAAGAACAATAATCCATTAGTACTTGAACTAGCCTGCGGCAAAGGCGAATACACTGTAAACCTGGCCAGGCTATTTCCCGAGAAAAACTTTATCGGCATAGATTATAAAGGCAACCGCATCTGGCGCGGAGCCAAAACAGCCCTGGAAGAAGGCATCAACAATGTAGGCTTTTTAAGGATACAGATAGAAAATATCCTTGATTACTTTACAGCGGGAGAAGTAGACGAAATTTGGATCACCTTTCCAGACCCTCAGCCACAGATCAGCCGGGAGAAGAAACGCTTAACCTCGCCCAGGTTCCTGGAAAAATATAAAGAGATACTAAAACCCGGAGGCTGTGTAAACCTGAAGACCGATAACGACGGCTTACATGCTTACACCTTTGAAAAAATTGAAGAGTTAAAACTAAACCTGCATATAAAAACGGAGGATCTTTACCATTCGCCCTATGCAGATGAGGTACTGTCTATTAAAACTTACTACGAGAAAAAGTACCTTCAGGAAAATAAAAATATTAACTACCTTAAGTTTTCATTTTGAAGGAGAAGGGTGGATTAGCCTTTCTAATGTTGAAGCATATTATTTTACCCCTTGTTAGCGATAGTGCTATAGCAGGGACAGTAGTGTTCCCCTTTTAGGGGAAGACAGTGGCATTGCTATAGCAATGACTTTAATAAGGGGTAAAATCGCTAACTATGAGACAAAGCGCGTGTGGGTAGGCCCTTCGCACGCTTTCGAGGGACCTCAGGCTGACAATGACACTTTTTATTGTAACTAAAGAATAGTAACATCATGGCAGAAGACAATTTTTTTGAACGCGTTTACGAAGTAGTAAGGCTGATCCCACCGGGTAGGGTAACTTCCTATGGGGCCATTGCCAGCTATTTGGGCACCAAGGGTTCGTCGCGGATTGTTGGTTATGCTATGGGGGCAGCTGGTTCTGCTACGCCACCGGTTCCTGCTCACCGGGTGGTAAACAGACAGGGTTTATTAACCGGTAAATTCCATTTCCCCACATTTCAGCTGATGGAAGAAATGCTCGCCAGCGAAGGCATTGAGGTAGAGGACAACAAAATCAAAAACTTTAAGGAAAAATTCTGGGATCCGGCTGTTGAGCTTTCTATCGATTAGATCTTCTGCAGCAGTTCCATACGGTTATCAAAAGGATCAAGAAAGGCAAAACGGATACGTCCTTCAATTACCGGTTCTTCAATAATCCGTAGTCCATGCGCTTCAATATGATTACGAGCAGCTTCAATATCATCTACCTCGAATGCGGTATGGCGGATGGTTTGCGTTAAAAGTGGCTCAACACCCACATGAAGTTCTATGTTCCCAACCTTGTACCATATCCCAGGATCTTTAAACACATTGGGCCGCTCAATTTCTTTCAGGCCGATCACTTCTGAATAAAACTTCCGGGCTTCTTCCAGTCGCTCTAAAGGCACACAAATGTGGATGTGATCTATTTGTTTGAAGGTGATCATGAGGGTAAACTTACTGAAAAATAAAACAGCATTACCCATTATTACCAGACGTCCGTCCTATACCCCAATTTAAAACAATCAAGCGGCAAGGCCCCCCACGCAGTCGCTCGGCTCCAGCCGAGTGACCACTATCACCAGGCCTCTGGCCGTAAATAAAAACCCTAAACAGTCAGGCGGCCGGAGGCCGCAAGATATTCGTCACTCGGCTGGAGCCGAGCGACTGCTTTAGCTAATTTTCATCATTTTTATCCCTACTTTTGAACCCATTATCTAATAAATAAAAATACTATGGGAAAGCTGGTTGACGATTTTAACGCCTATCGTACTAAAATGAACGACAGGATCATGGAAACGGCCAATACAAATATTAAACGCTTTTTTGCGCTGGATACAACCTCATACGCCGAAGGTGCCCTGGATGTAAAAACCAAGGAAATGCTGGGTTTGGTAGCCTCGATGGTTCTTCGCTGCGACGACTGCATCAAATATCACCTCGGCAAATGCCATGAAGCCGGTGTAAACAGCGAGGAAATGAACGAGATATTTATGATCGCTAACCTTGTAGGCGGCTCCATCGTGATCCCGCATTATCGCAGGGCCGTGGAGTACTGGGATGATCTGAATGAAGCTTCTTCAAAATAATAGCATCTTTGTGTTCTCTGTGTCTGCTTCGTGTCCTTCATGGTTAAATTTTTTACCACAGGGGCTGCAAAGAAGCACGGAAAATACCTGGATAACCTGAATTGCATCTGTATTATTTTACCCCTTATTAACGGCATTGCACCTTGCACTGGCAGTACTCTTCCCCTTTCAGGGGAAAACAAAGGCCCTGCTTCTACTACTTGCTTTAATAAGGGGTAAAAAATTGAACGACAATAAGTTTAATTTTATAAGCATATAATAAATCCTTCTTATTAAAGCTATGACCAACCAAACCCCAATCATCCGCTGCTCCTGGTGCGGTAATGATCCCCTCTACATGAAGTACCACGACGAAGAGTGGGGCAAAGAAGTGCATGATGATAAAGTGCTGTTTGAGTTCCTGATCCTTGAGGCGGCACAGGCAGGCCTAAGCTGGATCACCATTTTGCGCCGCCGGGAAAATTACCGGAAAGCTTTTGCAGATTTTGATCCGGAAAAAGTGGCTGCCTTTACCCAGGAAGATGTGGAGCGCCTGATGCAGGATAGTGGTATTATACGTAATCGTGCCAAAATAGAAGGAGCCATAACTAATGCCAGATTATTTCTGCAGATACAAAAGGAGTTTGGCTCTTTTGACAAATACCTCTACAGCTTCATGCCGGATAATAAACCCATCATGAATTATCCTGAAAAAATTTTAGCCACAACTCCCATATCAGATGCCATTAGCAAGGATATGAAAAAGCGTGGCTTTAAATTTTTTGGTTCTACTATTTGTTATGCTCATATGCAGGCAACGGGCATGGTTAATGACCATATACCCGAATGCCACTTTAAGCATTCATCATGATCTTGGGCGAAGCACTGTGTCCAGTTGCCCCTTTTTAACATCAGGATGCAGTTTTACAACATTGGCATATTCGGCAACTACAGCATTGTAAGCTTTGGTTGCCGGATTGGCCTGCCCTTCCACATCAAATACAAACCGGTGGAAAACATAAGAGCGGATCAGGTAGGCTTTTAAATCACCATCAGCGGTATTATCTGCAAGTAATGCACCTAACTGATCTTTATCCATCAGGTAATCAAGCCCTACACTGGTTTGCAGGAAACTGATCAGCATAAATGATTTCCGCTGTATTTCGGCATCCTTAAACCCATCTTTAGCTGCAAAAAGGGTGTTAATGGTATCAACTACCGGCTTCAGGTCCTTTGCCAGCTGCGCCTTTGAGTACAAGCTCAATCCATCAGGCACACCAACCAGGCCCTCGTTAAACATATCCACGTAAATAGTCAGCGAATCTGTTGATCCGGCTTTCCTTAACACATACTTATCCACATTGGTTCCGCTTAAAAATACCGTAGTAGGTTTTGAAAACTCAAGCGGAGAACCGTCGGGCCAGGTGTAGGTGCGTGCAAAACGGGTCATCAGCTTGCGTCCCTCTTCGGGGTTGGCCAGGTATTTATTCCCGCCTACCATAATCGGTCTTTCAGGAATCCGACCGTACGCTGAATCAGGTTTTTCGGGGTTAATATTCAGAACAAAACGTTCGTAAAGGGACGTTGAAGGCAGCTGCGCTTTCACAATCGTCGTCAGCATCAATGCTGCAAAAAGAGTAATCAGGGTTTTCATAAAAAATCACATGAATATTGTCATAATATTTGTACTATGCAACTGCTGCATAAATTTATCTGTTACTTTTGTTAAGTATTACCATCAGCACAGCTCCTAATCGAGTCTCTGTGACCCCTGTGCCTTCTTTGCGCCTCTCTGTGGTTAAAATTAACCGCAAAGTACACGAAGAAGACACCAAGAACACAAAGTTCGTTTTTGATGCAATTTATGCTTGGATCCTGAATTATGAAAAAACTATTTCTGTTAGACGGCATGGCCCTGATGTACCGGGCTCATTTTGCTTTAAGTAAAAATCCCCGCTTCACCTCGTCGGGTTTAAACACCTCGGCGGTAATGGGCTTTACCAACACCTTGCTGGATATTCTGAAAAAAGAAAAGCCTACACACATGGCCGTGGTATTTGATACCGAAGCTGCTACGGAAAGGCATACCGACTTTACCGACTACAAGGCCCACCGTGAGGCAATGCCTGAGGACCTGTCCAAAGCCATGCCCTATGTTGAAAAACTGATCCTGGGTTTTAACATCCCTGTTATCACTTCAGACGGATATGAGGCCGATGATATTATAGGAACCCTTGCAAAAAAAGCTGAACAGAAAGGCTACCAGGTATATTGCATGACCCCTGATAAGGATTTTGCACAGCTGGTATCAGAAAATATCTTCATTTATAAACCGTCCCGGATGGGCAGCGATATCGAGATCATGGGTGTGAAAGAGGTTTGCGCCAAATGGGAAGTGGACCATGTGCACCAGGTAATTGATATTTTAGGTTTATGGGGGGATGCTGTGGATAACATTCCGGGGATCCCCGGCATTGGCGAAAAAACAGCCAAACAGCTCATCAAGCAATATGGCTCTGTGGAAAACGTGATCAAAAACAGTCACGAACTGAAGGGCAAGATGCGGGAGAACGTTGAAAAGTTTGCCGACCAGGGACTGCTGTCGAAAAAACTGGCTACCATTTTATTAGATGCACCTGTTGAACTGGATGAGCAGGGATTGGAAATTTGCACCCCAAGCAAAGATCTGCTCGAGCCGTTGTTTGCCGAACTGGAGTTCCGGACTTTAGGCCGACGGGTATTCGGCGATGATTTTAGCATTACCGAAACCAAGGCTGTAGGTTATCAAACCGACCTTTTTGGCAACGAAACTACGGGCCGTACCAGCATGATGGTTGATGTTACAGATATTGCCACACCACCTGAATCCATCACCATGAAAACCATTGATGATACCCCTCACGAGTATCATCTGGCTGATACCAAAGAAAAGCGCGCCGCTTTGATCGAAGTTTTAAAGCAGCAAAACAGCTTCTGCTTTGATACCGAAACTACTGGTACTGATGCCAATGACTGCGAAATTGTAGGCATGTCCTTTTCAGTTACGGCAGGTGAAGCCTGGTATGTACCGGTATCACACAACCAGGAGGAAGCAAAAACGGTAGTTCAAGAATTTAAGGAGGTGTTTGAAAATCCGGCCATCGGCAAAACCGGCCAGAATATTAAATACGATATCCTGATGATGAAATGGTACGGGGTAGAGGTTAAGGGCGATCTGTTTGATACCATGATTGCTCATTATGTGATCGACCCGGATACCCGCCATAACATGGATATCCTTTCAGAAAATTATTTAGGCTACCGGCCCGTTTCCATCACCACGCTCATCGGCCCTAAGGGCAAGAACCAACTGAGCATGCGCGATGTGGAAATTGAAAAGATAAAGGACTATGCTGCAGAGGATGCTGATGTTACCCTGCAGCTACGGCAGGTATTTGAACCGAAATTAAAAGAAGCCGAAGCCGAAAAGTTAGTTCACGAGATTGAGAATCCCCTGGTTTATGTGCTGGCTGATATGGAGCATGAAGGAGTAAGGATTGATGAAGTCACCCTTCGGGATTTTTCAAAAGAGCTGGAAACTGATATCACTCGTCTTGAAAAAACAGTGTGCGAAAAAGCAGGATGTAAATTCAATATTTCATCACCAAAGCAACTGGGCGAAGTGCTATTTGAAAAACTGATGCTGGATCCTAAGGCCAAAAAGACCAAAACCGGCCAATACCAAACCGGCGAAGATATCCTGTTGGCCCTGGCCAACAAAAGTGATATTGTAAGAGATATCCTTGACTACAGGCAGCTGCTTAAACTAAAATCAACCTATGTAGATGCATTGCCAACCATGATCAACAAAAAAACCGGCCGTGTGCATACCTCTTACAACCAGGCTGTAGCTGCTACCGGTCGTTTAAGCTCTACCAATCCTAACCTGCAAAACATTCCGATCCGTACCGAACGTGGTCGTGAAGTGCGTAAAGCGTTTATCCCCCGTGATGACAACCATGTTATTATTTCTGCGGATTATTCGCAAATAGAACTGCGACTGGTGGCTGAGATCAGCAAGGATGAAAATATGCTCGATGCATTTGACCGTAACCTCGATATCCATACTGCTACTGCAGCTAACGTTTATGGCATTCCGCTTGACCAGGTTGACAGTACCCAGCGCCGCAATGCCAAAGCCGTAAACTTTGGGATTATTTATGGTCAATCGGCTTTCGGACTATCTCAAAACCTGGGCATTCCGCGTAAGGAGGCAGCCGAGATCATCGATCAATACTTTGCCAAATACTCTGGCATTAAACGCTACATGAGCGATACCATGAACTTTGCACGAGAGAATGGATATGTGCAGACCCTGATGGGCCGCCGCCGTTATCTGCGTGATATTAATTCGGCCAATGCTACTGTTCGTGGTTTTGCGGAGCGAAATGCTATTAATGCCCCAATACAAGGCTCTGCTGCTGACATGATCAAGATTGCTATGATCAACATTCACCGCACATTTAAAGAACAAAAACTGGATGCCCGAATGACTATGCAGGTGCATGACGAGTTGGTATTTGATGTGCCTAAACACGAAGTGGAAAAGGTAAAGCCGATTATTGAACAGCACATGAAAAACGCCATCAAAACCAATGTGCCTATTGTGGTTGAAATTGGTACCGGATTAAACTGGCTGGAGGCACATTAAAAGTTTTTTGATTGTAACAATACTTTTAAAAAACACTTTTAATGTTTGTGGGTTTGTGAGTTTTTAAACAAATCTTTACTACCTTGACACCAACATAAACCTATAATGAGAATCTATCACCTTAGTGCAGAATGTTACCCTGTAGCCAAAGTAGGGGGTCTTGCTGATGTTGTGGGCGCTCTGCCAAAATATCAAAACCAGGCAGGCATGGATGCCGCCGTGGTAATACCTTATTATAACCGGAAATTTGTACAGGAAAACAAGTTTGATGTGGTGTTTGAGGCTTCTACCCGGCTTGGAAATACACGCTTGGATTTTGAGATATTAAAAGAGCATACCAATAAACTGGGTTTCGAACTATACCTGATCCGTATACCAGGATTGCTGGACCGTGAAAATATTTACAGTTATCCTGACGAGCGCGAACAGTTTATAGCCTTTCAGCTGGCTTTTCTGGATTGGATCAACTGGTCGCAGCAACGTCCGGACATTATCCACTGCCATGATCATCATGTGGGGCTTATCCCGTTCCTGCTTTATCATTCTGCGGTTTATAAACGTCTTTCCAAAACACCTACGGTCTTTACCATTCATAACGGACAGTACCATGGCGCATTTGGGTATGATAAATTTAACTACCTGCCGGAAGTGGACATGACCAAAGCCGGTCTTTTAGACTGGAGCGGAGGTATTAATCCGCTTGCAGCAGCAGTTAAATGCTGCTGGAAATATACTGCCGTTTCCCCAACTTATTTAAAAGAACTGGAGGTACAGTCGAACGGACTTGAATCGCTTTTTATAATGGAAAGGGCAAAAGGAGTAGGTATTATTAACGGCATAGATACACAGGTATGGAACCCCAAAACGGATAAAATGATCCCGGCCAACTATGCTGTAAAAGATATAGATAAGGGTAAACAGGCTGATAAGGAAGCCTTGTGCCAGAGGTTTGAACTTTCAACAGACTTGCCGCTTATCTCATTTATAGGCCGCCTGGTGATTGAAAAGGGGGCTGACCTGCTGGCCCAAGCTATAAAAGAAAGTATACAGCTACTGAGGGGTCAGGTAAATTTTCTGATCTTAGGGACCGGAGATACCGATATTGAAGAAGAACTCACATTACTTGCCGAAGAAGAGCCGGTTAATTTTAAAAAATTTATTGGTTACGACGAACAGCTTTCTCACCAGATCTATGCAGGCTCAGATTTTCTGCTGATGCCATCACGGGTTGAACCTTGCGGATTAAACCAATTATACGCCTTAAGATACGGAACAGTACCAATGGTGCGCAGCACCGGAGGTTTAAAAGATACAGTTATTGATTTTAGTGAGGAAAACGGCTATGGTATAAGCTTTGAAGATGCCAGTGCGGAGGATATTGTTAATGCGGTAAAGCGTTCACTTGCACTTTATCACAACAACGGGCAATTACAATTGTTACGTAAACGGATGATGGGATTAGATTTCTCATGGGAACATTCGGCAAGTGAATACATCAATCTCTATAAAAGCTTAAAACCTACTATATGATATCCAAAGTAATAAGTATTGTACTCGGAGGAGGGCAAGGCACCCGTTTATTTCCGCTTACAGCAACACGCTCAAAACCGGCTGTTCCAATTGCCGGTAAGTACAGATTGGTTGACATTCCGATTTCCAACTGCTTACACTCGGGCATTAACCGTATTTTTGTTTTAACCCAGTTCAACTCGGCATCCCTAAATAAACACATTAAAAACACCTATCACTTCAGTAGTTTTGATGAAGCTTTTGTTGATATTCTCGCTGCCGAGCAAACACCTTCAAGCGTAGCCTGGTTCCAGGGCACTGCTGATGCTGTTAGGCAAAGTTTACATCACCTCTCGGTACATGAGTTTGAGTATGTTCTGATCCTGTCCGGTGATCAGCTGTACCAGATGGATTTTGATGAAATGATCAGCCAGCATATTGAGAAAAAAGCCGAAATTTCCATAGCAACCATTCCTGTTCATGCCAATGATGTTCCCGGCTTCGGTATTTTAAAAACCGACGAGGAAAACAACATTACTTCATTTATAGAAAAGCCTAAAAAAGATTTTGAAAGCTGGGCATCAGAAGTAGGCCCTGATATGCAGGCACAGGGCCGTGTTTATCTGGCCTCCATGGGTATCTATATCTTCAATAAAAAAACTTTATATGACCTGCTGCAGGGTAATGATCGTACCGACTTTGGTAAGGAGATCATTCCGCAGTCTATCAAAACACATAAGGTGATCAGCTATCAATATGAAGGTTACTGGACCGATATAGGTACCATACCATCATTTTTTGATGCTAACCTGGGCTTAACCGATCCGATCCCTGAGTTTAACCTTTTTGATAAGAACCCGATCTTTACCCGTGCCCGGATGCTGCCCCCATCAAAAATATCGGGTACTAACCTTCAAAATGTACTGGTTTCTGATGGTTGTATCATCAATGCCAGCCGCATTGTCCGGTCCATTATCGGTATCCGTACCCGTATTGGCTTTGATACGCTGATAGAAAACTGTTATGTAATGGGTAATGATAATTATCAAACCCTTGAGCAAATGGAAATTGCACGTGTTTCAAACACCCCGATAATGGGTATAGGCGACAGGTGTTTAATTAAAAATGCCATTATAGACAAAAACTGTTACATAGGCGATGACGTGCGCATAAACTGTGGTTCCAAACTCGAAAACGGAGATTATGGATCTTATACGGTACAGGATGGTATTGTTGTAATTAAAAAGAGGGCAGTTATACCAAACGGCACTGTAATTTAATTTTAACAATACAGAACATATTCATAATTAATAGGTTATATCCATAGGTGAATTATATTTATCAAACCAAAACTATTAAACTATGAAAAAAGTATGTTGCATTGTTGCCCTGGCGGCATTTTCATTAAGTACCGTTTTTGCTTCTGCAGCTCCCGCAGTTAAAACGCCAACTGCTGCAGTTGACACTGTAAAAAAGGTAAAACCTAAAAAGGTTAAGGTGAAAAAGCACAAAACCAAAATCAAAGATACCTCTTCTAAGATGAAGATGTAACAGTGAAAAAACTTGAGAAAGGCTGTATCAAAAGGGTAAAACCTGGATGATACAGCCTTTTTTATTTTGCCGTGCTTGTTAATACCCTAAGAGTAGCACCCCATAAAATTGCAAAAAAAGCGGTTAAGACCCCTCGGAACAAGGGCCATTAAACAGTGCCCGAACCGGAATCTTTAACGGCGATTATAAACGAAGTTACTAATATCATTCATTAGCTGAACCCAATTAATCTCCTCATCAAAAATTAAGGACTGGCTTAAGTCGCATTAGCATTAAAAACAATTTTAAAAAATTAACCAAAAATTAAAATATATCAACAATTAAGCCGTTGATTATTAAAGTTCTTCTCATTTCTTCAAAATCAAAAACCATAAGCTATGAAAAAAGCATGTTGTATCGTTGCCCTGGCAGCAATCTCGTTCGGAAGCGTATTTGCTCATCCGAGCCCTTCAAACACAAAGACTACAATAGCGCAGGATACTACTAAGAAAATGAAGAAAAAACCAATGAAGATGAAAAAGAAAAAATCTAAAACCGATACTTCAACCACTACTACACCTCCAGTTAGTCCGCGGTAAGTACCGGTAAAAACAAAGGGTCGTTTAAATGATAAGCGACCCTTTGTTTTTTCTCTTATAAATTTAAAGTTCTACGCTTTCGCCTACCGCAGGCAATTTGATATTAATGCCGGCCTGCTCGAATTTCTCTTTAGCTTCATTTATATCAATCTGTATTACCGGGAAAGTATTGTAATGAATGCCCACTACGTTTTTGCAGTTAATAAAGCCGGTTGCCTTAATAGCATCATCAACACCCATGGTGTAGTTATCTCCAATAGGTAAAAATGCCCATTCTATGTTTTCCTCGGCCAGCAGCTTCATGTCATAAGTAAGGGCAGTATCTCCGGCAAAATAAATGTTTTTACCTTCTTTGGTATAGATTACATAGCCGGCAGGGTTGCCACCATTGCTGCCATCAGGCAAAGCGCTGGAGTGAATAGCGATCACCATTTTGACCCGGCCAAATTCAAAGTTAAATCCGCCGCCAATGTTCATACCATGAACCTTTTCAATTCCTTGTTTAGTTAACCAGTCAGCAATTTCGGCAATGCAGATCACTGTTGCGCCGCTGCTTTTTGCTATAGTAGTAAGATCTGCCACATGGTCCCCGTGTCCGTGGCTAACCAGAATATAATCAGGTTTAATGCTATTAATATCAACGCCTTTTGCCCGGGGGTTATGGCTGATAAAAGGATCAAACAGCAGCTTTTTACCATCTGTTTCCAGCAAAACAGTGGCTTGTCCGTAAAAGGTAGCTTTCATAAGGTTATCAATTGTTGTGTGTTTATTTTCCGAACAGATTTCCCAATGCGCCTAAACCGCCTAACATTTCCTTGGTCATGGCCGACATTTCGCTTTGATGAATATTCTCGGCCTGTTCAAGCGCTTTGTTAACCGCCACTACCATCAGTTCTTCAAGTTCTTCACGATCAGCCTCTTTATAAAAAGCTTCATCGATAACTACGGATTGCAATACCTTGTTACCATTGGCTGTTACGGTAATTTTGCCGCCTTCGGCTGCGCCTGTAACAGTAACACCGTCAAGTCTTTTCTTTACCTCATCGGCTTTTTGCTGTGCCTCAAAAATCTTATCAAACATAGGTCAAAAGTTTTTATGGTTAATCTTCGCTTGTATCGCCGTTACCCAGGTAAGCACTTTTACGCACTATCGGCATGCCTACTTCTTTAAACAGGGGGTCCAATTGTAGTAAACTACCATTAGCCAGATTTGTTAGCAGCACCATCGTAATATTGTTCTTCATATCCCGTAAAAAGATATGCCTGAATCCGTGCCACCAGCCTGTGTGATAAATTACCTGTTGTCCCGGCGCTTCAAATATACGCCATCCGTAACCATAACTAAAATGCCCGTGTATCATTGGGTTGCGCGGCACATAGGCAGAGTCCATTGTGCTTTGTTTAAGTAGTCTGCCACTGCGCAGGGCCTGGTCAAACAAATAAAGATCTTTCACGGTGCTGTAAATGCCTTTATCACCAACCGGTCCATCCAAAAAGTTCTGGACCACAGAGTAACGCCATTGGCCACGGTCATGACCTACTACATCAACCGGTATCTTATCGTATTCTGCTTTCGAGTAAACGGCTGTATGAGCCATGCCGGCAGGTTTAAAGATATTCTCCTTCATAAACTGCGAATACTTTTCGCCGGTCACCTTCTCAATGATAGCACCAAGCACCATAAAGTTGGAGTTGTTATAATGAAAAACACGATCGGGAGTTGTATAAGGATGTGGTTTGTACTGGGCAATAATATCCATCACCTGGGCATTGGTAACGCCTTTGCGCTGATCGCGATGCTCTTTACGCCAGATGTCATCAATAAAATAAACATAGTTCATCATACCCGAACGGTGCGAAAGCAACAATTTGATGGTAATTCCGCTATACGGAAAGTTAGGGAAGAAGTCGCGCACATCCTGGTCAAGCCGGAGTTTACCGCGTTCCATCAACATTAAAATTGCGGTGCCCGTCATGGTTTTAGAGATGGAAGCCAGCTCAAACTGAGAATTGATCTTCAGGCTGTCGCGATGCAAGTAATCTGCCCAACCCAGCGCTCTTTCATAGATGATCTTACCGCCTTTGGCTACCAGTACGTTACCATTAAAGCCTCGGGTTTTATGGAGCATCTCAATAATGGCGTCGATACGCTTATCATTATCCCTGGGGTTAAACTTTAAAAGCTTGGCTGTATCAAGAGGGGTAGTATTTATTGTATTTTTAGCTATTTCCTTATCATGGTGGGATTTGCAGGATACAAAAACAAATAAAGAAGACGTAATTAACAATAACTTGGCAGGCAGTGATCTCATAAAAATAATATATAGCGCTTAAACGAACGCGAAAATCCGAAATTATAATTCAGGTAAAAAGAATCTTTTAAAATATTTTTCTTTCAGTTAATATTGCCTTCACTTAATCAATTATGAACTCAATTATCCAATATATTATACCGGCTCTTTTGCTCGTGTTTACACAGGCATTTGCCCAAAACAACAATACGGCAGATTCGCTGATACGCGAAGGCATCCGTTTGAGCAATGCCGGGCAAAATCAGCAGGCATTAAGCAATTATCAACAGGCCCTTAAGCTTGATCCTTATAACGCAAAAGCCTTATATCAGGTTGGCTTTTTATTACATTCTAATGCCCGCGACCAGGAGGCCATCCCTTACCTTCAAAAATTAAGTACTGCATCCGGCACTTATGCTGTTAACGGACTGAATTTATTAGGCAGCATTTACGACAACAGCAAGCAACCCGACAAGGCTATCCAAACTTATCAAGCGGCAATTAAAATTGATCCGCAGAACCGCGAGTTATTTTATAACGTCGCTATTGCTTATTACAAGGAGCAGAAATTTCCCGAAGCAGAAAGCAGCCTGGCCAGTGCCTTAAAGATCGATCCTACACATGCTTTAACGCACCGAATGTATGCCCTTGCTGCTTTTCATCAAGGCAAAAATGCTGTTTGTATACTAGCGTTCTGCAATTTCTTACTGCTCGATCCGCAATCGTCTCAGGCACTCGAAGCCTATACCAATATCGAAAGGATCTTTGCCGGAAGCGCTGCCATTAAAGTAACTAAGCCCGGCGTATATACCTACGACAAATACATTGTTCAGGCAGAAGTTGCATCCAAAAAAGCTCCAACTTCTGCTGATCGTACCCTAATCAAATTTAAAACGCTATTTACCCTGATAGGGGAATCAGCAGGCAAACAAACTAACAAAGATTTTTTCAGCTCCTTTTATGCTGATTATTTTTACAAGCTGGCCCAATCGGATAACATGCCGGCATTCTCACATATGGTAAGTCTCTCAGCTAATAAACAGGTGAATTCAGCGTGGCTCACAGAACATGCACAGGAATTGGGGAATCTCACTAATTGGGTGACGGCGACGACACATGGGTTGTAGAGGGAGATAAAGTAGTAAAAAAATGTCATTGCGAGCGATAGCGAAGCAATCTCACGCCAGTGCATTTACGCCTGCAAAGTTCAGAGATTGCTTCGTCACCCCTCGCATTGTCCCAGGCTGTTCCTCGCAATGACAAATAAGGATTAACTTTAAAATTCCCCCAAACTTCCATTGTAATAATCTTGATTCCCTCCTCGTGTTTATTGCCTGTATTACCTAACTTTGCACCTGCAAAAATTCTATCATCATGAGTTTCAGAATTGAACACGATACCATGGGCGAGGTGCAGGTACCTGCCGACAAGTACTGGGGCGCACAAACTGAACGTTCCCGTAATAATTTTAAAATCGGTCCTTCGGCTTCTATGCCTAAGGAAATTATTGAGGCTTTTGCTTATTTAAAAAAGGCAGCTGCCTATACCAATACCGACTTAGGTGTTTTACCTGCCGAAAAACGCGATTTGATAGCACAGGTGTGCGACGAGATCCTGGAAGGCAAGCTGGCTGATCAGTTTCCGCTGGTGATCTGGCAAACGGGTTCGGGTACGCAGTCGAACATGAACGTGAACGAGGTTGTTGCCAACCGTGCACACGTATTACAAGGTAACAAATTGGGCGAAGGCAAAACCTTTATCCACCCTAATGATGACGTGAACAAATCACAGTCATCAAATGATACTTACCCTACCGCTATGCACATAGCGGCTTATAAAGTACTGGTAGAAACAACCATTCCGGGTATTGAGCAACTGCGCAACACGTTAAAAGCGAAATCTGAAGCTTTTATGAACGTGGTAAAAATTGGCCGTACCCACCTGATGGATGCTACACCGCTTACCCTGGGTCAGGAGTTTTCAGGCTATGTGTCGCAGTTGGATCATGGTTTAAAAGCTTTACGCAATACACTGGATCACCTTTCAGAACTGGCCTTAGGCGGTACCGCTGTTGGTACCGGTATCAACACCCCTAAAGGTTATGATGTTAAAGTAGCCGAATATATTTCCAAATTCACTAACCTGCCATTCCGTACTGCCGAGAATAAATTTGAGGCGCTGGCTGCTCACGACGCTATTGTGGAGTCGCATGGTGCTTTAAAGCAGATTGCCGTTTCATTAATGAAGATCGCTAATGATATCCGTATGCTAGCTTCAGGTCCGCGTTCTGGTATCGGAGAGATCCATATTCCGGATAATGAGCCGGGTTCATCAATTATGCCCGGTAAAGTTAACCCAACCCAAAACGAGGCTGTAACCATGGTTGCTGCACAGGTAATGGGTAATGATGTGGCTATCTCAATCGGCGGATCAAACGGACATTACGAGCTTAATGTATTTAAACCGGTTATGGCTGCAAACTTCCTGCAGTCTGCCCGTTTAATTGGCGATGCCTGCGTTTCTTTTGATATTCATTGTGCCGTAGGTATTGAGCCTAACTACGCCGGTATTAAAAACCACCTGGAAAACTCTTTAATGCTGGTTACAGCGTTAAACCCGCACATCGGTTACGAAAATGCGGCTAAGATTGCCAAGAAAGCGCTGAAGGAAAACAAATCCCTGCGCGAAGCGGCTATCGAGCTTAACCTGCTCACCAGCGAGCAGTTCGACCAGTGGGTTCGTCCGGAAGATATGATCGGAAGTTTAAAATAAACGACCACCTCACCCCATACCCCTCTCCTTCAGGAGAGGGGCTTTTTTAAATATGCAAGTACCTTTTAGCTTTCGCCTTTCAGCTTTCACCTTTATAGCTTTCAGCTTTCTGCTCCAGGCCTGTTGGTTCAATCCAAACTATCAGGGTAAAGGCGAGGCCCGGATGCAGGGCGAATGGAAGCAGGATAGTGTGGCTATGCAGCAAAAGCTGCTTACCTATTCGCTTTACAACTTTAAATTTGATTGCGATTCCTTCCACGTACAGATCAACACGGTGACTCATGTTAATTACGGTGATGACACCTGCCGAAAGGCTGGACACTGGTCGGAGTATGCCAAGGGTAATTATGATCTTAAAGGCGATACCCTGCACCTGAAAGGCTTTTTCTGCCTGCCTGATTATCGCATTAAAAACGATCCCGACTGCTTCAGAATGGGTGTTTATGAAGAATCGTTCCTGATGAGTAACAAAGATTCTGTACTCAAATTACAACCTGTAACCAGTATTATTCCCTTTACTGTACGCTTAGTTAAAAGAACCGATTGCCATCCAAAACCATTGTAATATGAAATTTAATTTGATCAAAAAGTTTATAATCGTCCTTGCTGTGGTTTATGCTCCTGCAAAAGCTTTGGCCTGGGGAGCTGAGGGTCATCGTGTTGCCGGCCAGATTGCCGAGAGCTACTTAACCCCCAAAGCCCGCAAAGCTGTTGAAGAGATTTTAAAGGGCCAATCCGTAGCTATGGAAAGCAACTGGGCCGATTTTATTAAATCCGACCCAACTTATAGCTACCTCTCCAACTGGCATTATGTTGATTTTGACAAGGCTTATGATTATCAGCAAATGCAGGAGTTTTTAAAGCATGATACCAATACCGATGCTTATACCAAACTAAACTTCCTGATCACTGAGCTGAAAAAGAAGGACCTGAGCAAAGAGAACCGCCTGCTGTACCTGCGTATGGTGATCCATATTGTGGAGGATGTTCATCAGCCTATGCACACCGCCCACACCGAAGATAAAGGCGGTAATGATATTAAAGTTACCTGGGGCAACAATCCTAACCCAACTAATCTCCACTCAGTTTGGGATTCGCAGCTGATCGATTTTCAGCAATTAAGCTATACCGAATATGCTGCATGGATTAACCATACCACTGCTGCCGAGCGTGCCGAATGGCAAAAAGAACCGATCAGCAAATGGCTGTTCGAGTCGAACCAGCTGGCCGAAAAGATCTATGCCGAAACCAAAAATGGCGACAGCATCAACCCATACAAATACACATTTAACCATATCGAAACTATAAACCACCAGCTCCTTAAAGCAGGCGTACGTTTAGCTGGTATTTTGAATGAGATATTTGGGTAATTGTCTGGGACCGCTGATTTTTTTGATTAAATGATTTCGTTGATTTTAATTGCCCATTTTGCAAAGAAAAAAATCAGCGTCATCAGGGAAATCACAAAAATCAGCGGTCCTACTACTTAACTCAATCAACCCCCAACTTAATCAACTGATAAATGAAACTCCTCATGGTATGCTTGGGCAATATATGCCGGTCGCCGCTGGCGCAAGGAATTATGGAACACCTGGTAGAGCAGGAGGGACTGGATTGGACCGTCGACTCCGCCGGAACAGGTAACTGGCACATTGGCGAGGGGCCCGACCACCGCTCTGTACGCACTGCCCGTAACCATGGTATTGATATTAGCAAACAAGTGTGTCGTCAGTTTAAGCCAAGTGATTTCGACGAGTTCGACCTGATCCTGGTGATGGATAAGAACAACCTGTCCGACGTCCTCAGCCTGGCCCGCACCGAATCCGACGCTGCCAAAGTAAAACTCCTCCTCACTGATAAAGAAGTTCCCGACCCCTATTATGACAACAACCAGTTCGAACCGGTTTTCGAATTGATTGAAGGTGGTTGCAAGGATGTGATCAAAAGTATTGTGGGTTGATCGTCTGAATCTGAATTTTCAGGATTTAAGAATTAGCAGAATGCTTGTCTTGAACACGAATTTATCGAATTGGAGAATTAGCAGAATTAACCATCCGTCATGCCGAATTTATTTCGGCACCCCAGATGCTAAGTACCCGTCCTGTGGGGTCCTGATCCGCCAGCTGGGGGACAGGATGACTTTTTGTTTTTTCGCTTTCAGCTTTAGCCTTTAAGCTCTTCAAGAGTTCCCCCTTCAGGGGGTTAGGGGGCTAATACTTCCTATACACATTATACAGCACATTCAAATCCAGCTGACTCAGCTCGGGTTTGTTGTCGTCTTGTACGAAGTGACGTTTAAAGGCAACAATAGCAGCGTTAAGGTTCGAAGTATCATAGCCGATGAGACGCAGCGCTGTAGTGTAATCAAAGTCGGGAGGGGCGAGCTCAAGTACCTCGTCGCTCCAGTAACCGAAACCATGCTGTGCCATAATCTTCCACGGAAACAGCGGACCCGGATCTGGTTTACGCTTCGGCGCCCAGTCCTGGTGACCGATGAAATTTGCCGTAGGGATGTTATATGTTTTTTTGAGGAAGCCCAGCAACGCAATCAGGCTCTTTACCTGTGCGTCCGTATAAGGCTCGCTTCCGTTGTTGTCGATCTCAATGCCGATAGAGCAGCTGTTCATGTCTGTAACGCTGCCCCATTTACCCACACCGGCCTGGTTGGCCCTCAGGTAATCATTCACCATGTGCACCACCTTGCCACTTTTGCCGACAACGTAATGCGCGCTCACCTGGCTCACCTTAACCGTAAAAGTATGCAGCGTTTGCGCCAGCGAATCCTGCGCTGTAAAATGGATGATCACATAATTAGGCTTCCGCATCCCGAAGTTCACCGTACCCACCCATTCCGAAGGGATCTGTCCGCCAGTGCTGTCAACCAGCTGCGCCGGCAGTGTTTCCGCTAACCGTTCCGTAAACTGTTTGGTCTGCTGGTTATACACCTTGTTGGTAACAGCATAAGGCCCCTTAGGCGAGCACGAAGCCAGCCCCGCAGCAGCAAGAACAAATAAGGGTAAGTATCTCTTCATAGTATTTAATACGGACATCCGGTTGAATCTGTTTGAACAACAGTTAAAGTGCTATTATCGTTAAAAATAAAACGAAAAGCAAACCCCCTAACCTCCTGAAGGGGGAATTTTTGAAAAGCATCCAGAGTAAATTCTCGATTATTAAAGAGTTCCCCCTTCAGGGGGCTAGGGGGAAAAGCAATTTCCCTGCTGCTCTATACCGATAGCCCCGCTATCCACTCATACGCCTGCAGGCCTTAGCCTCGAGGCAGGTATCCGTTGCTATCGGGTTTAGGGATGGGAGGGCAGTGCTATGAAAATTTTTAAAATTGTGAGGAGCAAACTTAGGGCAGTAAAAGATGCCGACGAAGTAAACTCTCGACAGGCTGTTATAGGCAACCTCCATCTGATGTCTCATTAAAATTTAAGTTATCATGTAGTGAATGAAGATAACATTATTTACTTTGCTACATGATTTCTTTTAACAAGGTTCTAGACAAATATCGTAAACAGTCTTTTTCGGAGCATAATAAAGGTGAACGTTTTGAGCGCCTGATGCAAGCATATCTGAAGACAGATCCAAAGTATTCTACCTTATTTAAAAAAGTTTGGTTATGGAGCGAATTTCCGGGTAAACTTGACTTAGGTGGGGCAGATACAGGTATTGATTTAGTGGCTTTAACTTTTACTGGAGAATATTGGGCAATTCAATGCAAATGTTATCTAGAAACTACCGTAATTGATAAACCTGCTGTTGATAGTTTTTTATCCACATCGGGTAGGGCATTTAAAAATGACGATTTAAAAACAACACAATTTGCACAACGACTTTGGATTTCAACCACCAATAAATGGGGGGTGAATGCTACAGAAGCAATTAAGAATCAAAATCCACCTGTAGCACGGTTAAATCTGCATGATCTCCAGGAAGCACCTGTTGATTGGGAAAAATTAGAAGAAGGCATACATGGAGAAGCTTCTAGAATAATTAAAAAGAGGCCCAAAAAGCATCAATTAGAGGCAGTAACTAAAACTTATGAGCACTTTCTTCAAAATGATCGCGGTCAGCTTATAATGGCATGTGGAACTGGAAAAACATTTACCTCTCTTTGTATCGCTGAAAAAGAAACAAACCGACAAGGGCTTATTCTTTTTTTAGTGCCATCTATTGCGTTATTAGGTCAAACTTTAAGAGAATGGTCTGCCGAAGCCCAAGATCCTATAAATGCAATTTGTATTTGTTCCGACCCTGAAATTTCAAAAAAGCGTGTTCAATCTGACGAAGGTGAGTCAGTGAGCGTAATTGATTTGGCTTGGCCAGCATCTACTAATACACAGGATATTTTGCATCAATTTCAACTTATTAACCAAGGTGCAAAACAAGGCATGACAGTTGTCTTTTCTACCTATCAATCAATTGATGTGATTTCTCGCGCACAAAAAGAGTTATTAATTAATGGATTTGCAGAATTCGATCTGATCATCTGTGACGAGGCACATAGAACAACAGGTGTTACATTAGCAGGTGAGGATGAAAGTGCTTTCACCAAAGTCCATAATAATGACTTTATAAAAGCGAAAAAGCGCCTTTATATGACTGCTACGCCTCGATTGTATGATGGGAATGCGAAGAGTAAGGCTGCGGAATCTGATGCTGTACTATGCTCTATGGATGACGAAAAGCAGTATGGCGATGTGATTTACCGAATCGGCTTTGGTGAAGCTGTTGAGCTTGATTTATTGACTGATTATAAAGTTTTAATATTAACACTTAATGATCAAGACGTCCCTCCAGCGGTGCAAAAAATGATTGCAAATGGCGATTACGAAATAAACTCCGACGACGCATCCAAGCTAATTGGTTGTATTAATGCTTTATCAAAGCAGATGTTGGGGGATGAGGGGATTTTAAAAGAAAGTGATCCTGATCCAATGAGACGAGCACTAGCTTTTTGCCCTAATATAGATACTTCCAAAAAAATAACTTCAATATTTAATACTGCATCGGAAACGTATTTAAATTCTTTGCCCTCTCAAAAGAAGCAAAAAATGGTTTCAGTAGCATCTAGACATATTGATGGTACTATGACAGCTCCAGCGCGAGACGAACTTATTGGCTGGTTAAAGGACGAAACCGAGAATAATGAGTGTAGAATACTCACTAATGTTAAATGCCTTAGTGAAGGCGTAGACGTTCCATCACTTGATGCAGTTTTATTCCTTTCAGCGCGTAATTCACAAATAGATGTGGTGCAGTCCGTCGGTCGTGTAATGCGAAGATCCGACCAGACACAAAAAAAATATGGGTATATTATAATACCAATAGTTGTTCCGTCGGATGTAGAGGCGGAGGTTGCACTAGATGATAACGAGCGTTATAAGGTAGTTTGGACAGTGCTTAACGCCTTACGTGCCCATGATGATCGATTTAACGCAATTGTTAATAAGATAGACCTAAACAAAAAGCGGCCTGGACAAATTCTTGTAGGTCGTCCTGAAATTTCTTTTGATCCCAATGGCAATCCTTATAATTTAGAAAACAGCTCCCATCAGCAGACTATGCAAGATATAGGAAGGCAAATGGTTCTGCAATTCCATGAATTGCAAGGTGTCATTTTTGCTCGGATGGTTAAAAAAGTGGGTGATAAAAGATATTGGGAGCAATGGGCAAAAGACATTGCGGTGATTGCTGAACGACAAATCGCACATATTAAATTTCTTATTGAGGATGGAGATGGCCATCAACAGGCATTTGAGAAGTTTTTAAAAGGATTACAAAATAACATTAACCCAAGTATTAGTAAAGAACAGGCGATTGAAATGTTGGCACAACATATTATTACTCAACCTGTTTTTGAGGCCTTATTTGAAGGTTATTCCTTTGTTAAAAACAATCCAGTTTCAAAAGCAATGCAGTCAATGCTGGAAAATCTTCAAGGTCAAACTATTGTGACGGACAATGACGCTTTGGAAAAGTTTTATGATAGTGTAAGAAAACGGGCAGCCGATATAGATAACGCTGAAGGTAAACAACGTATTATTATTGAGCTTTACGACAAATTTTTTAAAACTGCGTTTCCTAAAATGGTAGAGCAATTAGGAATTGTATATACACCTGTAGAAGTAGTTGATTTTATTATTCATTCAGTAAACGATATATTAAATAAAGAATTTGGTAGAAGTTTATCGGACCAAAATGTTCATATTCTCGATCCGTTTACTGGGACTGGAACCTTTATTACAAGGCTTTTACAAAGTGGGCTAATTAATCAGAAAGATTTACAGCGGAAGTACAAACAAGAACTATATGCTAATGAAATTGTCCTTTTAGCTTATTATATCGCTGCAATAAATATTGAAAACGCTTATCATGACAGTTATACTGCTGGATTTTGTGATGATGAATTTGAAATAGAGGAACAGACAGATTTTCCGTTTGTCAACGATGAACATTTATCAATAGCAGCGGATCCGGCTGTTCTTTATAAACCTAAAAATGATATTTATGAACCATTTGAAGGTATTTGTTTAACAGATACCTTTCAACTAAGTGAGTTAAATGGGAATGAAAGTCTTTTTTCCGAAGTTTTCCCTCAAAATTCAGAAAGAGTAGAACGTCAATTGAAAGCACCACTTCGAGTAATTATAGGAAACCCTCCTTATTCAAAAGGACAAAAATCCGCCAATGATAATGCTCAGAATCAATCCTATAAAAAACTTGATTCTAGAATTTCAGAAACGTATGCTTTAGGTACAAATGCTACTAATAAAAATGCTTTATACAACCCTTACTTAAAAGCTTTTAGGTGGAGTAGTGATCGTTTAAGTACGACGGGCGGTATTATTGCATTTGTAACTGATGGCGGATGGCTGGATAATTCTTCAATGAACGGATTCCGAAAAAGTATTGAAAAAGAATTTAGTTCAATTTACGTCTTTAATTTAAGGGGAGACCAACGCACAAGTGGCGAGTTGAGCCGTAAGGAGGGAGGGAAAATATTTGGTAGTGGTTCTCGTTCACCCATTGCCATTACTTTATTGGTCAAAAATCCAGGGGTTAATAAACAATATGCATCTATCTACTATAAAGACATTGGAGATTATTTGTCTCGAGAGGAAAAGCTTAAAATTATAAAAAGCCATAAAACTTTTGACAATTCATCTCTTTGTTTAAATAAAATAACACCAAATGAACACGGGGATTGGTTAAGTTTAAGGAATGAAGGATTTAGGGCCTTTCTTGCAATGGCACCTGACAAGAAATTTGATAGAGGCTCGAGTTCGTTTTTTATTATCAATTCGCTAGGTGTATTAACAAGTAGGGATAATTGGCTGTACAACTCCTCACTCGATGAGGTCAAAAAAACTTCGAAAGCGACAGTCGACTTTTACAATAGTGAGGTAATTAGGTTTCTTGAAAAAAAGGCTGAAAATGAAGATATTGAAACTTTAAGTTTTATTAATAAGGATCCCAAAAAGATAAGTTGGTCTAGTAGTTTAATTCCCAATCTGCAGAGGGGTAAGTTTGCAACCTATGAAAATGAAAAGATTGTTAGAGCAGCATATCGCCCCTTTAATAAGCTATATTTATATTTTGGTGATAAAATGATTCATAGGAAAGGCCAATTTGAACAACTCTTTCCTGCCGATTCCCCTAATGTTATTATTTGTATTTCCGGTATTGGTGGAAGTAAACAGAATTCTGTATTTATAACTAATTTAATTACTGACATTAATATTTTAGATGCAAGTACTCAATGCTTTCCCTTGTATTACTACGAGGAGAATGTGTCGATGCAAAAAACCCTATTTGACTCTTCAGACCAGGAAAAATATGTTCAGCGAGACGCAATAAGCGATTTTATTTTAGACCAGGCAAAAAAGCAATATGGAAAAACTGTTACTAAAGAAGATATTTTTTATTATGTATATGGTTTTTTGCATAATAAACAATATAGAGAAACGTTTGCGAATGACTTAAAAAAAATGTTCCCACGGCTACCATTAGTTAATGATGTGAGAGACTTTTGGGCAATCAGTAAGGCGGGTAGAAAATTGGCACACTTGCATTTGGATTATGAAAATATACCCCCTTGCCCTAATGTTTTAATATTAGGGGACGAAGATCGTTTTTATCATGTGGAGAAAATGCGGTTTAACAAGAATCAAAAGAATACAATTATTTATAACTCAAAAATTACGATCACGGACATACCAATAAAGGCTTACAGTTATATTATTAATGGAAAATCTGCTATCGAGTGGATTATGGAGAGATACCAGATTAGCACTCATAAAGATAGTGGTATCAAGAATGATCCTAATGGGTGGGCTAATGAAGTAGGAAATCCGCGGTACATCTTAGATCTCTTATTAAGTATAATTAATGTTAGTATACAAACAGTGGATATTATCGAAAGCTTACCAAAATTGTCTTTTGAGCAAGCAGAAAGTGACATTGACATTGAAAATAATATTGATAAATTAGACCAATTAAAAATCAACCATGAGCCTTCACCTACTGATATGAGAGAATTTTCTTTAAATGAGGGAATTTATTTCATTAATGACGTAGTACAAATTACTCGTCTTAATCGAGATAAAGTTACTAGGTGGTTCAAAGAACTTTCCAAAGAAAATTATGAGGGATTATCAGGAACCCAACAAAGCGATGTCAATAAGATGCGGATTAGCTTTTATGGACTAATAGAACTTGTCGTAATTGGAACCCTTCGGGAAAATGGCTTTACACTCAAAAAAATTCTTACTGCTAGACATGATTTAAAGAGTATAACGAATAAAGTTTATCCGTTCGCCACAAATAATGTACGTGATGATTTAAAAGTAGCTGGAAACAGTATTCTTTTTGAATTAGCGGATGGTGTCGTTACACTAAATGGTACTAGTCAATTTAACCTTGATATTATCAGGTCCTTTTTTGCAAATATCGAGTTTGATACCCAAGGACTGGCTCAACAATTATTCCCTGTTAAAGATTCTAAGTTAATTGTTGTTGATCCTAAGCAAGGAGGGGGTAAAGCAGTAATCAACAATGGAAGTGGAACGTGGGCAGAAACAGTGGCATCCGCTTATGATGGGCCTGACTCAATTGAAATGCTATGCATGCAATATGATATAACTAAAGAGCAAATTCAAGCGGCTGTTGAATATCTGAATTAAGTATGATTAAAGTCTATTTAGATACTCAATACCCAAAAAACCTTGCTGTAGCATTGGACCAATTACATCAAATGCAACATCCTAAGGAGTTTGAGATTATCAGAAGTAGCAATTTTGAGGAAGCAGATTCTCAATCAGTTGTCTTTTTATTTGACAGAACAAAACAAGGTATTGATCTTATAACTGAGAAGCACTTTGAAGAAGGATATAGAGTTTTTGCTTTTAAGAGTAGACTTGTACCTAAAGTAGATGTATTTCAACTTTCTTTATCTGTTTTAGCCTTATGGCCTAAAATCATGCATACAATAAAATCAGAAAACGACCCATTTGTCTTTATTTACAAGTATTCTACTAATACTTTGAAAAAGATTAAATGATTATTTCATAACACTAACCCCACCTCCCTAAACCCGGTAGCAGCGGATACCGGCCTAGCGCTTAAGGCCTGCAGGCGTATGAGCGGATAACGGGGCTGCCGGGAAATAGCAGCACTGACCTTGCTTTTCTAAAAAATAGCTTAGCAACTAAGATAAAATAAGGGGCATTTAGGCTGGTAAAAATTGGGCTTTGAATAGATAACCTGTTTATAACCAGTGCACTACGCACTTTTACCTCGCTGACTTTTTCCTGTCAGTGATTCTGCTGCCCCACCTGCCCCAGGTGATTCTCCTGCACCAGGCGCGCCAACTGCCCCCGGTGCACCTGCTGATCCAGGTGATTCATATGCTCCTGGTGCAGCAGGGGCACTGGATTACGAATTTAGAATGATGGCACTAAGGCCAGCATTACTTTTTTAACATCTTTAACACTTCTAACTTCTTTA
>Ga0209796_10000478_pt1 | contig 26107 bp, 26 predicted proteins | sample AgamicOrSfrz_FD_187167 | JGI IMG/M metagenome (GOLD analysis project Ga0209796, IMG submission 187167) | Agave microbial communities from Guanajuato, Mexico - Or.Sf.rz (SPAdes) (version 2) | ecosystem: Host-associated > Plants > Phyllosphere > Phylloplane/Leaf | place: Guanajuato, Mexico...
CGCAGTCTGATTCACAGTTATCTGGATGTGTTCGAGTATCCGGATGGGCGCATCGAGATCCGGGTGAATGGCGCTGCCCTGCCCTGTGTGCCGTATGACCGGCTCTCGGAGATCAATCAGGCGGCGGGTGGTCGATAACAAGCGGCTTGGACACACGTTACAGATGGCGCAGTTGATCCAGGGATGTTAGACCAAAGTTCAGATGTCGCGTTTCCGCCAGATTTGAAATGTCGTGTTTGCGGGTTCAGGCTGGTGGCCAGCATGCCTTGAGGAGCGCTGGCCATGAACGCATCCGGGACGATCACCATGTCGATGACCGAGCCGGACCGGTTGAAGGTTGTACAGGCCGTTTGCGAACGGCGTCTGAAGCCAGGTCAGGCAGCGGACCGCCTTGCGTTGAGCGTGCGGCAAGTCGAGCGCCTCGTGCAGCGCTATCAGGCCGCGGGCGTTGCCGGACCGGTGTCAGGCAAACGCGGGCGACCGGGCAACCAGGGACAGCGTTGTTGGATCTGCTCGACCGCGCCAATGGAGATGCACCCGAAGTGTTCGAATGGTTTAAGACGCCGCCGACCTTTCAGGCGCGCGTGGAACTGCCGGATCGCATAGAGCACGCTGAGGCCTGTCTGTTTGCAGCGCGCCGGCTCGTGGTTCAGCTAACCGGCTGGCTCTCGAAGAAGCAGCTTGCCGTGATGCGCATCGGTCTGCTGCTCGAGCACGAAACGCGGTCGCGATGCAATAGAGCCGACCGCCATCGAAGTCTCGCGGAGCCGACGTGGCGCGAGGATTCGAGCGATAGGGAATGACGGCAGCGGTGTCGCCAGCACGACAACCATAGTGACCGCTTGAAGTGATTTCGTGAGTAATCGAACGCATGGCCAAGGGTTAATGGTCCTGATAAGTGACCGCTACGCGCTCCTGCAGACGCTCCCCGAGGTAGGCACGAAGGGATTGGAGTGGCGTTTGTTCAGTGATGTTGAGCGGGGCAAGAATGCGACGACAGGAGGTGGATAAATTGAACACAACGTCAGCCGAGATGAACGCCTAAGCGATGACAGCGCGCCGTCAGAGAGTCATGATGGATTGGTCACATGGGCATTGGCGCTGGCACAACTCGTCTCGTGGGGCTCCGTTTATTACTCGTTCTCTCTGCTGGTCGTGCCTATGGAGCAGAGCATGGGCTGGAGCCGCACAGCGACAAACGCGGCGTTGTCTATCGGGCTCCAAGTCTCCGGGTTTGCTGCCTATCCAATCGGCCGCTGGATTGACCATGGACTCGGTCACAGGGTCATGGCCGCCGGCTCGGTCGTCGCAGCGACGATGTTATTGCTCTGGGCCAATGCGCAATCGCTAACGGTGCTGTTCGTCGCATGGATTGGGCTCGGTATCTCAATGGCGGCGACATTCTACGACCCCGTCTTCGCCGTCGTTACGCATCGCTATCCCCGGTCCTTCAGGACCAAAATCACTCTCATCACCCTGGTTGCAGGGTTTGCCAGCACAGTGTTCATTCCGCTGACGCAGTTCCTGGTTGGCTCGGTCGGGTGGAGGATGTCGCTTGTTGTGCTTGCGGCCCTTAACCTGACTGTCTGCCTGCCTATCCATGTGCTGACAATCCGATCCTCGCGCGCCGACCCGAGCTCTCGCTCCAGTAGCGACGCAGTCAAGCTGGCCAACAACGCAGCCACCCGTCGTGCCCTCCGCTCGCCGACCTTCTGGGCGCTCGCAGTCTGCTTCACGGCATACTACGCGACGTTCGCCGGGCTCACATTCCATCTTGTACCGTTGATGGCGGAGCGTGGCGTATCCAACGCTGTGCTGGTGACAACGATGGCGCTCATAGGCCCGGCTCAGGTTGCCGCACGGGCCGTCTGGTTCGCCTTCGCACGAACGGTTCATGTTAGTACCGTAGGCATCATCATCGTGACGCTGTTCCCGTTATCGACCCTTATCCTCATAAATGCTGGTCACTCGGTGGCGTTGCTCTGGCTATTTGCGGCAATCTACGGCGCAGCGAATGGCATGATGACAATCCTCCGCGGTACCATCGTCCAGGACCTGATGTGGACCGAGGGATATGGCGCGGTCAGCGGAATGCTGTCCTTTCCGTCGAACGTCGCAAAGGGAATAGCACCGATTGCGGCGGCAGGCATTTGGCGCTTCATGCACGGCTATGTGGCTGTTGAATGGACGATATTTTTCGTTTCGATACTGTCAGCAATCGCCTTTTTCATCGCTGTCCGGGTTGGCCGTCGCTCGGCGACCAGCTTAGCCTGATATGGTCTCTTCAGGGTCGATACCAATACATTCGGCATCAAGATACGTGCCGCGCGAAGTAGTGCCTGGATGCCATCAAAGTATTGCTCGCAGAAAAGTTCTGCGTCGTTAGCGACAGCTACCGGGCAGAGCTAAAGTCGGTCGTTGGCATGCTTCAGAACGTCACGCTGCGGAGCCATCGCAACTTCATAGTGCAGTGGTTCATCACTTCAACGAAACTCCACGGCGATTCGCAGACGTGTTTTTAGCTCGCACCGTTGGTGCCGATGCAATCCGCTCATGACGTTCGAGCTGCTGGGTCGCCAAGCCATCGTATACGCGGGATTTCGCGAGTTCCGATGCGATTTCCTTCAAGGTCGCAATTACAATCCTGATTGTCGGCGTCATGGCACCCTGGCTTGAACTGGCAAGCGTCACAAATCGGGTGAGGTTGGGCTTGACGATTCTTGCCGCGCGCAGCCGACCAGCGCGAACATCAGGGGCAATGGCCCACGGCCCAAGCACGGCATATCCGCGACCACTGGCTGCCACTTCGCGTTGAACAGCAAGCGAGTCTGCTTCCAATACCGTACGCAGTTCGATACCGGCCCGCCGGGCTTCGTCATCCATTAAATTTCTTAGGCGATTAGGCCTGCCTGGCAATATTAATGGCAAGCCGCCAAGCTGCCGGAATTCAATGGTTTCGCGCTGCAAAACCGGCGAGTCCGGCGCACCGACCAGATAAGTTTCAATTGTCGCGAGTGTAGCGAGCCGCTCCGTGGTCATCGCACGCTCTGCGTGAAAAAGGATAGCGAGGTCCACGCGGCCGCTGTCCAGCCAGGTTTCGACCTCACCCAACTGACTTTCTCGAACGTTCAGTCTGATGTCTGGATATGCCGCGCTGATGCGCTCGCATAACGTGGTCATGAGTGGATGAGCCGTGGATGGCAGGATGCCAATCCGCACCTCACCGAACGGGGCCCCTGAGGAAGTTCGAATATCGTTGAATAGCTGGTCGGTGTCTGCGATCCACGCGCGGATTCTTGGAATAATCCTCTCGCCGAAGCCGGTCAGTTTGACGCCGCGCCCGGTCCGCTCGAACAGACGGCCGCCGCATTCGCGCTCGAATTCGGCAATCTGCCTGCTGACATTGGATTGGACAGTCTGCCGAAGCGCAGCAACTCGACTGATGCTTCCCAGTTCCGCCACCTCGATAAACAACTTGAAGGCTTCTCGTTCCATCGCTGTCTCCGCCCATCTCTCGAAAAGCATATCTGAAATCGCATCGATGCGTCTACCGGCATGAATACGCGTTGCGTACACTGGCTGAAAGACGATGAATGCGCTTAAGCGCTATTGGCACAACTGATAAGTCCGGGAGACGGCCGTATTCCGTTCATACGAGGTGCGCCGCTGGCGCATCGCTAGCAATGTGAACCTGGAGCGCATCCGCGCGCGTTGGGATTGCTTTCCGCAAATAACGCAGGTCAGCCCCGTTTTCCCCGCCTCTCGAAGAAACGCCCATCCCGGGGGCGCTCCCGCGCCCCCGGTGGGCATAGCTGCGTCATGCGAAAACATAAAGGAGACGTCACAGATGGCACCAATGAAACCCGTCCGGCGCGAGCGCCGTCACCGCAGATTGGCACCGCGTTGCCTCGCCATGGCATTGATTCCGATATGGACGGGAGTGGTCCACTCGCAGCCATCGTCAGTCGGCCCATCGGCTCCCATTCAGTTATACGGTCTGGTGGGCACATATATCGCGCAATCGAAGGTGAGCGGCTCAAATCAGGGTAGCGTCGTCCTGGGAGGTGGCGGCTTGACGACCTCGTTCTGGGGGCTGCGCGGCAAGGAAGATCTTGGAGGCGGTTACACAGTCATCTTCACACTGGAAAGCTTCTTTCGCCCGAACACGGGGCAGTTGGGCCGCAATACGACAGACGGACTTTTCTCACGTAACGCCTTTGTGGGAATGACGACTCCGTACGGCATCTTCAGATTCGGCGAGCAGACCACTCGCACGTACCTGAACCAGATTTTGCTCAATCCGTTCGGCTCTTCAGTCGTCTTTTCTCCGCTGGTTGTCCAGTCGTACACCGCCGCGTATAACAACACGGTTGTCGGAGACACTGTCTGGGGCAACGTAGCAAGCTACGAGTCAGTTCCATTCTTTGGCGTCACCGGCACTGTGCAATACGGAGTCAGTGGAACACCCGGCAGCCAGGGAAAAGATAACCTCGGCCTGCACCTGAACTACGAAAACGGCCCGCTACAGATTGCGTTGTCTGCACAGCGAGTTCGTGTTGCAGTCAACTCTCCCGTCGTTCAGCAATATCTCTATCTCGCCGGCGCAACCTACAACGCCAACTTCGCGAAGGCTTACGCGGCAATACAAACGACCAATACGACCACGACGCGAGTCGGGTCGCACACATATGAGCTCGGCCTCTCGGTTCCAGTGACGCTGACCTCAGCGGTGCTTGCGGAGTGGGCAATGACGAGGCGCTCCGCACCGAAAAACCAGAACTCGTTTCGTAACACGGCCTCCGTCGGCTACGACTACTACCTCTCGAAACGGACGGACGTATACGCCGTCTACTCGTACGATAAACTCAGCGCAAAGCCTTCCGGCAGCACTTATGGCGCGGGCATAAGACACACCTTCTAAAGTACGCCCAGGGCCGGGCTGACTGCCGGCGCGGAACGTCAGATTCCGCGTCGGCGCATTCGCCGCTCATCCCGCCTTCCGAAATCATCTCTCTATTCAACTAGCGAGTTCGCTGCCACGTTGTTTCGAGCAGACGATCAGAAGAAACCGCCGCGCGTCATAACAACGCGCGGCGATGCTTGAACAGCAGCGGTGCAGGACGAGAGCCTTCAGACGGAGTCCCGCACAACGTGCGGTTGGTTAGGGCGAGATTTCTTCCAGAGAGCGGTTGGTCGTCTCAATCATCGCGCGGGACGCCAGCAGGCCGACTACAGTCGTGGCGGCAAACACCAGAAACACAGCGGAAATCCCGTGTCCAGACAACACATAACCGACGATAGCAGGTGCTGCTGCGGATGCAATTCTCAGCCACGAAGTTGCGAGGCCCGTTCCAATTGCTCTCATTCGTGTCGGATAGATTTCCGGCGTGTACAGATACAGCATAACCGTAGTGGTCCCCATGACCGCATAGGCCGACGAGCCCAGCAGCATTACAGCCCACGGGCCACTGCTTGCAACCATGCCGAGTGTGAGGAGGAGTACCCCACTAATGAGGAAGGTCGCCATCGCCCATTTTCGCCGCCCTGTGCGGTCAACCAGAAAGGCGCATAGCAGAACGGCGCACGCGCTGAGCACGTTCGACAGCGATGCCATGTGCAGGGATTCCTGAAGAGGCAGGTGATAGACGGTACGGTACAGGCTTGGCAGCCAGTTATTGATGCCATTGGCCACAAAGTACGAACTGGCCCATAGAAGCCACACAACCAGCGTGCGGCCGCGATAAACGTTAGAAAAGATTTCTCTCCAGGATGCTTTCCTTCTCGACTGACTTGCGTCGCGAATCTTCGAGAGCCGCCGTTCTACCTCTACCCAGTCTCGCTCGACGTCCAGATTGCGGCGCGTCGTACTCGCCTCAATCTTTTCGATGACGCGTTCGGCATCATCGTAGCGTCCTTTCGATATGAGCCAGCGAGGCGACTCCGACAGACGAGCAATAAACAGCGTGACGACGATGCCCGGGATTGCGCCGACAAGAAACATCCATTCCCAGCCTAAACGGGGGACGACGAATGCGCCGACCTGTGCGGCACCGAGAAGGCCCAACGGAAAGATCAATTCGTAGAGAAGGAAGAATCGGCCCCGGCCCTGTGCCTGAGACAATTCGCTGATATAGGCAGCTGCCACAGGTACCTCGCCGCCCACGCCAATTCCTTGCAGAAACCGCGCGAGAAAAAGAAGCTGTAGATTCCCTGCAAACGCACAGGCAATCCCCATGACCGACATAACGCCAACCGTCGTCGTTGCACTGGGCACGCGACCAAAGCGCTCCGCGACCCAGCCAAACGTTAGCGCGCCGACGAACTGACCCATGTACCCCGCGGCGATGAGCAATCCTATTTGCATCGGCGAGAGGTGCCACAAGCCGACCAGTACCGGCAAGGCAAATGCAAGCGAGAGTGCGTCAAACGCATCGAAGAAGGTGGCGCTGCCCATAATGATGCGGGCTTTCGTATGCCACCGGCTAAATGGAACGTTCTCGATGCGGAAAAGCAGATTTGCAGCACGTGCCACAGGTTCCGATTTTTGTACTGCCAGATGGCCGGTGTCGACCATGGTGCCCGTTAATAACTTGCTCATTTTGTCTCCATCCAGTACATCGACGGCTGGCTCGACCGCTTATTTTTCGGTTGTCAGGACCCCGCCATCGGGCAAGCGGACACTGCCCGCGCCTCGACCGGCATATGAATGAGCAGGCGAAGGGCGATGCTTCGCCTGCCGCAATCAGTGTCCCTGGAACGCCACTCGCGCTACAGGCATCGCCGCTTAATCGACGAGACCGGCCGAGCGGAGAGCCTGCGCGATTTCGACGTCAGCGCCTTCCGGTAACGGCATCAGCGACGAGCGAACTGTCGCGTGCTCGAGAATGCCGCGCGCGACCAAACCGTGCTTGAGCGCGACTGTACCTTCCATGTGAGAGCCGCGGTGATACACGGAGCGCGTGATAGGCAGCAAACGGTCGTGAATGGCGCGCGCCGCCTTATAGTCCTTCGCCTTGCCGGCCTTGATGAAATCGACGAGTGGCTCGGGTGCCAGACCGCCGTAACCAACCAGTGCGCCATCAACATCGAACATGGTGTGCAGTAGATACTCGTCGTGACACGTGAGGATTTGCAGTTCAGGGCGTTCCCGGCGTATGACGGGGATTTCGGTGTCCCAGCGACGCATGTTGCGTACGCCGTTCTTCATTGCAAACACGCCCGGTTGCGCTGCGATTTCGAGTTGGGCTTCGAGGTTGTACGTCGCCTTGGTGGCGTCCGGATACTGGAACAGAATCAGCGGCAGGCCGCTCTCTTCATGAATGGTGCGATAGCGGTCCTGAGGTGCGCCGTTCTGATATCCAAATCGCAGCCAGCCGTGCGACGGGTACACCAAACCCGCGGAAGCTCCAGCTTCGACTGCGCGCTTCGCTTCAAGCGCTGCGACCTGCGTCCCCTCCAGAGTGATGCCGGCGATGACCGGTATTCTGTTATCCACCGATTTCACGAAGGCTTCGATGACCTTCTGCTGTTCTTGCTGCGTCATAAAGGTGCCTTCGCCAGCGTGACCCAGAACGGTCAGCCCTTTGACACCTTCAATGCAGCCGAGCCAAGAGCCCAAACGCTGGATAGCTGCATAGTCCACGGCGCCGTCGCGCGTGAAGGGGGTGACGGGAGCCGGTACGAGGCCTTTGAGGTCGATGCTTTTCATGCTGTCTCCGAAATAAAGCAGTTACTTTTCTGGACGTGCCCTGCGTGGGGGCACAGACCACTCGAACTCGCCGTGAGCTTGGCTGTACTGCCACGCAGCGGGTATGGAAGTCAGTGTAGGCAGACCCGCGATATCGAGAAAGGCATGGAGGTGCATTTCAGATATCTCAAGCGTGAGATGGGTCGAGCAGTGGAGCGGGTATAAGTCGATGGAAGGCGATGCTGCCCGCCAAGATGATGAACAATTGCGGTGGCGTGTCGTTTCTGGCGACAGAGTTTCGATAACAAATCTGACGACGGGAAAACCGATTCATCCGCTAGGACAAGTTCAGTTCAAAACCAAAATCGAGACGAACTACTATGTCCTCTGCTTTTCTACGTCGTCAGATCCCGAGATGTACGATTTGTTTACCGACACTGATTCATGCTTGATCGTTCATCACCCTGAGGTCTTCTGCGAACGAGTGCATTCCGTTGCAGCCGAGCGATTGCCGAAGTGGAGCGGCATCGATGCGAAAGCAACCTACGGCTTCAAAGGTCCGCTAGGCGCACTGTTCGAGAAAGATTTTAAATACATCGGTCTGCAAGAATGGAGGTTCGCTTCGCTACCTTCTAACGCCCAAGCTGCGCTCCAGCCTATGGATATCGAAATCGGATCTATCGAGGATATTGCGGAGCTAGTGCTTCGAAAGAGGGGCTGAAGCTGGCTCGACGGTTCATGCCAGTTTCCGCATTGGCATGGGAAAGGGAGCATCCGAAAGCTGCCAAGATATTTGTCGAAGAGCCATCTCTGCAATGCAAAGCTTGTGAAAAGGAGCTTCTTGGCGAGCATCCGAGTGGCATCATTGTTGGATGGAAGACCTACTCGGAGAAGTTCGAGCCGTCGTTCAAATCGCGGCTCGAATATGTCTATTGGTGCTGTAAGGGCCAATGCGATGACAGACTTGAGGCCAAATATGGCAAGCCGGATCTCGTCAGCGCGTGGGAGGAAATTCCTGATCTGATGATTCCCGTTGCCTATCTTCGGTGGACGATGTCAACGTTGAATGAGCTTGCGGACGGTCGTGAATATTCCGATCAGGCATTTGATGCAACGAAGGAGTTGTTGCTGCAACTCTTCCCTATGGTCGCAAGGGAGCTCTCCACGAAAGATCACGACAGAATACGCGATCTCAGCGCGATCCCATCATACCTAGGCGGGTGGGGCTACGATTGAGATCGCTGAAAGCACGGCTCGTAGCAAAGACGTCAACCTAGTGCCAACTCGTCAGGAAAAGCTGCCTTCATTGACGCTTCTTGGTACGGATGCACAACTGGCTCCGCTCCGTCCAAAAAATCAGTCCTGACTGAAGGAATAGCAGTTGACCTGAGTTGTGCCGGTCCCGGAACCGTCCCCTTTGCGCGCGGCACCGCGTAGGTTGCCTTGACTAGCCGCCAGTCGCCCGTCGTTCTAATCCATAGGTCATCAATAGTACGCACTCTGGCATCGAACCAAAATCGTATCCATTCGCGCCGCAACCATTTCCCCTTGCTCTTGACAGGAGGAAAGTCTTTCAGTACCAGGAAGATGTAAGGGATTTCGAACTCTTGAATATTCTGATACTGCCAAAGATGATGGCTATCCGCGTAGCGAATGAGCGCAATGAACTCATCAATATCAGCGAATGGTGCGTAATCCCGTATGAGCTTCGAGTGAAACTTCCAATGCGAGAAAAACGAACTGCGCAGCTTCTGAGCAGCTACAAGATCCGGATTTTTCGGTGGAAGAATTTTGTATGGTTGAGCCGCCGACTGCTTCAACGGGCAGTAAGCAGTAGAGTTTGGCTTGTGGGAAAACACACCGTCGACAACCGGATTGGCCTCACCCCTAGGGTACATCTTCTCATTGCATGCTGGGCAGCGCGCCGCCGGGCGAATATTTGGAATGCCCAAGTGATTTAGCTTTGGCCCGAACAATTGGATGTATTCGACGACTGTTATCGGTCCATTCTCCGTCGGGTGCAAAGCCTCCTTCATTCTCCATCCAATCTATCAAAAGGCTGTTAGAATTTACCAGTCGCGCGCACGCTTTATCATCGACGCGCATACTAATCTTGTTCGGTGGCATCCTGGATCGATAAAACAAGCTCTAGAAGAGCAATCACACGATCCATCTCCTGGGTCAGCCCATACCCCATAAAGTTCATGAAATAAAACGCCGGTATCAGAAATATGAGTTCTTTCGCCCATGGACTCGGAATCTTCCATACGGTAGTCGCGACAACAGCGAAGGCAGCTAACGCTGGGAACAACCCAATCTTGTCTAGCTGACCAGCAATCATTGCGCCGCGCCTTTCGAAAGCCGCGCGTTCGTGGCGATACAGCGCCAACACGAACTCTAACGCGGCCCGGTCACACAACATCAGTTGGTTGACGAGAGGCAAGTCCAATGCTATCGCGCCCCGAATGTTCGACAGCAATGGAGAGAATGGTGTCTTTCGTATCTCGTTGATCAATGGAATCCCATTGATGGTAATGAAAATTAACAGTGCGGTTCCCATTAGGCACACGACCGTTCCGATTGTCAGAAACGTCCTCAACATGGGGTCGCTCGGAAATGTCCAAGACAGAATGGCGAGCACAATCGTCGCGGCTAATCCGAATAGCGCCTGAACTCTCACAGACTTCTGAATGTTTTCGAGGCGAGCCCAAATGCCTGTTATCTTCCGCTCCGAACGCTTACGCGTTGTAATCTGCTCGACGATTTTTCGAACATCATCGACGCTAGATTCGTTAATCTTCTCGTGCGCGCGTTGATCCATTTAGCACCCATCGGAGTATAGGCTGAGAGGAAAATGTGCAAGCCGCTGCACGTAAAAGGACTTGGCACCATATCGACATATCGCATCCTAAACTTTAGGGGGTCCAAACTTGGGCCGGGTTCGACGCTTTCAACATGCTGGCTGCAAGGTGCTGCGGTTATGGGGAGAGAAAGGGACTTGCGGTGGCCGCTTTTCCGAGGAATCGAACAAACAAGCCGTGCTGATAGTTAAGAGCGAGCACGTTGTCAGCTCCGCCGAACGTTAGTCGAGAAATCGGCTTACCTTGAACTGGTCCAGATCACCATCCGTTCTTCCCGCATCGATAATCGCGGCAATTTCCTGTCCAAAAACCGGTGCGAATTTGAACCCGTGTCCCGACAAACCCGCAGCAACAATCAGCCCGTCGACACGCGGGTCGACTCCCACGATCGGATTTCCGTCTGGGGTATCGTCGAAGAAAGAAACCCTACTGCCAACTGGCGACGCATCCGACAGTCGGCGAAACCGCTGTGCGGCACGTTCGCAATATCGCCGACTTGTAGCGCCGTCCATTCGGGGGCGAGATGCGTCAGGGTCTATCGGTTCGCTGTCGTCCGGCGCGAGGGAGCCGACCATATAGACGCTAGGGGTGTCTGGCCGTAGATAGAAGCCGCTTCCCCTTTCGCTATAGCCAGGCAGTCGCTCGTCCTCTATCGGCGACTTAAGCCTGCATATAGCCACGCTTTGTCTTGACGCAAAAATCGGAAGGTTGGCGTCGCAGGACGCCGCAAGATACGCCGCCCAAGGGCCTGCGGCATTGATAACAATGGGCGCGTCGATCCGACCGCGATCCGTTTCAACGCCGATCACCCGTCCATTCTTGGTGTGGATCCGGTGTGCGGCTCGGCGCTCGTCGATGACCGCCCCTAAGCGCTGCGCGCCCCGCGCGAAAGACCGTGCTGTCGCACTCGCATTGCAGTAGCCGGCGTCCTGCTCATAAACGGCGCCAGCAAGACCGTCGAACCGAAAGTCTGGCACCCAAGCTTGAATCTGAGCCGGCGAGTAAAGTTCAACACCGATGCCGTCCGACTTCTGCTGATGCACCTGTCGACAGGTGTCATCCCAGTCGGCACGCGCCACACCGGTCAGAAAACCGGTACGCCGATAACCGCAGTCCCCGTCGAACAGATCGGCCCATTGCCGGTAAGCTTGCAGGCCGCGCGAAGCAAGTCGAGCCAGCGCTGGATTCGCGTAATACTGGCGGACGATGCCAGGAGTATCGCCAGTTGAACCCGACGCGATTGAGTTCCGCTCCAGCAGCCTCACTGCCAAGCCGGCCTGCGCGAGATGCCACGCGACGCTGCTGCCGGTCGAGCCGCCGCCTATCACCACGACGTCGGCTGTCTCACGCATGGTTTAACCACTGGTCGGGCGAAAGGCTTTTTGGCAGGCATGGTCTGAGCGTTGCAAGCGATATTGGGCCGAATAATGCGCCATGCTCGCCTCGCGAATCAGGTGTCGATGCCCGAAGCAGCTCGCGCCGCGAAGGGATTCCTGCATGTCCGAGCGCGAGCCACAGGTGCGCGGCGAGCCGGGGCATAACGGGGGCGGCAAAATATGCCAAACCCTTGAGCCAGCCGTAGGCTTCATCGGGACTTTCAGAATCGGCTCCCCTCTCGCTGATCCATGCAAGCAGTACAGCGCTTGCATCTCGTACAGAAACGGCCCCAAGTCGAAACGCACGATCGAACGCGGTGGACGCTGTCTCTAATCGCTGAACTGTTGAGTCAGGGATGCGCTGCTCGCGCGGAGGACTTTGTGCCAGTGTTTTCCACGCGGCGTCGATGCGCGCTTGCAGCTTGCCGGCCAGGTCTTCGTTCACGAAATGAATGAAATTGCCCAGGTCGAAGTTAGTTGACTGCTCTTCTGGACTTTCAAGCGCCAGGAAAAAGCGCACAGCATCGGTCGAGGCTGGTGTCTTTTCGGCAATATCGGCGGCCCAGATTACGTGCAGCCTGCTAGTCGAGAACTTTGCGCCCTGAAGGTTATAAAAGTAGTTCGTCAAGACGTGATCGAACGGTTGATGCGCTGGCAACGCATCCATCACCGAAACCGCGCCCGCCAGTAGCAACACGGCATTGTCGATGCCAAAGCTGACCACGGTCGTTACGTCGCTGCCTAAGGCCATTGGATGACCTTCGCGGCCTTCCATTTCTGAGTAACGCTCGCCGCATGTCAAGCCATACTCCCATCCTGCCTCGAATAGCACCCGGGGGTTGCCCCATCGGTCAGGCGGCCACGCAACGCCCCAATCGCCGGGCGCAGTCAACCTTACCAGTCCACGCTCGCGTGCCAGAAACCGCAGCACTACCGAGACGAATGTCTCCGGCACGCCAGCCGACCGCAAACGTCGAACGAGGTCCGCTTCATCTTGCACGCGCAGGAAGACGTTCTCCACCTCGCGCCACTCCAGATCGGCGTCGCCCATCCGCGGCTCGGGATCAAGCATCGACTCGGGCCGGAAGTGGGCACCGCAGGCCTCGCAAAAGTACCCGGCCGCTGGTGCCTCGCACTGTGGACATTGCCCTGTCAGCCAAGCGCCGGCGAGGTAGCGACCAGTCGCGCGGCTGAACAGCACCTTCTCGATAATGGTTTCCGTGCACCCGCTCGCGACGAGCGTCTCGACAGCGCTCCTTGCGTTGTCGGCATGACTGTGCGCATACGGCCCTTGCACCAGGTCGAGAAAATCGTCGACCTTAATGTCGAGCGCGGCCAGATCCAGAGCAATCTGAGCGTGATAGTCACGACACACTTCTTCCGGCGGGCGCCCCTCTTGGACCCCCTTCCATAGCACGTACGAGTCGAAACCATCGACCGCAGACACGACGCGCACTTCGTGGCCCTGACTGAGAAGGTAGCGGCGCAGCATGTCCATCCGCAGGTAAGGCCCGGCAATATGGCCCAGGTGCAGCCGGCCGTTCGGCGTCGGCGGTATTGGCATGAGAAAGAACTTTTGCGTTGAAGAGTTCACAGTAGCGTCCACGTGTGGGCAGAAATGACAGAAACGGGAGAAACTCGGATGGATTGACTCAGGCTTCGATCAGCTGCAACGCTTCCGATGCGATCCCCGGCGCAAGCCGGAAGCCGGCACCGCTGCCTGCTCCAGCGAAGACCGCCGCGCGGCTTGGATCGAGCTGCACCAGCGGCTCCCCTGTCGACGTGTATGCGTCGCAAAACACCCGGCCACCACAGCAGAGGTCGGCGAGTTCGGGCAGATAACGACGCAGGACCTCCTTGGCTACGTCACGATCGCGGTCGTTGATTTCGAGAGCGTGCTTGCGGGGCCGGCAGTCCCACTCGTCGCAGTGAAAGCTGAACAGCCACTGGTTGCGAGCGGGAAGCGGCATCAGATAAGCGTCGTCCTTTGGGAAGAACACAGCTACGGCGTCAGGCTGCGGCGGGCGGTCTATGTGCAGGGCCACGACTTTCTTGATGCGCACGCCGTGGGCGTTGGCAAACGGTTCGAAAGGCTGCTCGGCGATCCAGGGCCCGATGGCGATCACGGATCGCTTGGCGTGGAACGCGCGACCGTCCGCCAGCCGTAGCTCGGCGCCCACTGCGGAAGGCTGTATCATCGTTACGGCAACGCCTTCAACGCAGCTTACGTTCGCCGAACACAGACCCGCACTAATCAGCGACTTGGCAATCAGCCCAGGCTCGTGACTGATCGCCGTGCCACCGCGTAACACGGTGTGCGTGTCGTCGAGATGCATTGAAACGCCAACCCTGTGTTCCAATTCAGCTTGCGCGACGGAACCGCCATCGATCGAGAAGTCGACAGCGACCGCGCGCACCTCGTCATTCGATCGTGCGTCAACGACCCAAAAAACGTCCGCCCGAGTCGTGCTCAGACCGAACGGCGCGCGGATATTTCCGTATAGGTCGGCGCTGATGGCGGCCAGCCTGCGTTCGCGCGCCGAGCGCCCTGTGGCGAGAAGCACGCCGGCCGAGTGCGCTGTAGCTCCCTCGCCCACCCTGTAGCGATCCACGAGCACGATACGCCACCGAGGGTGGCGCAGCGTCGCGAGATACAAAGTCCATGCGCCGACTATCCCGCCGCCGACGATCGCCAGGTCGTATCGGTCAGTCATCTGCATGTCCACCACACTGAAAAAATTTGCGCCTCGACATCGCCATCATTTCTCGCAAAGTGCGGCTCCCACGAGTCAAAAAATACCGCTTGCCCAGCATGCACGCGATGGCGTGCGCCGCGGTAGAAGACGTCGACGGTGCCCACCGAGATGAACCAGATCTCGAGGACTGCGTGCTTGTCTTCCAGAGTTCCACAACCCGGCTGAATCGCAAATCGCGAACTGCGCAGCGGTGCGCTGGCCATCCCTCCGCTGAAGCTGTGCATGAACAGTTTCACGCCTTCAATATCGACGAATTCCTGCGATTCGGGTACGACGGGAAGATATGCGGCCACCGCGTTGGGGTTTGCCGCTTCCAAGTGCTCTTTCATGACCATTCTCAAGTGGACCTCGTGCCCGATAAGGTGGTCAGGAAGCCATTCGCAAGACGGGGGTTACTTCTTGCCCTGAATGGCTTCCAGCATCCCAAGTCACGAAAGGCGCACGAACCTCGACGTCATACACAGTACGCCGCGCGACGCTGTTGATAATCCGGGCGGAGCGCCAGGGAATCAGCCCGAGGTTAGGATCCGCAATACCGCGCTGGCTGCGGGCGGCATTTTGGACGTAAATGCGGCAGCCTTCCGGTCCGTCCCACCTAATGGAGAAATCCTCGTCGACGACGAATTCCCCTTCGTTTTTCTCAATTCGCTTTGCGATCGGTTCTAGGAAAGACGGCATGCCATAGTCGTAGCCTGTGCAAAGAACAACGATGTCGGCATCGAGCGCCTCCCGGATGCCCGAATGTGCATGCTTCAAACCGAGCGCCCAGCCGCCCCCGTTGCGGGTGACGTCTACCAGTTCGCGGCCCGGTTGAAGGTGTAGATCACACGGATGGCCAAGCACATTGCGCAGTTCATAGACGCGCCGGTAGATGGCTTCAAGTAGCGAAGACGAAATTCCGTCGCTCGCAAGCTTCTGCTCGGCAAGCAATTGGCGCCGCCGCGCTTCCGGTAGACCGTAGAAATAGTCGCTGTATTCCGGGGTATAGAGTTCGTTCGTGAAGCTCGACTCGTCGAGCGGAAAGAAATTCCAACGGCGCGATACCCAGGCCACGCTTGCGGGCATAGCATCCGTGCTCGAAATGAGATGCTGGAAAACTTCCGCGCCCGTCTGGCCCCCGCCCACCACGACGACGCGCTTCCCTTGAACCGGGTTGTTGTTGAGTAGATACTGCGACGCGTGTAGCAGCGTCGCGCCAAGCCACGGCTTGGCGCATGCCGGCACGCTCGGTTGCTGGCCTGTACCGAGCACGAGGTTGCGGGTGGCCTGAGTTACCTCCGAGCCCTTCACGATCAGCAGGCCGCCCTCAATATCGACCGACTCGATGTCACTGCCGAACTGCAGAGCGGGAATCTGCTCGCAAGCCCATCGGTAGTACTGGTTAAATTCGCGCCGCAGTACTTGGGGGAAATTCGCGTTGATAAAGCACAGCAGACGCTTATGCTTGGCCAGAAAAGAAAGGAAGGAAAGTTCGTTAGTCGGATCGACGAGACTCACGAGATCCTTCAGATATGGCACCTGCAGAGCGGCTTGTGGAAGCATCAGCCCTGAATGCCACTGAAATTCGCTACGTCTATCGAAAAATCGCGCTTTGATTTCCTGGTGCGGGCGCAATAGAGCCGCGAGACTCAAATTCGCCGGCCCTATGCCGACTCCTACCAGATCCATTACCGCATCCGCTGACGTAAGGTGCATGGTTTAATCTCTTTGGTTGGCTGAAACGGAGCTTCGAGAAGGCGTACAAACGCTGCATGCGGCGCCAACGCGGCGCATGCAGCATGCTGGTGGTACAACAACAATGAATGTCGGCTACACGGTCCTGCGCGTGTAACGGTTCGCCAGAACAGAGGCGAGACTCCATAGAAGTGCTGCGAGCAGTGACAGGCCGATAGCCACGTAGACCGCTACACGAACGCCGCTATCGAGTGGCTGGACCGCACTCATCAGCGCGCCAAAAATCGCAACTCCGAACGCGGCCCCCGTTTGCCGGCTTGCATTGAGCACTCCTGCCGCGACCCCAGCGCGCTCCTTGTCCACTGCAGCCATCAAAGCCGCGGTCGCCGCTGGCGTAATCACACCAGCACCGAAGCCGACGGCCGGGAAACACAGCGCAACGCGCCAATATGGCGCATCGTCGGCCAATGCCAGCAGTCCGGCGAAGCCCAGCGCGTAGAGTAGGAAGCCGCCACATACGAGCTTGTACGAGCCATAAGCCCGACTCAAAGCGCCCGATGCGAAGCTGCCTGTCGTCACCATGACGGTCAACGGCAGAAATGCGAAGCCGGTCTGCAGTGACGGCCAGCCACGCGCGGATTGAAAATATAGACTCAGCAGAAAGAACAGTCCGTAAAACACGAGCCCTGAGATCATCGACGCAAAAGCCGACGCAGAGAACGTCGGGTGTCTGAAGAAGTGCAGCGGCAGCATGGGTTGTCGGCGCTTCCACTCAACGAGCAAGAATGCCATCCAAGCAACGATCGCCGTCACGACACCGATACGGATGACGAGCGTATGCCAACCCAGCTTCGCGCCTTCGATCAGCACCGCCACCGACGCGCCAAGCGCCACGATGACCAGCATCTGCCCGACCAAATCCAATGGCCGATCGAACGCGGCCGAACGCCCGGACCTTATTCGCGTGGTGAGCCAGGCGCCGAGCAGCGCGATCGGCACGTTCACCAGAAAAATGCTCCGCCAGCCCAACAGATGAATCAGCAGCCCCCCGACAAGCGGCCCTGCCGCCATCGCGACCCCTCCGCATCCAGCCCACACGCCGATAGCTCCGGCTCGCTGCTGCGCGACCGGAAACGCGTTGTTGATGAGTGTCAGCGAACACGGCACAAGTAATGCCGCACCTATTCCCTGTAAAACCCGGGCAGCGATAAGAATCTGTAAGTTCGGCGCAAATCCGCATAATGCGGATGCACAGGCGAAAATTAGCAGCCCGACCAGATAAACCGATTTTGGGCCGATCCGGTCACCCAATACGCCGCCACTTAGCAACAGGCTCGCAAATGTCAGCGTATAGGCGTTAACCACCCATTGAAGACCCGTGATATCGGAACTGAGACTTGCGGCGACCGGCTCCAGTGCGACATTGACGATGGATGTGTCTAATATGACGACGACATAGCTCAGACACGTCGCCGTTAATACCCGCCTTTGACTTTCATTTTCATTATTCAAGAGTCCACGCCCCATTCGTCGTTTCCAAGTTGACTATAAACCGGTGTGAACCGAGAATGCTTCGGAGCGTATCGAAGTATGTGTCCGCGATTTTCACTTAGCTAAAACGCATTAATTCGGGAAGGTGGAAAAATGAGCCAGCACAATATATCTACGGTCGCGCATCTGATCGCCGAGCCGGTTCGGGCCGTAATTCTGATCACACTGACAAACGGCGACGCCTTGTCGGCGAGTGCACTCGCCGAAGCGGCCGGCGTTACTGCACAGACCGCAAGTTCGCACCTCGCAAAGCTGCTCGACGGTGGTCTCCTGACGGTCGAAAGCAAGGGGAGGCACCGTTATTTCCAGCTCGCAGGCGCGCATGTTTCGCACGCACTTGAAAGCCTTGCGTCGATCGGACCGGTTACATCGGCGTGGCGAAATACACCGAACCGCTCGGCTCGCGAACTGCGGTTCGCGCGGTGCTGCTACGACCATCTCGCGGGGCAGATTGGCGTCGCCGTCACTCAAAGCATGCTCAGACGAGGGTTGGTTGTCGAGGCAGGCGATCGCCGGTACGAAGTGACCGCGTGCGGCAATACATGGCTGCAGCAGCTCGGGGTCGATGCAGGCCCTTACACGAACGACGAAACGGAGCATGCGCGACAATGTCTTGACTGGACTGAGCGGCAATACCACGTCGCGGGCCCGCTCGGCGCGCGTCTGATGGACGCTTTCCTTGCATGGGAATGGATGCGCAAGTCGCAAGTCGCGCGCTCGGTCACGATTACGCCCAAGGGATGGGAGGCGCTTGAAAAACACTTCGGCATTGGGCGAGATATCGGCGAGTCCCCTGCTCTGTTGCGTCGAACCGATGATACGATAGGCGAGCAATCCGCGTTCGCATGATCCCGCCGCTGCTTGACCGACGCTTGGCTATGCTGCTCGCGAGCGTGCCCCGGCAGCGCTTTGAATCTCCGCGATTCGGCGCTCCAGATCTTCGCCAGTGGCACGCCATGCGTCAACATCATCAATCAGACGTTGATGCCAGGCCATCAGATGAGGATAGGCGTCAAACGGCGCGCGGGTGCGAGGAACGTGGCTAAACGGAGCGGCCAGATCGATATCGGCCAGCGTCAACGCGTGTCCGACTACGAACGGGCGGTCACGCAGATGCGCGTCAAGCACCGCTGCATAGCGATGGATTGACTTCAGCGCATCGCCGACCAGCGCCGCATCTTCTTTATGCCCTTGAATCCGTTTTATGAAGCGCTCCTCAATGAGGACGGATGGCCCACGACGAAAGTGTTCAGCGGCCCAGAACATCCACTTCAGGGTTTCAAGACGCGCGGCGCCATCGGGCCACAAAGTGGAACCCGCCTTCTCGGCCAGATAAATCATGATGGCCGAGGCCTCGTACAGCACCACACCACCGTCGACAAATGTGGGAATTGTTCCGTTTGGATTAAGCGCAAGGTACGTCGGAGTGCGATTCTCCCCCGCGAACAGGTTGACGAAGTTGAAGTACACGTCGAGTTGCAGGTGCTGTGCTACGGTCAGCACGCGCCGCGTGTTGCTCGACCCCCGATCGCCATAAAGCTGCATACTTATCCCCTTGGAAGGCGCCCTGCGAGTTGGCCGCAGTCGGCGACTGATGCTGTGTGACTCTCCGCTACTGCCCTGATCCCCACGCTGCAGTTATTTGGTTGGCTTGGCGGACCGACTGGTAGACCGCGTTGACCATCGGGGCAGCGAGGTAGGAAGCAATGCCCGCCGTCCAGATACGTTCCGGCTCGCCTGCTTCTGGCAGCCAGACGCGAAGATCCGGCGATACGTGTGGTGCTGCAAGAGGGAACCGACTATCCGGCATCAACGCGAGCGAACTGTGTGTCGCATGAAATCGCTGCTTGTTAAACCCGGTCGCACAGATCACGGCGTCGAACCTGTCAAACGCGCCGTTACTCCACTGAACACTCCAAAGCCCTTCTCGGCGCAAGCGCCGCGGCACGGCTGCCAGAACCTGGAGGCGTCCATTGTTCATAAAACCCAGAAGCTTTTCCGCAGTGCCGAGAGGCATTGCAAATAGGTAGCGCCCGACCGCAGTAGCGCAATTTTCGAGCGCCCGAGTCCGCGCCTCGGGCGTGCCGCGGCATAACAACTGCTCCCCGAGGTCCATGTAGCGCACGAGGACGTTCTGCCAGTCCGTCGCACCGTGTCGGGCCAGAGCGGCTTCTTGTGCGAGCCGTGCCGCTGCATTGATGGAACGGTCAATCTGCTCGCGCAGCGGGCGACCGGCGACCGCCTCAGCCGACCGTGCAACCAGCCGTAACAGACGCCGGTAAAGCAGCGGGCTCGACAGATCGAGCCGTGCAAATGCGGCGTCGTCGATCGCAACCGGACACTCTCGCGGTGTCGCGGTACGGACGGCAGGCAACCTGCCTGATGGGGATGCCATCACAACAGAATGCCCTGCGCCGCACGCGAGCAGCGCCGCGTCGACCGCCGACAGCCGGCTACCAACGACCAGAACGCGAGACGGCATGGTCAGGGATTCCAGCACGCGCTGCTCGGGGTACAGGCACCCAAAGAATGCGGGGGCGCCGACATGCGGGCGCAACGCGTCCGGTAGGAACGGTGCACCGCTACCTGTGCAGACGAGGACATCGCTCGCGTCGAGAAAAGTGTCGTCGTCGAGGAGCACGCGATACCGGCCCGTGGGCTGTTTCTCGATCGTCCGCGCCGACGCCATGACATAGCGATGCCGGACCCCAGCGTCGCGAGCTAGCATCCGATAATCTGCATAGCAGTTTGCAAGATAACGCGAAACGTGAAAACGAGGAACGAAGGCGTCAGGCGAAACGTCGATTGCCTGCCCGTGAAGGTAGTGCATGAAGTCGTTCGGATCATCGTCGACCAGGGACATCGTTTCGACTGATGTATTACACAAGAGCTGGGGCTCAGTCGTCGCAAAGGCGACTCCGTTGCCGATGCCTCGCGTATCGACGATATCGATACTGGAAGCGCACCGGCTTCTGACTGCGCTGACGAAGGCCGCGATTCCCGCTACGCCTGCTCCGATTATCACGACCTCGCGCTTGCACATCGCATCGGACATAGTCTTCCTTTTTCTCGCAACGGATGTTCCCCGCAGTGCATCGGCGAGTGCCTTGTTTACGCCTGCGTTGGGTCGCACAGCACTAGCTCGTTTCGGCGCGAGCGAGCGCGCGCGTCAACAGCCGCACGCCATACCACCCCCAATAGACGCGATGGCATTGAATCAGACCTTGCTCAATCTCCATCATCTCCATGAGATCCACTTGCTCACCCTTCGGCGCTTCGCGAGGGTATTCCCAAGTCAGCTGCTGACCATTTGCGAAAAATGTGCCGGTTCGATACCACTGTGCAAGATCGCTCGGGAACTTGCGAAGACTGTCTTCGAAGAACGTCTTGATTGCGGTTCGTCCACGGATCAGGCCCGACTGACGCTCAGGATAGACGGCCAGTGCAAGCGGTGTTTCGAGCAAAGCGTCCTTCGCGTAGAGCGCGGCAGTGCCCGCCAGATCCTTCTCGCGCACGGTGTCGTGCCAAGCCTCATAGATACGAGGTATGGACGGATCGATAGTATGGTTCATTGCACCTCCGCATCCGACAATGAAGGCCCGCGCACTGTCAGTCGCGGACCGCTAAAGAGGAATATAACGGCAGCTGGTCCGCCGATGCTTCGCTATGTATCGAAGTGTGTCGAAACTAAGTTAGTGCAATTTGTTTTGCAAAAGTCCCGGGATTGGCAGTACATGGCGATCTTTATGACCGATGCATCACGATGGCCCTACAACCATGTGAGATGTCCCATCGAGCCTTGATCCACTAGTCCGGCGCGCTGAGTATCCGTCGTAAGGTTCATAGAGGGTAAACAGTCGATTGCGCCGTTCGAGAGGCGCGACAACGGATCTCAGGAATGGCCAAGCAAGCCGCGCACTGCCGTGTCTCCTGCAATTGCGCAGGAAGAGGTTGCTAAGCGTTTCCAGCTAGGTGGCATCAATGCGTCACGGTTGCGTCAAGTCCTTCAGCGTCCGCAGGACGCCCGCACCGGTGTTGGCAAAATTCTCCAACTTTGTGCCGTCGAACGCTCGCCGGGACTACGCCCGCAGCGAGCGTCGCATTAACACCTCAACAGCCAGCTGATGTTGCGACGGATCCATGTGCCCGACGCCGACCATTGCAATTCGTCATCTGCTTTGCATTGCCAACCATGAGCACGGATGACCAAATCAGATTGCTCTCACGATCCGTGGCCATGCATCCTTTACAGAAAGAAAACTATCATCATTTATGTAACTACTAAAAACATCGATGGCCGTTCATGTGTCCCTTTTTCGTATGCCGGCACCCTCCCAACACCGAAAACCTGCTCGCCTTTGGTGCTTTATCGCATAGTGCATTCTTAAAATAATTCGCACCGTAAAACGAAAGGCGACTTAATCGATGGATAAAGTTCCCTAATGGCCAGCGGTATTGGAACCCGCGAGCTGCCTCTGTTTCGGCTGAAACGCTTCCGCAGATGAGTCTGTTTCCTTGCCAGTCGCATAATGACGTCTCCTATGCGCAGGTACGCCCTGATGTCTCGTCGGCGGGCTTACTGCGCCGCTCTGCATAGGCGCACGACGGCCTTGCCCCTCTCTACCGCGAGGGGCAGACTCAAGCAAAATCCGAATTCATTCTTATCATTTATGCACTCTCTATGAAATATAAAATCGCTATTTTTCTATGCATTAATTCCAATCCTGATAATACGAATTATCAAGATTGGAGTGGCCGAAAAAAACGGCCCGCATGCCGCGGACCGGTCGTGGCGGAGCAGCGGCGGGCGGCCAGTTTGCCAGCCAGCCCCGTCTCCGCTCCGTGTGTGGTCGCCTGCCATTAGCACCGACCACCTCTACATGATAGTCACTGTGCTGTCGACGGCCAAGGTTTCTCACGGGCGCTGCAGCGCCTCGGATTTTGGCGGCCGCCGACCGCGTCGTGCGGCCAGGATCTGCCGGATCGTGGCCAGTGACTGCTCGGCCGTCGCGCTCGCTACCCGTGGGCGCGGCCGGTCGAACTGCGGCGCCGTCACCCCAAGCAGGCGGCACACCGTTGACAGATACGGCTTCGCCGGACCGGCATACCGCTGCGCTGCCGCCTCGATCGCCGCGTCGCCGACGTATCCCCGCAGCCACGCGAGTGTACGGCGGTCCCGTTCATTCTGTACGCGCACCAAGTGTTCCATGACGCTCTCCAGAACTGCATATGAGCCAATACTGTATATATATACAGGTTCATGGGGACCTACAAGGCGGCCGGAGTCAAGACGTTGAGCGTCGGGATTGCGAGGCAACTTGCGACAGATAAGAAAATTGCGAAAAATGAGAAAACATGGTGTATGCTGGTCGGATGGACTGTGTGGAGAGGCTCTAATGCTGAATTGGGATGATGAGATTACCGCGGTGACTCCGTCCGAAGCCCGCGCGTTTCGCAAGCTGGGCGCTGCGCCAGCGCAAGGCGCCTCGGTGAACAAGCTGCTTCTGGTTGGAAAGTTGTCCGGGGACACCGTGTACAGGCGGATACTGGAAGCTCATCTACACCGGTACCTCGAAAAAATTGCCGGATGCGACGGACTTCCCGGCAGTAAAGCCTGGACGGCTTGGGGCCGTAACTCATCGCTGTTGCGCGCGGCTGTCCTCAGACGGTGGCTCGGCGAACTTCGCGGGCGAGCGCTTTTGGGGCTTAGATCCACGCCCGCGGTTAGTGGCGAGTCGAGGACTGGTAGTGCGAAAGCAATCGCGAAGCGGCTCACCCCGTTGGGCGCCCCCCCGCACGTTGCCTGAAGGAGGCTTTCATGACACAGCTAACGAAAGAACGAAACGAAGCGTCGGCTCTCAAGATCCGTGCTGCGCTTACCGGCAATTACGCGGGCGATGCGCGTCAGCTGGTTCGGGATGTCGCCGAGTCGTTTGCTTCCGATATCGAAGGGACGTTGCGGGTGAAAGTCCCGGAACTTGCGGACAGTTCGATCCGTGACTTGCTGCGACATGTCCTGGAAGAGCGCTTCGCGACGATTCTGGCGTCCGGTGACGCTGACGAATCTGAGGCCCGCTCCTCGTTGCCTGTTGTCAACCTGAAGCCTTCGGAGGTGATCGAGCAGCGCAAGGTGCGCATGTCGCTCGCGAGCCTGTATCGCTATGTCGAAGCGAACAAGTTCTACTGCGTCGTGCCGTCAGGCCAGAGTAACGGTCGTGAATTTCCCGCGTGGCAATTCGCTGGACCGGTGCCCGAACTGTTGCCGCCTGTGCTTCTCGCCCTTCGGGGGGCGTTGAGAACTGAGGTCCATGCTTTCCTGGTTACGGCGCAGGACGCGCTGAACGAACTGGCGCCGGCAGAGCTATTGGCTGGTGCCCCGTTCGAGACACGCGCGTCCCTGCATCCGAGTCAGCAAAGACTCCTGCAACTGCCCGCAAACGAGCGTCTGCGCAAGGTCCTTGCGTTGATCAACGGGCCGGGAGCAAGCATGGCCGCTTGAACGGCTATCTGATGAGCGACAACAGAAAATTAACCGTCGAACCACCGTCGTACCTGCGCGAGCACTTGCCGTCGCCGGTGCAACTGAAGGAGTGCCTCACCAACGAGCCTTTCGCGGTCGGCGGTGAGGCGCAGCTATACCGCGCTGCGTACCTGCCTGAGAGTGTCCTGCCGAAGAGCGTGGCGCGAGCGTACCGCTTCGGACCGCCCCCTGAACTGTTTTCTGGTGGCAACGAAATGCCGTTCTGGTGGTTGTACGCTGCGCACGTGGCCGAAACGGCGATCTGGGAGGCGCAGTTCTGCAAAAATGACGTGACACGGCCGGGGACGTTCTACATGGACCCGTTCGCGGTACAGCACGGCATCATCGCTGAACTGCGCTTTCCGCGGCCGCTCCGGTTCTGGAATCTCAATGGCTCCGTCGCGAGTCGTCTGGGCATTTACGACAACCTTTCGAGCCCTGACTATGACTGGTGCCAGTGGTTTGGATACTACGTGGATGTCGCGATGCAGTCTGTTGACGGCGCGATTCGCCCAGATGGGTTCGTGTATCCGTCGCGACGACACCGGGGCCACACCGCAGTAGCTATCTCCTCTCGCGTCTTGCCGGGATTGAGGGACGGCGTGGCACGATCCGAGACGCCGTTCGCTAAACACCCGGATTTTGAGCGACTGCTAGACGACCGGCTCCGGGTGGCGCCGCCGGCGGCTGACGCGTCTGCAGGTTGATGATGGTCGGGGCCGGTGTCGGCCGCAGTAGACCCAACGCTGGGAGAAAGTCGCACCACGGGAGGGCGCGCCCTCCCGCGCAGTAACGCTTGTGCTGTCGCGACGGTGGCAGAATCAACGCGGCCTATGGGAAACGACGCGATGGCCCATCGAAGTATGGGCGGAAGTGCACACCCTCGGGGCTCGTGCGCGAATCCGGGACGCTCATTCCGGTCCGCCGGCGCTCGCCGCCGGAAAATCGACCGGAGTTACCCTATAGCCCTTTTGGCGCAGTAGAGAAATAAGCCCGGAAGGACCGGGAAAATGCATTGCGCCGACGACCACGACAGCATCGCCGTCGTTAAGAATCTGGTCCAAACGTAGACCGTAATAAAAACGTCAACGCCCCGGTCTAGCACTGACGCGGCATGGCGCGCGCGGGTTGACACTTTTATATCCGGTTGAATCGCAATAAAAGCGTCAATTCGCGTGTGTCCGCATTAAATTCGTCAATCCGCGTCGCGAAGACCAGGTTGCGCGCCATGCCATTGATCTGGCAGGAAGTAATCGCTTGCAGCGGCGGAGAGGTCAGCAAAGCGACGGCGCGAATCGCCTGAAGCCGGTTTGGGCTGAAAACGCCGCTGTAGCGATAGAGGAGTTATCACGCCAGTCGTGTTTCGCCTACATCTGCTGCGGCTCGCGACTTTGATTGGCCGGTGTGGAGCGGCTCGAAAGGCCCAGTACGACCCACTTCGGCCGGTCGACTGAACCGAAAATTAAGGCCGCTTTCAAGGACAAGGGACGTTCGCTTCTTCGCATTGGAAGGCGGGAGCAAGGCTGCGCGTACCATGGTATAAAAGCTCGCACACTGTTGATTTGTACGGAATCCTGACCCACGATTTGCATTGAATTCTGACCCACCCGTTGGACCAGCTTTGCGGGCTATTCGGTGGGTGTCTGGATCTTCTTTCTCTCCTTCTTTGGCTGTGTTGTGCT
>Ga0209796_10000479_pt1 | contig 26065 bp, 21 predicted proteins | sample AgamicOrSfrz_FD_187167 | JGI IMG/M metagenome (GOLD analysis project Ga0209796, IMG submission 187167) | Agave microbial communities from Guanajuato, Mexico - Or.Sf.rz (SPAdes) (version 2) | ecosystem: Host-associated > Plants > Phyllosphere > Phylloplane/Leaf | place: Guanajuato, Mexico...
TGCCGATCAACGGCGTCGCGCATCCCACGCATCACATTCAGGACATGCTCGATCATCGCGTCGGCGGCATTCAGGAGTTTCAGATCGATCTGCGTACTTCGCCGCCTACGTTGCGCATTGTCCTCGAGCCCACCGCGAATGCCGAAGAAACCACGGCCAAGTTGCGGCACTTCTGGCAGGACGCGTTCACGATTGCCTATGTGGGCCACGACGATTTCGTGCGCGTCGGCAGCCGGGCCAAATTCCGTCACGTGGTGACTGCATGATCGGCGTCCTGTTTTCCAATGCGGGCGCGGCAGCTGGCCGACACGTGCTGGCCGCTGTGCGCCGCTCCGTGAGCAGGATGCAGGCGCAGGCCGTATCACGCGGCGCATTGCGCTCTGCTGCCTTGAAGCTGGTCGTGGCAGTGAACTCGCCTCAGGAGTGGGATGCGGATCTTTTCGAATGGCTGCACGCCGGGCCGCCGCGCAAGCTGATCCTTTTTGGCCGCGTGCCGGCCTGCCTCGCGCGCGAGTTCAACATCGAATCAGCGGACTGGCCGTCGGAACTCGAGGCCGACAGCCGCAGCGAAGCGGCACCGTTGCGTGAATCGAGAGAGAGTCGAGCTGCAGTCTGCTACGGCCAGTTGGTTGAACAGCTTGGAGGACGCGCGTGGCGCCGTCCTTTCGAGCGTTTCGATTTCGCGGACGAATGGAACAACCTCGGTTTCGGACGTATCCGCCACGACGGCTCGGTGTGGGCCGTGGCGCAGGCCGTGCGCGTGCCTGCCGAAGCTGAATTGGCGTCGGTGCAGGTTGGCGGCGAACGGCAATTCTCTTATGCAGCCCTATGGGATACTGGCGCCGCTAGCGTGCTCTGGGTCAACCGTGCAGTCGGACCGTGCGATTCGTTCGAGTGGCGCATCGTCGAAAACTTCCTGTCGGGCCACCGTGCGAGCGAGTTGCCGTGTCAGCCGGTGCTCAGTGAGATACCTTGGGGCTACGATGCCGCCATCACTTCACGGCTGGACTGCGACGAGAGCGTAGAGGCTTCGCGTCCATTGTGGGAAGCGTACCAACGGCTCAATGTACCTTTTTCGCTGGCCGTTAATACGCAAAATCTTGTGCGCCCCGAAGAGCATCCGATCCTGTGGCAGCTTCTAGTCGATCAGGGGCAAGGGGCCGTGCTGTCGCATACGGCCAGCCACGCGCCCAATTGGGGAGGCAGCTACGAGGCGGCGCTTGAAGAGGGACGTCAGTCGGCGCGGGCCTTGCGCATCGTGACCGGCAATCGGGTGCGTTACGCGGTTTCGCCGTTTCACCAGTCGCCACTCTATGCTTTGCACGCATTGGCCGACGCCGGCTACGAAGGCTGTATCGGCGGGATTATTCGCAATGATCCCGAGTTCGTGCTCGCGCGTGGCGGATTGCTTGCCGGGATGCCTGTCGGATTCGTCGGCCATAGTCAGCAGTGCATGCTTCACGGCGATTGCATGCTAGCGGACCGCGACCCGCTCGCGGTATTCAAGGAAGCCTTTGATCTTGCCTACGAGACGCGGACGTTATTCGGCTATCTCGATCATCCTTTTTCGCCACGCTATCAATATGGCTGGGTCGACGAGGCGTCGCGCATTGCCGCGCATGAACAGTTCATCGGCTATATCCGCGGCCGTACCCGCCACGCAGTGTTCATGACGGCGGTAGACGCGCTAGATTTCCTGCAGTTGAAATCGCAGGCACAGGTCATCGAGGAACTCGGCGCGTTCCGCTTTGTGACGCCGGCTGCGGCGAATTTCCCGTATGCCTTGGGCGTCGAATTTGCGGGCAGTCATATGAAAATTGAGCCAGGGAAGCCATTGCAATGAAAATCATGATCGTAATGGGCACACGGCCGGAGGTGATTAAGCTCGCGCCGGTCGCGAAGACGTTGCGTACGGAACTCGATACGGTCATTTGTGCGAGCGGCCAGCACCGCGACATGGCTGCGCAGGCGTTCGGGGTCTTCGGCATCGAACCCGACCTCACGCTCGACACGATGACCGCGGGTCAATCGCTCAATGCGCTTTCCGTGCGTCTACTGGATGGCCTCGACAAAGCCATCGACGAAGTGCGTCCCGATTGGGTAATCGTGCAGGGCGACACCACGACGGCTTTTTGTGCAGGCTTGGCAGCGTTCCATCGCGGCGTTCGCGTAGCACATGTGGAAGCTGGCTTGCGTACTGGCGACCTGGCGAGTCCGTTTCCTGAAGAGGCCAATCGCTGCCTGCTAAGTCGGATCACGAGCCTGCATTTTGCGCCGACGCAATTGGCGCGGCGCAGCCTTATGAGCGAGGGTATAGCGGAAGAAAAGATCGTGGTGACCGGCAACACGGTGGTCGATGCGATCGCGGAAGTGCGCCGCAGTTGGGACGCCACGCCGCCGAAAAGTCCTCTTCCGGCATGGCCGGGTGGCGAGCAGGAACACATCCTCGTGACCTGTCACCGGCGGGAAAATTTTGGCGACGTGTTGCAGAGCATCTGCGCCGTGTTGCGCGATTTGTGCCAACGGTACAGCGCTTATCGCTGGATTTTCCCAGTTCATTTAAATCCCGCAGTGCGCGAGCCCGTGTTGCGTGAGCTGGATGGCATCACGAATCTAGAGTTGATCGAGCCAGTGGATTATCCAACCAGTCTTTATCTGATCAGCGGCAGCGCGCTAATCGTAAGCGACTCCGGCGGCATACAGGAAGAGGCGCCCACGTTCGGCGTGCCTGTTGTTGTCATGCGTAACCACACCGAACGGCGCGAAGGCACCGACGCCGGTTTCGCGACGCTTGCCGGACAGGCGCCGGCGAACATCGAGGGCGCGGTCCGTGAGTGGCTCGACGATCCGCAACGGCGCGCGGCGCTGCGCAATCGGGCTAATCCGTATGGCGACGGACTCGCTTCGCAGCGCATCCTGGACAGTCTGATGGGGCGGCCGGTCGAGGTGTTCAGTGGTTGAGCGTCAAAACGCCATATTTGCAGCGCGAGATTGCGTACTCTTTTCAACCGCCGACTGGGACGAACCGTACTGGACCAACAAGCAGCACACGGCGAGCCTCCTGGCCGAAAGAGGGTGGCGCGTGCTGTATGTGGAAAGCGTCGGTTTCCGCGCGCCCAAGGTCGGCAGCGGACGCGATTGGGCACGCCTGTGGCGGCGTTTGTGGCGCGGCGTGCAGTCGCTCGTGTTCGGGCCGCCCCAGCGTGCGGTCAACATTTGGGTGCTGTCGCCGTTGATGGTGCCGGCGAGGCATCATTCGCCGCTCGTCCGGGCGCTGAACCAGGCGTTGCTGCGCTTTTCCGTCGAGCGCTTCGCGAAGTCCCGGCGCTTCAAGGAAACGGTCGTGTGGACCTATCACCCGTTCATCATCGAGGCGATCTCCACGTTGCCGCGCGGGCCGCTGGTGTATCACTGCGTCGACGACATCGCGGCGATTCCCGGCGTCGACGTGGCGGCCTTCAATAGCGCGCAGCAAATGCTGCTGGCTCACTGCGACGCCGTGTTCACTACCGCCAGATCGCTGCAAGAAAACTGCTCGCCGCACAATCCGAATACGCACTATTTCGGCAATGTGGTGGATGACGCCCATTTCGGTCAGGCGTTGGAGTCCGGTTCGCTGCCGGCCGATCTGATGGACATACCGGAGCCGCGGCTCGTCTATCACGGCGTGCTGTCGGATTTTAAAGTCGACTTTCCGCTGCTGTTGAAAACTATGCAGGCGCGGCCGGACTGGCATCTAATCATTATCGGCGCCGAACGGGAAGGCCAGCGCAGCGAGCTGTTTGCGCAACTCGGCCGGCTGCCAAATGTGCATGTGCTTGGCTACCGTCAGTATGAAAGCCTGCCGCAGTACTTGCGTGGCATGAAGGTTGGCGTCTTGCCGACCTTATTGAACGACTACACCCGCTCGATGTTTCCGATGAAGTTCTACGAATATCTCGCCGCTGGTTTGCCGGTGGTGTCGACGCCGCTCGATTTTGCTAAGGAATCGCGCGCGGGACTCGAAGTAGGAAGCGACGTTGCGGTTTTCATCTCGGCGATCGAGAAGCAGCTTGCGCGTGGCAAGCTGAGTGCCGACGAAGCCCGGGCGGCGGTCGGCGAAAACACATGGAAACGGCGTCTGGACAAGATGCTGGCGATCACGTTCGGCACTTGCGACGCGGAGCCGCACTCATGAACGTCGTCCATGTTTATCGAACCTACTTTCCCGATCCGCCGGGTGGTTTGCAGGAAGCGATTCGCCAGATTGCGTTATCGACGCGTGCCTGCGGCGTCGAGCCACGCATTTTCACGTTGTCGCCGACGCCTCAGCCTGCGGACATTGAGTTTCCCGAGGGGCGAGTGGTGCGCGAAAAGTCGTGGGCGGCGCCCGCGTCGTGCGATCTCGGCGGCCCGGCAGCGCTGTTCAGATACCGCGAGATGGTCGACTGGGCGGATGTCGTGCATTTCCATTTTCCGTGGCCGTTCGCCGATGTGCTGAATCTGTTTGGCCGCACGAAGAAGCCGACCGTCATGACATATCACTCGGACATCGTCAGGCAGAAGGCGCTGGGCGCCGTCTACGGGCCGCTTATGCGGCGCACGTTGCGCAGCATGTCGGCGGTCGTGGCCACGTCGCCAGCGTATGCGCGCACGAGTGAGACTCTGATGGCGTGCGTGGCGAAAGACCGGCTCAAAACGATCGCGCTCGGCATCATCGATTACCGCGACGAACCTTCCTTCCCCGGCGCGCAGCGCGACATCGGATATCGCTTGGGTCTTGTCGGAGGCGAACCGTACTTTCTCGCGCTCGGCGTGCTGCGTTACTACAAGGGCCTGCACACGCTGATCGAGGCGGCGCCCGGCATCGACGCAAAAATCGTAATCGCGGGTTCCGGTCCGGAGCGTGGGCGCCTGGCAGAGTTGGCTGCACAGAAGAAGGCGACCAACGTCGTTTTCGCAGGACAGGTGACGCATGAAGAAAAGGTCGCCTTGCTCAAAGGCTGCCGCGCGATGGTGCTGCCGTCGCACTTGCGCTCGGAAGCCTTCGGCATGGTGCTGGTCGAGGCAGCCATGTTCGGGAAACCGGCGGTGTGCTGCGAGGTGGGCTCCGGAACGTCCTACGTCAACCAGGACGGCCAGTCGGGCTTCGTCGTGTCGCCGGAGCGTCCCGACGAACTAGGTCGCGCAATGAACACGCTGTTGCATGACAGCGCGCTGGCCGCCCGCATGGGGCAAGCCGCGCGTGCACGCTACGAGGCCGTGTTTTCGGGCGACGCATTGGGCCGCGCATACACAGCGTTGTATAACGAAGTCGCGCGAGGTTAAGTTGACCTTGAGTGCAGGTTGAGATGGAGGCGTTGCGCTGTCGCCGACTGCCTGCATGACACCGTGATCCTTCCGCAGCGATGCTCGCAGTGGTGAGGCGCGTATACTGTAACGTTCTGCGAAGGCAGCAGGCGAGACGGTGCACGAAGCAGCGCAAAACACACGACACAACACACATGAACTCAAGTATCTCGAACAAGGCTCCGTCTATCGCAGTGGTCATTCCGTCCTACAAAGTTCGCCCGCATATTCTCGGCGTGATCGCGAAGATCGGACCGGAAGTAGACCAGATTTATGTAGTGGACGATTGCTGTCCGGAGAACAGCGGCGACTTCGTCGCGAATAACTCCACTGACCCGCGCGTGCGCATCGTGCGGCATACAGTCAACCAGGGCGTGGGCGGGGCAGTGATGTCGGGCTATGCCGAAGCGATTGCCAACGGCGCGGACGTGATCGTGAAGGTGGACGGCGACGGCCAGATGGATCCAAGTCTGTTGCCGCAGTTCGTGACGCCGATAGTCGACGGCTGGGCTGACTACACCAAGGGCAATCGCTTTTACGATCTGACCCATATCACGCGCATGCCGGCCATGCGGCTCATCGGCAACGCTGGACTGTCGATCCTGACTAAGATATCGACCGGTTATTGGACAATCTTCGACCCTACCAACGGTTACACGGCAATCAATGCCCGCGCCGCGGCGCACTTGCCGTTTGACCGGATCAGCCGACGCTATTTCTTCGAAACGGACATGCTGTTTCGCCTGAATACGCTGCGCGCCGTTGTCGTGGATATTCCGATGGATGCTGTCTACGGTGATGAGAAATCAAACCTGAAAATTTCGAAGGTTCTTTTCGAGTTCACCGGCAAGCATGCAAAGAACTTTGCGAAGCGGATTTTCTACAACTATTTCCTGCGTGACATGACGGCCGCGACGTTCGAACTGATCGTCGGCCTGATCCTGTTTATTTTTGGTGTGTGCTTTGGCGCGGTTCACTGGATCAGCGCGATCGCATCCGCCACGCCGACACCGCTGGGAACAATCATGCTGTCGGCGTTGCCGGTGCTCATCGGTTTGCAGTTCTTGCTAGGATTTCTCAACTACGATGTCGCCAACGTACCGTCCCGGCCAATCAGCCGATTCCTGCCTTTCAACCCGGCACGCTCGTGTCTGCAGCTTCTTCCGGAAGATGGTGCATGAGAGCGCGCCGAATAGGCCTGTATTGGCGTGTCTGATTAACCCGCATGCGTGCCGACGCCAATCCCTCCACCGCGATCTCACTTCGAGCAGCCAAGAATGACGCCTCTTCAAACCATCTGGGCCATTGCGTGTGCCTGCATCATCGCCATCGGACAAATCGCCTTCAAGAAAGCGGGCATGGAAGTGCAAAGTGCCGGCACGTGGTTCTCTCCGCGCGCCGTGCTCACTGTTTTCTTCGCGCTCGCAATTTACGCCGTTGCGACGCTGCTGTGGATCAACCTGTTGAGGTTCGTGAATCTGAACAAGGCGTATTCCTTCATGGCGCTGTGCTTCATCATCGTGCCGATTGCGAGCCATTTCGTGTTCAGGGAAACGGTCACCGCAGGGTACGCGATCGGAACGACACTCGTTGTCATCGGACTGGTCATCGCAACGCGGTTCGGTTAGCCGTCTGCACTCGCTGCCGAAGTTCACTTGCTCGCGGCGGAATCGAAACAACCCTGTTGTATTCGTGTTGACACAGGCGAGCAAGTGAGTTCAAAACCTTCACGGCGTGGCGCATTACTTTTAGCTGGTCAAGATGCAAAAGCTTCTAGTAGCGATCTTCTTTTTGGCAGCTTGCGTCGGTGTGCCGCCGACACGTGCTGCAACCGCTTCCTCGCAGGAACCGCGCGCGTTTCTGGATAACGTCGAGGTCAACGCGCACGTGCGCACGGTCAAACTCTCGGGATGGGCCGAGTCGGTGCACGGCGCTTCGGAACATCTGAAGCTGATCGTGTCCATCGGGCACCAACAGATCGATGTCGCCGACATTCAGCGTTATGCGCGTCCCGACGTCGCTGCGGCCACCGGTCGGCGCGACTGGCTCGACTCCGGCTGGACCGCGACCGTTCCGATCCCGGCCTCGTTGCCGAGGGGTGAACGCAGCTTGCGAGTAAAAGTGCTTTTCGAGCACGACGGAGAGGTCGATTGCAAGCCCTCGGCCCCCGCATTCGCCACGCTGGTGATCGGCGCGGATACGTCGCGCCACACTGCGACGAAGGTGATCTTGCTTGTCGGGTTGGGCGTGCTCGTGCTGTGCTTTGTGTTTGCGTCCCCTATCAGCGCAGCGGTGTCGGCATGGACGGGTAGTCTCGTCGGCCCGACTGCGCCGCTGGCAGCCGCAGTCGTTCTCGGGTTTGCCACGCTCGTCGCGCAAGGCGTATCCGGTACGTCAATCGGTATCACAGACGAAGACATCCCGATCGACGGCATCCTGGCAACGGTTCTGGAGGGGCATAACGAACAGATCAGAAGCGACGAATGGCGCGTGCTCACGCCCATGTCTATCGGGCAGACCCGCCATGATCCACCTTTCCCTATAGTGAATAAAAACCTCGGCCCGAATGGGCACAACATGCTCATTCCGGGGATGACGTCAGTCCCGGTACTGGGTGTGCCGGCGTTGGGACGCCCGGCTACGTGGGGCTACTTCTTTTTGCCGTTGCCGCAGGCGTTGGCATGGCAATGGTGGTTACCCGCTTTCGGCTGTCTGCTCGCGATGTGGACCTGCTTCTCGGTGTTGTTCCGCGCGCAATGGCGCCTCGCCTTTTGCCTTTCGCTTTGCTTCGTCATATCGCCGTATGTGATCGCATGGTCCTACTGGCCCGCGTATGTGACCATGTTTGCGGCGTCCGCATTCTCGGCGCTGATAACTTTGCTGGGAAGAAGCGCAAGCTGGCTGAAACCTCTCCTGGCTGTGGTCCTCGGTCTCTCGGCGGCCGGATTCGTGCTGACGTTGTATCCGGCATGGCAAGTACCGCTTGGCTACCTGTTCGTGATGCTGCTCGTGGCCGTCATAATTCGAGACTGGCGATCGTTGGACTTGTCGATTGCCGCATTGCTGTGGATTCTTGCTGGTCTCGCGCTCTCCGGCATGATCGTTGGTTTCTGGTGGCTCGAAGCGAAGGACGCCGTCGCCGCGATGCTCGCCACGGTCTATCCAGGCAAGCGGACCGCGGTGCCCGGCGGCACCATCGATCTCTGGTTCTTCGCGCGCGGTTTCACGAATTTCACGACGCTTTATGCCAACCTCAAGGATGCTTCGAACCAGAGCGAAGTGGCGTCATTTCTGTATCTCACCGTGCCGGCCATCTGCGGCGCCATCGCCAACTGGAAGTACCAACGGACAAACTATCCCGTCTTTATCGCGCTGATCGCGTTTCTCGCGCTTGCGACTGTTTATCAGTTCGTTGGTTTTCCGGTTGGACTTGCGCAATCGAGCCTGTGGGGCCGCACTTTCCCGACTCGTGTCGACATCGCGACGGGACTCGCGACGATCGCGCTGATCGGAACGGCGTTTGCGCGAGACCGTGACGCGGGCGTCGGCGAAACTCCGCAGCGTGCCACGCAGATCATGGCGATCGTCGGGGCGCTGGGATGGACGGCGTTCATCTGGTTCAGTCTCAAGTGCGCGCCGACCGTGGTCCACGAACTGCTAGGTCCAGAGGCGGTGCTCGGAATGCTGGCTGTTGTGGCATGGTGTTCGTATCTTCTAGCTGCCCGATTCGCCGCGGGCTTTTTCCTGTCCTTCGTCGCATTCTTAGTGTTCTCCGTGGCAAGCTTCAATCCGTGGGTGGCGCTCTCAGTTCCAAGCACAGCTAATGGCGGGGGGCAGCGGAATTGCGAAAGCGGAGAAGGCCGCACGCTGGTCATTGGCTCGAACGTTCCGGCGATGACCATGATGGCGTCCGGCTGTCCGGTAATGAATGGCGTATCGTACTACCCGCAGATGAAGGTATGGGATGCACTTGATCCGGACAAGCAAAACGTCTTCTCTTATAACCGCTATCAGCATCTATTTTTCAAACTGGCGGATTTACAGGACGCCAGACGTCCGGTCGTCACGGTTCCTCAGGGTGACGTGATCATCGTAACGGTCGACGCCCGCCACTTCGACTTTAGCCGTCTGCCTGTGGACTACGTCACGGTGAAGTCCGTAGAGGCGCTGGGTCTGCCGCTGAATCCAACGTTGAAGCCGGCCCCTTCTCTTACCCAGGATTGGTTAAGATTCGAGGTCGCGCACTAACTGGCGTCGTATCGGGCGGCGCCGGCGGAGATGCCGCCAACGCCACTCAGCAAATCATGGAGGTGACTATGTCGGGTGTGGACGAACTCAGCGATCTGATCGCGAGATATCCGGAACTAAAAGCGCTGGCTGCCGAACGGGACGAATACAAGGCAAAACTGCAGGCTTACGTCCCGCACTTCGCCGGGTTGGGGGATATACCGCCAGGACATTTTTATTCGCCTATTCCTTCACTCGACGATGTGCGTAAGGAGGAGGGCAGACTGTTCGACACAACGCACAAGTCGATGCCGGGTGTGGATCTACGTGAAGACGAACAGCTTCGCCTGCTGCAGCGATTCGCCGGGCAGTACTATGGCGACATGCCGTTTCAGGCGCGGAAGGTCGAGAATCTGCGTTACTACTTCGAAAACCCTATGTTTTCTTATGGCGACGCGATTTCGCTTTACTCAATGATCCGGCATCTGAAGCCACGGCAAATCGTGGAGGTGGGCTCAGGGTTTTCGTCGGCGGTCGCCCTCGACACAAACGACCTGTTTTTCAACGGCCAGATTCAGACCACCTTTATCGAGCCCTACAATGAGCGGTTGCTGTCGCTGCTCAACCAGCAGGACAAGGGCAAATCGAACATCGTTGAATCCCTTGTGCAGGATGTCGATCTGGACGTGTTCTCGTCGCTCGACGAAAACGATATTCTGTTCGTGGATTCCACCCACGTCAGTAAGATCGGGAGCGACGTCAACCGGTTGTTCTTTGAGGTTCTGCCGTCGCTGGCCAAGGGCGTGTATGTGCACTTCCACGACATATTCTTGCCGTTCGAGTATCCGCCGCAGTGGATCTACGAAGGGCGAGCATGGAATGAGGCGTACGTGCTGCGAGCATTCATGCAATATAACCAAACTTTCGAGGTCGTCCTCATGAACGCGTTCATGGGTATGCGCCACGGTGATTTCCTTCGCGAGAAAATGCCGCTTTTCATGAATAACACCGGTGGCAGTTTCTGGATCAGAAAGACAGAGTGACCGGCTGACCCGCCACACCGAAGGTTTTCGGCGTTCAGATTGGGCGGCGGCCGCCTCGAGTTGGAGCGGTGCGACGTAAGAGGCGGAATCGCGTCGGTGCGGACCTTGGTTGGAATAATGGAGGCTTGATTACCTGCGACTGTTGATTTTCACGCAGTCTTAACCCACCGGGGATGCGGACAAAATCCTGGACTACTTTGGAGGTAGTCCATGTATTCATACGAAGACCGCGTTCGCGCGGTCAAGCTGTACCTGAAGCTCGGGAAGCGCGTCAAGGCGACGATCCGAGAGTTGTGGTCTTCGCAGGTTCGATCAGCGGGACGACGCTGACGGTCTCTCGTTCATCACGACGCGGTCGATTTAGCCCACCTTAAAGTAACGATGTCGATTCATTCAACCAACCCCTGGCGAAAGCGTCGGTCTCATGTCCTTCGGTGATGCAATTGCGTGAGCATGCTAAAGGGGTTCTCCATGACGGAGCACTGCAGCGTCGGTCACGTGACTACATATTGCGGGATCAATCAGGGCACATCAGGTTGAGATAGGGAAGCCGCTGAATGACCATCGTGAGGAGCATTGATCCAATCAGCACGCCCGCGCAAGCCAGCACATAGGTTAGCCAAGCTTGGGGGCTAAAAATCGCAGCCGAGAAGTGCCAGAAGATTTGATTGACGAGTAATAGATGTATGAAATAGATACTCATCGTGCGTTTAGACACCGCCCCAATCGCCCGTCGGACGATGTCTTGCCGGATCCTGTCAAACGCGCCTTGAAGCGCAATGAACGCGGATCCCGAGGCAACGATGACCGTCGGCGATGAGAATTCGAGGAATGGCATGGAAGGCGCGCCATGGGCGTGAGTCGTCGCAAACCCGCCGATAATCGTAGCGGCGATCGATAGCACGGCAATCACTGATGCGAACAGCATCTCCCTTGCGCTGGCAGAACGCCACCGCTCATACAGATATGCGCCAAGGATCGGATACCCAGCGTAGAGCGGCATGAAAGAGAAATCAATGCCGAGCGGCGCGGCACCAAATATGCCATAACAGAACGGATTGATGCTTGCTCCCAATAGCCATACGCTGAGTACCAGCAGCTTTTGACCATCAGTCGAATTTCGATAGAAGACGGACAGTAAGGGCAAGCAGAGATACAGGCCAATGATCGTGTAAACGAACCACAGGTGAACGGCTGCCGGGTAGGTGAGGATACGCAATACCCAGTTAGGCTCATGTCCACCCTCGACATATGTCCCGTTCATCAAATACACAAACGACCACAGGACCGCGGGCACTGCGATCCGCTTCACTCGCCTGAAAACTGATCCGATCGGGGCATCGCGCGTCATCAGTAGCGCGCCGGTCGCAAGGAAGAATAGCGGTACGCAGATCGTCGATATGCCCCTGTAGACAAGCGCGGCGTGCCATTGAGGTCCGAACTTGACGAACCCAGGCGCAGTGAGGTGAACCATGATTACAAGCGCGATCGCGATGAACTTTACGAAGTCCAGTGATTCATCTCGTCCCTGCATTCTTTCATTCTCTTTCAAAAGTTTGCAGGATTATACGGATGTCAGAACGTGTAGTTTACGCTCGTCATAAATTCGCCCTTGATACCCGCCGGCACGTTCTTATCGGTGCTGTAGCCGACGGGCGCATTGAGGTGGTTTAATCGCGCGGAGAATGGCCCTATGCTTACCGACGCGCCGACCAGCGCGCCCACCTGAATGTGCGGCTGATGGATGAGCGTTTCTTGTGTTCCGGCCGGTCCAAAGCATGCCGAATTGTTTATTGCGACGGCGACTGATGTCCAAGTGGTGCGATACAACGCAGGACCAGCCTCGACGCCGAGTTGCCAGTCGCTACCGAAGTCCCAATACGGCTCGACGGTCAACGCGATGGCCTGTATGCCGCCGGTGCTGTCGAAGCGCCGCATGTCGCCGCAATTCCCGTCGACGCAACTCTGCGTCGCGATGTCGTAGCCGCCACGCTCGCCGACAGATGAGAAGTCCGCTTCATCCTGCGGATTTGTGCTCGACCACTTCACCTTGCCGAAGTTGTAATAGTCGAGGTGAAGTCGTAGGCCGGGTGCGGAGGAGCGGGGGCGCGCGTCGAAGGCGTGTTGATTCGCACTGATCCGCACCCCGTCGTTTGTGAAGACAATCAAGCACGATTACATCGCCTTCATGCACGAGCCTGATGTGCCAACAGCGCTCTCACATCTGGCCGGCGCCTTTGAACACTATAACGAGCGCATCCGCCATAAGGCATTCAAGTACCGCTCCCCAAGGGAGTTCCGGCGAACCGCTACATCGTCAACCTAACGGTGTCGGACTGTCCTGACTTACAGGGTCAAGTCCACGGGAACAGGCTCGTCCGCTACTCGATGCCTTTGGGATCCGGTTGCGCTCAACATCGGGCACGATATTGCAGAAAGGCGATACCGCCAAAGCTATCAACTACGCGCTGAATCAGTGGGCGGCGCTCACGCTGTACGTCCATGACGGCGCCGTGGAAATCGACAACAACGCAGCCGAGCGCTCGCAACAAATTTGACGAAGTCGAGAGACTCGTCGCGCGTCAAAGGTCTGGCTCCTGACTAAGATCGGTCAAAGCCGACGCACGGACGCGAAGTCGCTTACGCGGCGTCTTGTCCTTTAATCGAGGTCATTGTCTCGTATTTCAGATTGAAGAATCCGCAATATGCGGCGAACCAAGGCATCAGCACTCGCGTGTAGCCCTGTGTATTGAAGCGTCTCAACGAGCAATAGATCGGGCGACTTATATGGCCGAATACTTTGCCTTCTTTCTTGACAAGGGCTTTGACGCGGATCAGAAAATCCAGGTTCTCGCCAAGCACGATCTGCTCGTTATAGCCTCGGCTGCTGTCGTAGAGACGGCGATGCACATAGCTCTTTCCAAACGGCCGACGTAGCAGGACCTTGATGAGTTCGAGTACCCAGAACACGAACAATGCCCTTGCCTGCGCCACGTCAGGCATCGTGCGAATCGTACCGGCGACGCTGTTCCTCGCGTGCATTGTGTAGGAGATGTCAGAAAGAAAGGTCGGGGAAACCCGGTTGTCGGCGTCGAGGAAAATGAATGTAGTGCCTTGGGCGACGTGCGCGCCGGAGTTCCGCGCGCAAGAAACGCCGGGCTCATATTCGTGAAGGAGTCGGACATTCAGCTTGCGTGTGCGACATGCGAATTCCCATACCACTTCGTTGGTGTTGTCCGAAGAATTGTTGTCCACGACGACAACCTCAAAGCTGTCTGTACTGACGGTTTGGGCTGCGAGATCGTGCAACAAATTTTCAATGTAGCCGCTCTCGTTGTGACAGGGAATGATCACCGAGAATTCGAACGCGGGGTGATCCGACAGACCTGAATGAACCATGCTGTATATCCAGGTCCTAGCGCATACTGCGCTTGATCAGATCGACCAACGGTACCAGGGGGCGCGGCGAGAGATGACGCCGCGAAATGTCCGTTGACAATGTTTCGCCATGTGCCGGCGAACGCAGTGCGTCTATGACAGTGCTGCGGATGCTATCCTCGCTGCGTGGATTGATCGTGCGCACGTGCGAGCCCATATGTTCCGTAGTCCACGGTCCTTCGGACAGAACGAGCGGGCGGCCGGCGAGTGCGGCCTCGAGCGCGGACGTGCCGGGCGGTTCCAAAGACGCTTCCAGAAACAGCGTGCAGCTCTGCACGGCCGAGCAGAGAATCTCCGAGGCCGGCGGCATTTGTGGAATGAACAGGAAGTGACTCGGCGCGGCCGCGCGGCACTCGCTGAAATACGCTTCGTCGTTCGGGTGCCCGATAAAGACAGCCGGAATGTCTAGGTCCTTCAGTGCATTGATCGCCGTGAGCTGATTCTTCGTTCGATTCAATACGCCTACCCACAGCACGTAGTCGTCGAGCCCGTACAGCTTTTTGAAGATGCCCGGATTGGTGACATTGTAGAACTTAGAATTTACGGGGACGGGAATGTCAAGGATCTGCCCGTCATCGATTGGAACGTATTGGCGAATATTTTCCAGTTCGGATCGGGACTTGAAAATGATCCTGTCGGACAGCCTAAAGAAACTGGCGACCAGTTCCCGCTCTTCTTGCGTGGGAGCTGCGTTCCACCAGAGATTGGGCCACAGGAAAATTTTCTTGCGCTGCGATCTGGCGCGTTGCAGCATGACCAGCCCATCCGCCTGCACCGAGAAGTGCAACACAGACGAGTACGATGACAGCGGTTTGCTCGACGGTCCATAAAGGTCGGCGTCAACACCGAGTACACGCAGCCCCTCGATCAAGGTCAGCAACTCCGTTTCGCCGCCACCGGGGTTCAGGAAAGCGCTGTAGTACGTGGTTATAAGAAGTCTTGGATTATCCATGCATATTCTCGTGCTGACGCCGGCGGTCTGGGTGCTGAGCATGACGGCGTCGCGATGAGGATGCCATGCCGTCATGTTCCATGGGTGTGGCGCACTATACAGGAACGGTGTCCGGGTCACCCCCTCAGCCGTAGTACGGTGCCGTGTGCCTGTCGGGTAGCCGCGGATACAGATTCGCGTCGATGATAGGACACTTCATTGCATGCAGTCGCGCGGTGAGATAGTGTTCGGAGAGAATCGCTCGCGCCTTGCCCTTGAAGAATGCGAAGTTGCGCGCGTCGGGGTGCTTCGCGCTATGCCAGTGAAGCTTATACTCGGGAAACCTCGGATCAGATTTTCCAAATAGCCAGCTGCTAATGTAAGCCTTCCAATTTTCCGAAATCTTGTTGGTGGGACCCCAAAACGTTTGATAATCGGGCGCGAAGATCTCTTCCTCCGGCAACGGGAAAGTCAATCTCCCCAGCTTCTCGCAGACATTGAACGGAATAAAAAATACGTTGCTTCTGATCCAGCTTGTATAACGGATACCCAGCAGCTCGACATCGCGCGGGAAATCGTCGAGATAGCCGATGCATTCGCGCGTCAGATCGTGACCGTCCACTAGATCCCGATTGAAGAAGTCCATATATCCGACGCCACCGTCCCGGTAATTGCGCCGGAAGAATGTGTCGTTAGCGAACAGGATGAGATCGTTGTCGTCGAGATCCAGTTTGTGTTTGGCAAACCTGTAAGCGTGGTCCCAGCCCGTGAATTCCCCGAGCGTGTTGTCGCCGGAAATCTCCCAGATTGGCTGATCCAATTTTTCGTGGGGCGCGTTGATCTTGTTGTCGACGATTACGATCTGCAATCGGCTGTCGGGTAGCATTCTTTCCACGATCTTGCGGATGTGCGCAATCCCTTCGTCCGCGAAGGTGCGTCCATAGACCAGAAACAGTGCGATAACACGTGTTGCGCCAACTATCATATTAAATCTCAATTCAAAAAGAGCCGATTTGCGGCGCGCGCATCAGGCGACATCCGGATAATGTTCGTTCGTTGCCTCCCACGCAATTCACCTTGGAGTTACCGACAGGTAACCACCGTCAACGACCAGATCCTGAGCAGTGATTCTGGCACCGTGCTCCGAGGCGAGCAGCGACACCACTGCCCCGATGTCTTCAGGGCGCGCTAGTTGTCCGACCAAAGTCGGAAAAATGTTCCGCACTGCAAATTGGTCGAGGCTCTGGTCGGGCTGGTTGGATGCCTTGACATGGGATTCGAGAAAGCCTTCAACCTTCTTGGTCATGCACAAACCGGGTGACACGGAATTGACGGTCACGCCCGAGTCCGCGCATTCGAGCGCGAGACTCACCGTCAGGCTCCGAACGGCGGCCTTCGCGGCAGCATATTCCGGCCCGATCGCGAGTGGCTTCGAACCCGCCACGCTTGAAATATTGATCACGCGGCCCCAGCCACGGATTTTCATTGCAGGAACGAAAGTTTTGCAGAGACCTACGGTGCCCATGACGTTCAGGCGGAAGCACGCCTCCCATTTCTCGTCGCTCGTGTCCCACCAAGATTCGTGAGCGCCGCCGCCACCCGCGCAATTAACCAGCACGTCCACCTGAACCCTGGCCTTCGCCACTTCTTTCGCCAACTGTGCGCGACCCGCAGTGGTGTCGATATCGGCCACGACCACCACGATGTCGCCGCCCGGCTGACGACTTAGCCGCTCGACGCTGGCGCGCGCCTTTGCGGTGTCGCGGGCATGCAGCACTAACCTGTGGCCGTCCTGCCGCAGACGTTGTGCGATTGCGAAGCCTAGGTCTCCGGTCGCGCCTGTAACCAGTGAAGTGCGTGTCATATAGAGTTGGACGTCCTCGTTACCTCGTTGAATAGATTGAGCCAAACCCGATCGCTGGCCTGTTCGAGCGTTTCGAGCGCGCGGGCCTTGCCCGCCATGGCCTTACGCTGCCGCCACGCATTATCGAACAGCCGGTCTGCGATGGTGCGCCCAACGGTATCCAGCGGCTCGTCACTATGAAACTCACCGACGCCTGCGGCCAATTCGTCGATGGCGGTTCCGCTCCGTGCGAATACCGGCAAGCCGAACTGCATAGCTTCGAGTGCTGGTACGCCGAATCCTTCGTGAAGGCTCATCGAGAGGAGTGCATCGGCTTTGTCGAAGCAAAAGAAGAGATCGCCGTCGTCCAGCATGCCGGCGAAGCTCACATAATCGAGTACGCCAAGTTCCCTGCCGAGATTGAACAGATATTTTGAGTATTCGTAATTCGGCATCGTGCCGACCACGGTCAACGTGATCTCAGCGCCTTGCGCTCTCGCGGCGGCCACGACGGATAAGGCATCCTCAAGCTTTTTGTGAGGAACGACGCGGCCCACCACCAACAGGTTGCGCGAGCGGCGCTCAAAGTCGCGCGGCGCCGAGTTGTAGCCGAAGGCTGGCATGTCCGCGAACACGGGCGGCACAACGGCGACGCGGGAAGCACCAGTGTGCGTTTTCAGCTCCGCGGCCGTCAGGCGAGAATTGGCAATCAGCATATCGAACGCTTTCAGCTTCGACATCTGAGCAATCCCGGCGCCGCACAATTCCGCGGTGCGCGGGTCGAATTCCCGCAGCAGTTCCGGATCTGTAATGCCGTGGAAATAGCACACTTTGCGGCACGGAAGCGCGAGCAAGCGGTCAAGGTACTCGTCGTAGATCGAATAGCTGACGAGCAGCAGATCATCTGCCGTAATGCTAGTGAATAACTGGTCGACGTGACTGACGATGCACGCCGATTCGTCGAAGCGCTGGCTGAACAGTTGGACCGGCAAACCGCTGCGCGCCGCCGATCGGGCAATACCAAAGCAATGGTTACCTACTGCGTCAGCACTAAAAATATCGGGCGCGTAAACATGGAGTTTCATCGGTTTCGTATCTCCGCTTCAATACTCTCGATGCGCTCCGCGTAGCGGCGCGACACGGCGGCGATCGAATAGTCCTGCTGCAGACGCTGCTGTCCGGCTGCGGCAGTTCGGTTGCGCGCGGCGACGTCCTCGAACACGCGGCGGATTTGTTGCGCCGCCTGCGCCACGTCCGGATCGCACCAATATTGGCCTTCGTGGAACAAATAGTCGCCGGCTTTCAGCGGAACGAGCTCGCCGTCAACGAGAAACGCGGTCTCCGTGTCGCAGTAATCTACGTTGCCCGAGAAGTTGGTGACGACGACGGGTTGCCCCAGCAACATGGCTTCGGCGATGACGCGGCCGAAACCTTCGCTTCGATGCAGAGAAATGTAACTGTCGAGCGATGCCATGAAGTTGATCAAGTCCTGCCTCGTGAGCTTCTCGGACACGATGCGGATTCGCGAATCGCGCGACGCCATGTCCCGAATGCGCTTCCAGATCGGGTCATCTTCGCGGATGTTCATGCCTTTGATCACGAGCCCGACGCCGCTAATCGACGCGTCGAAAGCCTTCTGGAAAGCCTGCACGCCAGCGAGCGGATTTTTGCGTGTCAGCCAAGAGTTGCCGTCGAACATCAGATAAAACAGAAAGTCGTCTTCCGGCAAGCCAAAGCGCCCGCGCACCCGCTGCGTGGGAGCGGGGATGTCGACGGCCATTGGCATGTGATGCACCGGTGTGTCACCAAGTTTGCGGAACGCCGTCTGCACGAAACGGCTCTGCGCCCAGATTTCGTCCACGAACTGATGAACGCGCGCAAACGCGGTGGGCCACTGCGGAAGTTCCCATGGCCACGCGCCGACCTTGTAGGTGGCGCTATCGATCAGATTGCGCCCGCCCTCAAGCGAGAGGCGCATCATTTCGGGCGGCGGCAGACAGAAGACACTGACACGATATTTCGGCTCCAGAGTCAACAGTCGCGTGACGGAGGTGTCCACCTTGGCGGGACCGGCTATCGGCGCATTGATGAATGCGCGGGGCACGGAAGCAAGTTCCAGCGCATGTCCCATCATACGCGCGTCTTCCGCTAGACCCAGAATGCCTTGCGGAAAGCCTATGATGTTCACGCCAAATGGATGGGACCGAGCCGCCAGGTTCGACTGAACAACAAAACGCCTGACCACGCCGTCCGAGTCGACTTCGGGTTCGATCAGCACATTGCGCAGCAGCGAGTATTCGTGCCGTCCAGCTTGGTTCCACCAGTGGACTATGCCGCATATGCCTTCGAACTCGCTGCGGTCGAATGTGTTTATTAGATCGTCGCGCTCGTTCCAGACGAGTTGCACGAAATACGGCAACCCGATTCCGTCGATGTGATCGCTCGGCCTCAGGGTGATAAGGTCGTTCAAGAGTTCGTCGGTCGACCACTGTATCTCTGGGTAGTTCGCCTGGCCTTCTTCCTGCCACCAGTTGACGAACGCGAACTGCCCTTTAAGGGTGCTGCGGCTCAAATGGGCGTGCAGATCTTGACGCTCCTTCCACACGAGATTCAACAAGCGCGGCAGCGCGAGCGGTGCGGTGCCTTCCACAATTTCGAGTTGCCGCAGTTCGCCGAAAACGTCGCGCGGCGACCAGTCGAGCGTCGGGTATTCAGTGGAGTGAAGTTGCCACCACCCCAGATAGGCCAGTTGCCCGCCGAGCGTGTGGACAGCGTAGTTTTGCCGCAGGCCGCTTCTGTGTCGCCAGATCACGTCGAGCATGCGAGGCTGCGCCAACATGGCGCCGCTATTCTTTTCCAGCGTGGACAGCTCTTCGACGATATCCTTCGCTGACCACGGCATGCGCGCGTATTCGACTGCACCATGCGTTTCCCACCAGCGCAGGTAGGCAAGGCGGCTGCTGGGCATATCGAGATCAAAGTCGCGGCGCAGATCGTCGCGATCGTTGCGAAGAACATGCAGAAAGTAGGGTAGTTTGATCTCCTGGTTGTTATCTTCCGCCGGAGGTTCGAGCAACAATTGCATCAGGCTCGGGCGTTCTAGGCTGCTTGAGTCGGTGTAGCGCAGCCAGAAGCCGATGGCCTTCGTAAAGGATGTGCACAAGGCCTCATCGCTGATTGCGTTGAGGCTCGCGAGATCCTGCTGACGAAGTGCCCACTTGAAGTCCGGATAGCAGCGCGCGCCGATCGCTTCCCACCAAAAATAGAGGGCGAGCCGGTCCTGCAGGGACCGACCGCTGTATTGCTGGAGTTCAGGCAGAAATTCCAGCAGGAAATAGATGCCGTTGGGAAGCGCGAAATCAACACTCGCGGACGGGTGGCCAAAACCTTCAAGCCAGTCGGTTCGATGCATCGGATAGTTATCGCGTTATAGGAGCAATCAAGGCCGCAGCGCGGATCGTCCTGTCTGATTAAAACGAAAGATGAGAGTTGAGGTAGTGCGCCTGTTGCCCAAACCCTGTCGCCACATGATCGATATAACGCCGAGTTCCTGCCGTTTTGTAGCGCCAATCGGCTCGCTCTGTCGGCAGTTTGCGTGCGCCATAAAAAACGTCCTGCGATCCGATTTGCATGTCCGGCGGCGTGACGCGCATGACGAGTGAATGGCGCGTGCGCAACGGGTCCGATGCAGGTGCCTCGCCATGCGGCATGTCGGGGTGCCACAATACAACGTCGCCTTTTCCAGCGAAAATGGGCTCTTCGGCCAATCCCGTGTGCGCATATTGTTGGCGCAGAGCAGTTTGATATGCGTCGAAAAGTGCCGGCGAATCCGGGTCGATCGTCTCTCCGTGCCTATAAACGGTGCTTAGGATGGCCGCGCGATCAAGCTCGGGGAGCGCATGTGCTTTCGGCACCAGCGTGAGCGGGCCATTCTGATCGTCCATGTCTTCGAGTACGAACCAGATGCTCATGTGCAGGTGCTCCGGCTGGGTACAAAACACCGGCGCGTCGCTTGCGACGCTGCGTGCCGCGCTCTGTTCTTCATACGACGACGAGAACACCACCGCTTCGCCGAGGAAGTGGTCCGCTATTTCAGTGACGAGCGCGTGCGTCGAGAAAAGGCCTATCAGTTCGGGAAGCCCGCAATGCAGGTTGGCGAGGGGCGGCAGATAGCCGTGCGAGTTCAAGTGCCTCGCGCACACATCGGTGTTGCCCTGCTTGAAGCGGGTCAGCGCCGCAAGTGCGGCGTCGCATCTGGCCGGCAGGGCGCTGGTGCCGCGCACGATCGTATAACCTTGGTTGACGATGTCGAGGACGTGTAGAAGAGCTGGGGAAAACGCCTTTTCACGGACGCCATTGTCCCGGCCGAATTCCGAATCGATGAAGTTCCTATTGGAAATCATGCACATCTCCACATTCCGCTTGCACTACAGGTTCGCAACGTCGATCTCTTCGATTTGATAGCCCTGTTTGCTCGCGAAGACACCAAACAGACGCTCGATCGCATGAGCTAGCGTTCCGTCCAGTTGGCCGGTTTCCAGTTCGAAGCTTTCACGTTCCAGTTTGAGGTCGAGCAGATCGTGCAAGGCATTGACCCTGAACCAGAACATCGAGCCGGACGGAAAGTGGATTTTGTAATTGCCGATCAGCGAGTCCTCGCCGATCTTGCCGAGAATCGCGTCAAGCCAACTGATGTTGCCCGCATGAATCTCTGGCACGGAAAGATCTGTGATGGAACCCTTGGGTGCGAGCAGGCCGACACGCTCGTTCTTGCAAAAATAATCAATCACCTTCTTGCCGCAGTGCTCCGAGCCGGCGAGGCAACCCAGCAACGACGAGCGCCAAGTGTCGCCGTCCACGCGGTGCAGCGAACGTTTCGTGTGAAGTTTGCAGCAGTATTCGTAACCGCGGCTCACCACATCCCTGTATGCCACTAGGAACGGGCGTATATCGCGACCAATGTTCTCAACCGGCAGCAAATAGGTATTCAGGCCACTGTCGATGAATTTTTGCAGGTATGTGCGATCCACGCCTTGCTTGAACGTCACAAAGACATCAGGTTGACCAATGTTTTTGGCGTACGAAATCATGCTATCGGCGAGGTCTTCGTAGTAAAGGTGCAGAACGACAGCAGTGTTGCTTTTCTTGACGAACCCCGCGTTGTGTTCGTTGTAAAAGTTATCCGCCGCAGTCTTTTTGCGGTAGCGGCGCAGCACGTTCGCCGTGGCATGCAGGTAGGCGTAGCCATGGTAACGGTCGGGCTCTAGGTGCGCGCCTTCGGCCCATTCGTTCCACGCGTTGATGAACAGAAGGCGCTTACCCTCTTCGTGCTTCATCGTTGTCTGACACGCGTCGTTAAGCCACTTCGCATAGTTCTGTGGGGTGGACTTAACGAACGAGAATCCGGCACCCGGCTTGCGCGCTTCGTTGTCCCAAGAGGGCATCACGGTCTTGAACGTGAGGTGATCGTCGGACGTGATCTTGCCGAGACGATTCGCGACTTCTTCGTAATCGTAAATCTTGCCCTTGTACGTCTTGTTCATGATCACGTGCTGCTCGGTGATCTCCTTCGCATGCGACTGATGCGGAGGAAATTCGACGGCGGCATCGAAACCGAATACGGTGGGATCGGTGATGTTGAACGACTTCGCCGCGACCAAAAAGACACCCGGCAGACCGACTTCCAGCGCGCGGGCGCGCCAGCGCTCGGCCGTGGCGCGCGCGTCGGGCAGCAACGTGACCCGGTAGACGATCAGGACCGGCTTGCCGTCTACCGTAATATAGCGCTCGTCGCGGAAAGCCTCGACTAGCGAGTCGAAGAAGTTGATGTCGTCTTCGGGGCTGTGATTCTGCGAAATCAGGATGTCGTCTTCGAGACCATCCCAGCGGCGCGACCAGTTTTCATTGGCCCACGAGACGCAGAACTTAATGTCGATTTCCTTGTGCTCAAGCAGGTTTTGCAGCGGCTTTTCGAGCAGACGTTTACCGCCGAACCAGTAATGATGGAAGCAGAATCCGCTAATGCCGTAGTGCTTCGCGAGTTCCGCCTGCTGCTGCATGACTTCGGGAACGCGCAGGTCATAGAAGCCTAGTTCACCCGGCAGATGCGGCTGATGATGTCCGACGAATTGCGGTACCGCTTTCGTGACGTTGGTCCACTCGGTGAAGCCTTTGCCCCACCATAGATCGTTCTCGGGAATCGGATGGAACTGTGGAAGATAAAAAGCGATAGCCTTGATGTTCAACGCGTCGGGTTCGACGAAGTCGAGAGCCTTCGGAACGTACCGCACATTCCAGCCTTTAACGCCCTGCGCCTGATCAAAGCGGTCCTGCATGTATTGATCGACCAGATCAATTTTGTCTTCGTAAAAGTTCATTCCGTTTCCCTTCATCACTTCACTAGCGTATTGTAAATTTGGGACAGGCGCGCAGTCGTGTTGGCCCACGAGTACTCCCTGCCAACTGCACTGGCGGCACGCTGGCGTTCGCGATCGCTGCCAGCGCTGGTCTTCAGCAACGCCTGCGCGATGTGCTGAGCGATATCGTTGCTGTCGTTCGGATCGACATAAGCCGCGCAGTCACCGAAATATTCCCGGGTCGATCCTTCGGAGGTAACCAACAGCGGCACGCCCTGCGCGGCTGCTTCGAGCGCTGCAAGGCCGGGCGTTTCGAGCGTGCTCGGCAGACAGAAGAGCGAACACGCCTGGTAGGCGGAACGCAACAACTCGGAGTCGTGGGGCAGTGGGCCGATATACGTAGCCTGCGAACCAGCCTCCCGCATCACTTCTTTGAAGTAATTCTCATCGCGGACATGGCCCACAAGTAGCAATTTCTGGTCCGGATGCGACTTCATTGCCTGAGCCAGCCGTAACTGGTTCTTGCGCGGTTCAATATTCCCGACGTTCAGCACAAAGGGCGCATTCGTGCCGATGTGTTGCCGGAAGAGTTCGGCGTCTAGCCGCTCAAAAAAGACGTCGTCCACCCCGTTGTAAACGGTCACGAATTTCTCCCGCGGCAAGTTCAACACGCGCGCGAGCGAGTCGCATTCGATCTCGGAGTTAGTGACGACGCGGTCGGCAAGGCCGAGTTGCGCGCGGATCTCGTCGACCGGGTAGAGATGCCGCGTTTCTTCAGTGATCCATAAGCTGGACGACACGACAAGTGGCAATCCCAAGCTCTTGACGAATGCACAGAAGTGCGACGAGCCGCCGACGCACGAGAAAAAGTGAACGACGTCGTGATCGAGGAAATGCGGCTTCCATGGGTCGAACAGGTTCACTTCCACCCCATGCTGCGGTAGGTGTTTCTCGTAAGCGAGCAACTGGATCTCGCCACCGCCTGGGGTATGGAAGGCCATCGGATACGTGGCAAACAACACTTTCATATCGAATGTTCTTTCTGTGGCCTTGTAGGATTGCGGATATCGGTCAGTAGCCGGTATCGCTTACTGTTCACGTGCCGCGGCGGTTGCAAAAACACTGCTTTGACTCTGTATCTCGGCCGGCACACTCCTGTAGTGACTACCGGGTAGCGAGTCTGCGGCGCCCTGACGTGTTCTCGTGTTTTCTGGCGCGCCCGTAGTAAAACGATGCGCAACTTTCGCCGGATGAAAGCGGCGCAGCGCATTCAAAGCTTCCCAAATGCTCGAAGAACGGGCAACCCGGAATCATACAGCGGAAACCAGTTGATTTTCGAAGCTGAGTTCCGGCGGCCGTACAATGTCGCCAGAACCGAACTCGATCCCAATGGCTGAATTTTACCGTAACTCGGATCCTGCCCGGCTTGTCGGCTTGTCAGGCATGCCCGTTGGTGACCGGCGCGGCAGTCTCACCTTCGTCCCTCGATTACTAAATGTCCCAGAATGTCCTCATCACCGGCGCCAATGGATTTATCGGTAAAGTGGTGTCGATCGCGCTGCGCGAACGCGGCGACGTCGTCACCGGGATCGTTCGGCGGCCGTCCGGCCTAGGCGCAGGCATTCGCGAGTGGGTCGTCAGTGAGGACGACTTTCAGGGAATCGAAGGTACATGGCCCGAGTCAATGCGGTGCGACAGCGTCGTCCATCTCGCCGCCCGCGTGCACGTGATGCAGGACAACACGGCTGACACGCTCGCTGCCTATCGCTCGACCAACGTCAGGGCTGCACTGCGGGTCGCCGCTGCTGCGCGGCGTGCTGGCGCCCGCCGCTTCGTGTTCGTGAGCAGCATCAAGGCGATGGCGGAGAGTAGCAGTGGAAGGCCGATCGTCGAAACCGACGAGCCGCGGCCCAGCGACCCTTATGGCATTTCAAAGCTCGAAGCCGAGCGCGCGTTGATGGAGTACGGCCGTGAGTCAGGGTTGGAGATCGTGATACTACGGCCGCCGCTTGTCTACGGGCCGGGCGTTCGAGCCAATTTTCTGCAGCTGATGAACGCGATCGCGCGCGGCGTGCCGCTGCCGATTGGCGCGATCACTGCTCGCCGCAGTCTGGTCTTCGTCGATAACCTCGCGGATGCGCTCGTGCACTGCACCACGGATCCGCGCGCGGCATGGCAGACCTTCCACGTCACCGACGACCGCGATGTCAGCGTCTCCGAACTCGCGCGGGGTCTCGCAATGCAACTGCATGCGCCCGCTCGCCTGGTGCCGGTACCGGTTGGACTGCTAAAGCTTGCAGGCCGGCTAACGGGGCGCTCGGCTGTGATCGACCGGCTGGTCGGCGAACTGCGCCTTGACAGCTCTCATATATGCGAACGGCTCCGCTGGTATCCGCCCTATTCGTTCGAACATGGTCTGCTGAAGACGGCCGCCTGGTATCGGGCCACGCATTGACAAACCATCATCCATGCTTGGTTTAGCAATCTGTAACGTCCGGACCGTCCCAGAGTGTCCGCATCCAGTCTGTCTTAAACCTGCCGTCAACTTATTTTCGATGCTAACTGATTCGCTCGCGGCTCATTTTGTGCCGCATGTGCTCCTGTGGGGCGCCGCCGCGTTCTATGCGTGCGCGGCCATTCTGTGGGCGCTGCTCAGAACGGGCCTCGCCTGGCGCCTCGCCACCGACATTCCCAACGACCGCTCGCTGCACACGCGTCCGACGCCGAGAGTCGGCGGCTGGGGCATCGTGCCCGTCGCCGTCGTACTGATCTGGCTCGCCGCACCGGCGCTATGGCTACCCGCGCTGACCGCTGCGCTGCTTGCCGCGCTGTCGCAGATAGACGACCGCCGCGGCCTGCCGGCCCGCGTGCGTTTCGGCGGGCATGCGGCGGCTGTGGC
>Ga0209796_10000480_pt1 | contig 25944 bp, 33 predicted proteins | sample AgamicOrSfrz_FD_187167 | JGI IMG/M metagenome (GOLD analysis project Ga0209796, IMG submission 187167) | Agave microbial communities from Guanajuato, Mexico - Or.Sf.rz (SPAdes) (version 2) | ecosystem: Host-associated > Plants > Phyllosphere > Phylloplane/Leaf | place: Guanajuato, Mexico...
CTCCTGACGCTCACAACTGAGTGCTCTCACCGGCGCTATCGATGGGGCCGTTAAAGGTCGCGACAAATGTCCAGATCAAATGAACAACGTTAGATTTTGTGAATTATGTGAATATCGACAGACAGGCCAGCGTTCTGCAATTCCTGGCATTTGCCCGCCGTCGCAGCGACCGAATCCACTTTCCCAAGTGCGACGTGGAATGGCAGATTCCAATGGCCGCTATCGAGAATCGCGAAGGTCCGCATCGGCTCGGGCAGCGTCCAGCCCGCTCTTCAGTTTCATCGCCGGAAGGCGGCCAGTGGAATCTCGCGGCCTAGGAGCGGACAGTCGCCAGCGCGTACTTCCGACCCGGAGCGGACGCTCAACTTCGCCGGAAGCGGTCGTTCGAAATCAGCCCCAATCTTCCTTGCCGTCGACCGGCCACACAAGATCCTGCCCCTTCGAATACGTCACGCGGAAGCATGGGACTCAAGCCAGCCGTTCGCTCAAGCATCATCTTCAGTGTGGTCGAGATCACGGGTTCGCGTCGCTCAGCACACATGAGTCTTGCTGTGAGTCGTTTTCCTCGTGGTCGTGCAGTTGCCGGTTAAGTAGATCAGGGATTTACGAGGTCTCACCACCAAGGCGAGGAAAGCAAGATCCGCTTCACACGCTGACTTCCCTCTGAACTGATCATCAGATCGATGGGACGTTGATTGTCCAACATCGGCACTTCGCTATACAGCCATCGGATCGCATCTGACTTCAGGCAACCCCAAAGAGCCTTGGCGACCGTGTCGTCCGCAACCAACCGCATCAATTCATCGGTAATGCTGTTCACCTTCCACTCTGGGGCCAATGCTTTGACAAACCCGTCCCAACCGTTAAGCTCCGGATTCACTTGCCTTCTGCAGTCCATGAATTCAGCTCCTTGGTTGTAATTGTCGGCAATTTACCTGAGGTGCTCGACTGACGGATAGTGGCCGCCTTGAGGCAATACCACTGTCCATTTGCTCGCCGGAAACCGGCGATTGCCCGGACGGACTAGACCTCGGCCATGCAAACTGGATAGACGCCTCGACCGGCGGCTCCTGGCCGACGGTTGCCTGACGTGCTTTGCGGCAGTCAACTCGTTTGAGCGTTGAGATGTAACCTTCGGGCATGGCTCCCTGCATGCTTGGTAGCATCTATCGCGACAGCGACAGCAAGTAATCGGCGCCACGTCCATCGTCGGTCCATGCATCTGTCGATGCCCTGTCGGTCCACGACTCATGCTCAGTATCGCGCGTCCGTAGCTTCTTGCCGCTAGACACGTCTTCTATCCACGGCGTCGTCGCCAGTTGAATCCTCGTGACAGACCAATCGACGAAGAGATCCGGGATGCCTGGCGTTTGATTCAAACGCTCCTTGTAAAAGAACGGATCTACTCCGATCCATATCTCACCTTTTACCCACTCTCCGCTGCGCACAAACCTCGGAGGCCTAGCCTGGCAATAGACCTTAACTCCGAAGTCTATGACCCACACCTTCGGCGTCGCGAAAATGACTTTTGCAATGACGTTGTAGACGGAAGCGCGTTTTCTCTCGCATTGCATCACATGCGTTGAATAAGGCACCACCGCGGAGCCATTGAACTCGAGGGCAAGTTTGTATGATGCCCCGACTTGGAAGTCATCGTAATTTCCGTCTTGGATAACCCACGAGTTAAGGCCGACGACGAGTTCGTTCACTTGCACTAGATAGCTAATTTTGATGGGACGATTGTACCTGGTGCGGCTGTAGCGACCGCGATGGCGTCTGGAAGCGTCGATCGGCGTCGATTGTTAGCGATCTACATAGCGCCGTCGAACGTCCCGTATTGGCCGATCACTGCCGGCTGTTTCGGCGATTGATGCTCTCTCAACACTGACGGTGGCTTTGGCTGGACAGTTTCCCGCAACGGCAGCGGACAGACCTCAGCGTGCATCGCTTCGACTGTGTAGATTTGCATTGCACGTCGTATGCGGTCTTTAAGAACGCCGCTCTTAGGTCACCGGAAGCGAGAGTGGAGTTCCATCGTTAAGAAGTTGATGAGTTAGCCATCCTGATTTGTCTTTACACCGGTGCTGATGTCAATCTGTGAATCAGCCGCTCGATGGAAGGGTGTCCTTCGTCGACCGCTTACTGCACGTCATCCAGTCCGCATATTCCGTCAGCGGCACGACTCGAGCAGAACACTTTCGTCGCCATGCCTGTGAACGCGTTTCATGAGCGGATCGCAGCTATCGACCGTGCACAGAACATCGGCGACTTCGATGGCTGCGCCATAGTCCATCTATGATGACCTCAGCTTCCGAACCGGCCGCTCCGCACTGCATATCAGCCGCTGGTATGCAGTGCCTGAGCCCAGCGGCTACCCATGCCGCAAACCGTCTACATCGGTCGAATGCGCCAGTTCCTTTTGGGCCTCGAGCATGGTGAGACGCTCAGTCAGGGCTTTATGAACGAGTGAGTACGCGTCACTCCCCAACGTCAGCCGCTTCGGCGCCGGCTGCAGGTCCGCCGACGCGATGATCGCCGAAGCAACCTTGCGTGGATCGCCCGGAAACATGGCGAGGCCGGCTGTCGCCGTCATGCGGCGAAATTCTCCTGCAGGCGTCTTGTCATACACGTCCAATGCCTGCGCCATGTCCGCGCTCGATGAGGCGAAACTGGTGCGCGATGCGCCAGGTTCGACCAGCGTCACTTCGATGCCAAACGGGGCGATCTCCGGCATCGTACCTTCGAAAAAGCCCTCAATGCCCCACTTGGTGGCGGCGTAGACGCCCATGGTCGGGTACGCCGCCTGGCCAACTGACGACGAAATCTGGATGATTCGACCGCCACCTTGCCGCCGCAGGTTGGGGATCGCCGCACGCGCAACCTGAATCGAACCAAGCAGATTCGTATCGAGCTGCCGCCCGATCTGCGCGTCTCCGACTTCTTCGGCGGCGCCGAACAAGGCATAGCCCGCGTTGCTTACGACGACGTCGATACGCGCCAGCTCCGAAAACGCGCGGTCGATGACCCTACGCACCGCTGAGCTGTCCGTGACATCAAGGATGGCGATCCAAAGACGTTCGCCATATTGCGCGGCAAGGTCCTCGAGAGCATTGGGTTTGCGAACCGTCGCCGCGACGCGGTCGCCGCGCTGGAGAAGGAGCTCTGCAAGCTCGCGTCCAAAACCGCTACTTGCACCTGTGATGAACCATGTCTTCGACATTCGATTGTCCTCCGTATGGTTAAGTCGTTCCCGCTGTCAGTCTGCCCTTGCAAAGCTGACCCGCTGCAGGGCTACGTTTGAGATCGCAACGCAAGGTACTGTCGATTCGAACCGCACAGTCGACGAAACAGCCAGAAAAGCGATCATTCAAGCGAAGATGCCGTCCCATTGTCGACCTTCATCTGCGCAAGACTGCGACGCAGCACGGCCACATTTTTCGGCCCGTTCATGACGCTGAACTGATGCTGCGCCTCACGCCAGAGCGGCGCCGCCCGTTCAAAAAGATCCGTTCCCTCCGGGGTGAGTTCGACGATTCGAATGCGACCGTCCGTGGGAGACGGCCGCATCGTCACAAAACCATCCCGCTCCAGAAAACCGATCATCTTTCCCATCGCGGTCCGTTCGATGTCGAGGCGTTCGGCCAGGGCATTGACCGAGGCGCTCCGCTGTTCATTCAAGGTCGCCAGGATAAGAAATTGCGTGATGCGAAGGCCGGATGGCTGGAGACAGGCGTCGTAAAGACGCGAGATCTGACGTGCCGCCTTCCTCACCGCAAAGCAGTTGCATTGATCGACCCCGATGGGTTGGTTTTCCGGCGGCATCTCGTTTCCTCCTCAACGTTAGTTAAATTGCCCACGCTCTTTGCGCGTTCGTCAGGCGAAAGCGCTGCGATACTTCTCAATGAAAGCTGGGACGGAAAGCGCCGGCGTGCCGGTGATCTTCTCGACGGCATCGTTAGTACCCTGAAACACCCCTTCCCGATAGTGCTGCGCGACTTCGACAAGGTGCTGCACAAGGAACGGAGGGAACCTGTACACCTGCTCCATCTGTCGCTTGAAATCTTCTATCGATGTCGGAACGTATTCGATCGCCACGCCGAGCACGTCGCTCATCGCTGCAGCGATTTCCGTATGGTTCATCTCCACCGGGCCGTGAAGAGTGTAAGTCTTGCCGCCATGGCCTGCGGGATTCGCCAGAATGTGGGCAATAACCCGTCCCTGGTCGTCGGTGCTGATCGGGGCATGGCGGCCGTTCGCAAAGGGAAAATCGATCTTCTTTCTGGCCCAGATTTCCTTCGCGAAATGCGGGTAGACGAGCCAATCCGCAAAGAAGGTGGGCCGCAGATGCGTCGTAGGCACACCCGACCAGTCGAAGACCTGCTCCGAAATCCAGTGGTCCTGTGCTGCATGGCTGGTCGACTCTCGCCGCGCCGAAATCTGCGACATGTTAACGATCGCAGTGACGCCAGCTTCCTTCGCTGCCTGCGCGAAATAGGCTGCAGCGCCAAGAATCCCAGGTGCGATCGGGTGAAGGAAGTACGCTGAACTGACACCCTCCATAGCCGCACGGATGTCATCGATGTTGGAGAAATCTCCGACGGCGATTTCAACGCCGCGTGCCCTCAGCGCCGCTGCCCGCTCGTCGTCCGAGCGCACGTAAGCGCGTACACGCCTGCCCATGTGGAGCAGTTCGTCGATGGCCGCACCGCCGGTACGGCCGGTTGCTCCGCTTACAAGAATGGTCGCTTCGTTCATGATCTTGATCCTTTTAAATTAAGAGCATATGCTCCTTGAAGTCAATATAGAAGCATATGCTCCTAGTTGCAAGTTCTTTTTGACGCTGACGGCTCGGCAGGCAATTTTCGGGTGGAATCGTAAGACCTTGCCGTTCTTGAATGAGAGCCGCGCTAGGACGCTCCCCTGCCACGAACGACGCCGGGCAGCGCGTGGATCCTCGTGAACCAGGCATTGAGCAACGGCAATCCAGGCCAGTCGATTTCATACCGCACTGCAAAGGCGCTCGTGTAGGCCCCGATGTCGACGAGTGTGAAGCCGTCGCCCGCCATGTATGGGGCGTCACTGAGGAATCGTTCGGCCTGAACGAGAGCCTCGAGCGAGCGGCCGGCTAAAAATCCGGCGCTGTGTTCGTCACCTTCCCGTGTCAGGGAAAAAGCGCTGCGGTTGGGTGCGATAACTTCAGTGACGAAATAGAACAGGCGCTCGAAAAACAGGCCTGCTGCCGGGCCCGAATCAGGTATTAGCCTTTTGCGAGATCGACTCGCTGCATACAGCATGATCGCGTTTGACTGGGCGAGGATGAAATCCGCCTGCGCCAGGGCAATGGCCGCTCTTCGGCTGTTGCCTGTTTGCGCTCCGTAAAGACGGACTGCTGCCACGAGCGGATCTCCCATAACGTTCAGGGCCAGCGCCTTAGTTCATAAGCGCGCCCTTCCAACATCAACTGACGCCGTGGCCGAGCGCGAAAGAGAGGAGCGCAGAAACGCGTTTCGCGCGCCACATCTGTCGTGTCCCAGGCAGAGTGCGCGCTAGCGACGCGTGATGTCAGCTTTCAAACGGAGCATGATTTATCAGATCGCACACGTTCGGAATGTCGAAACCATGTACGTGGCGACGCCCGATATCGGCGATGCCAGTGCCCACAGTCGTATGGGGTTTCTTTCTCGCAACTTCAGCCAACGCTTCGGTAAACGCCGCTTTGAATCCGAGACGGGGGTAAAGCGCGAGCGTGTCATCGATGAGTGAGGGCGTGACTTCGTCCAGAAAGAGTCCAAAGACGTCGAGATGGGCGCCCATATAGACGAGAGCGATTTCTGGCTGCTTGCGGTCGGCGAGGCCGCCAGCAGAGTGAAGCGCGATTGCGTCCCATACGAGTTCGGTTTTCGATTCCGGGTAGCCATGGGCCAGCAAAAGGCGGCTGGCCGCATCGGCGCCGTCCACTTCAAAGCGTTGGTCTGCGGCAAATTCATCCGTAAGGCCCAGATCGTGAAGCAGGGACGCGAGGTACACCGCTTCGCGATCGTATTTCAGACCTCGCCTCCTGCCGAGGAATTCGGCGAACCACCATGTCCGATGCACGTGATGCATCATCGGTGTGGAATGGACCCTTTCCACGAGCGAAGCGGCTTTGGCGGCGATGTCCGAGTCCGGAGCACTAACTCCTCCGACAATCACAGGTTCACGCATGGCATGCCCTCCGGACATGTGAAGTTGCATAGCAGGTCCAGTCTAGATAGTTGGAGGACGGCGGAAATGACAGTTTCTGGGCGATTCGTGCCACAATTGCTGCCTATGCATGAACATGCGAATGCGCCTCTATGAGCAAACGGACGAAGCCGCTCGACCCGCCTGCAGGCGCAACGGCCAAGCGGGTTGTGATATTGGGCTTGCCTCCGGTGGACGCGCTTGACGTGATCGGCCCAGCGGAAGTATTCGCGTGGGCGAATCAGTTGCACGGCGGCAAAACTGCCCCCTATGCACTCGAACTGGTCTGCGCGGCTGCCGATGTGCATCTTGAGAGCGAAACAGGTATTGGGCTCATGGGGCATCGCACTCTCGAACAGGAGCGTAGTGCGAACAAACCGATCGACACGCTGCTCGTGACTGCGGGCTCCAGGACATTCGATCAGCTTGATCAGACAGCCATAGAGTGGATCCGAATGCGTTCGCAGACAGTACGGCGTGTGTGCTCGATATGTGTCGGAGCGTTTGCCCTGGCTGCTGCAGGCGTTCTGGACGGACGCAGGGCGACGACTCATTGGGGCATGGCACGGCGCCTGGCGGAGCGCTATCCCAAGGTACAGGTTGATCCGGATCCGATCTGGGTGAAAGACGGCAATGTGTACACCTCGGCGGGCATATCGTCGGGAATAGACCTCGCGCTTTCCCTTGTGAGCGAAGACCTGGGAAATGACTTCGCTTTGGAGATTGCCAAAAATCTGGTCCTGTTTTTACGCCGTCCCGGAGGACAGGCGCAGTTTAGCGTCGCACTTCAGTCACAGCGTACGCATAATTCAAGTCTGGACGAATTGTGCCTCTGGATCGGTGAGCATCTGCATATGGACCTTACGGTCGAGATACTGGCAACCCGCCTTTCAACCAGCGTCAGAACGCTGATGCGCATCTTCCAGCGGGAATTGCAGACCACTCCCTCGAGATACGTCGAAGGCGTCCGGCTCGAATCTGTCTGTCGTTCCCTTGAACTCGGGGAGCGATCGATGGAAGAGATCTGTCGTCGGAGCGGATATCACAGCGTCGACGTCCTAAGGAAGGCATTCGCACGCCGCTTCGGGGTAAGCCCAAAAGATTACGCGCGGCGGTTCGCGACAAGCAGCGAGCTATCTCAGGTCGGCTAGCATTGGCCGGTTGGGCGTGAAGATGCTTAAGTTCTGCGCAGCGCACACTACGGAATCGGCGCTCGTAGCCTGCTGTATGGCCCGATCTGATAGCTACCCGCAGCGAATCGTTCCCGCGAGCACGCGAGTGCTGCCGCGACAACTCCGCTATGCAAACGCTCACGCCGCGAATGCAAAAAAAGTAGAAATGCTATTAGCTCATCTGAAGCGGATCCTGAAACAGGACCGTCTGCGACGACGAGGACTCAGCGGTGCGCGCGATGAGTTCTAGTTGGCAGCAACAGCAAAATCGGCGACGAATGACAAAGATGTTAATGTCGGTCAGCAAAAAGGCAGAAGCAGCGGGCATCGACATCGAAGGCGAGCTTCTTCCAGGAGGATCGACCGGTCGCCAACGTGCAGGCGTTCGCCGCCTTTCTCACGTCGGCCGCAGAAGCCGAGTGGATAGTCTATGCGAAGCTTCCCTTATGCGACACCCAACACGTGCTCGACTATCTGCGCCGCTACGCCCAACCCACTGACGCTTGGCTATCTGGTCGTGATCTAGCAATTCGTCGTTCAGCTTTCGCCGGCCGGCGAGTGTACGAGCGCTGTCACGTGGAGAGTTCGCGCAATCCGGAAACCAAGCTCTCTGTACAGGCGAATAGCAGAAGTATTCGTCGTAAACACGTGCAAGAACGGGATGCGGTCGTGTTGCTGGATCGATGCCGATACATGCTCCACCAGCAGTCGCCCCAGTCCCTTACCACGCCAATCTGGATGCGTACATACGGCGCTGACCTCCACGTGCCTGCCCGCGGCCATGCGCTGTCCCGCCATGGCCACAAGTCGCCCTTTCTCGCGAATACCGAAGAAGTTGCCCAACTCATTCGTGCGCGAATTGAAAGGACCCGGTCGAGTAATCTCGACCAGCTGCAACATATCCGAGACGTCATCGGGTCCAAGGCGGACAACTCCGATGTCGGAAGACTGCCGAAATTTTTTTTCTGCAATCATCTGGTGGCCGTTGGCGTCGAGCGTCACAGCGTAGCCAGAAGGTATCTCTGGTTTGGTCGCAGTAAAGAGGATAAGGCTCTGACCGGGCGGCAACATGGCTGCGATTTGGGCGACGCTCTCTGCACTATATTCACGCGCAGCGCCGAAGGGCGCAAATTCTGGCCGGTATCTTGCGCCGCCTTTGAAACGTTCGACACACTCCTGCGGCGCTTCCGACAAAGATGCCCAAACGACGTTGGCGAGATACTCATCGGATTCGATATCTGCTGCTCCGACTACGTCAGTTTTAGGTGGCTCCATGGCGTACTCTTCAGGTTTGATGGATTTTTGATTCGGTCGGTATCTTTGATACGGCTTGCATCCGCTCAAACGCAGCGGCGCGCTCCAGAGTAGATCGCTGAGGGCGTCGGCCGCTCCGTCGATCTCAAAGAGGTCTCACACGATGACTCAACGCCTGGCACCTTCAGTAGCTCCGATCGATCTTTCTTTTCTGAATCAACGTCCGAACATGCTCACCAGCCCTCAGAATGAGCCGGATGCAGCCCCGCCAGTGTCGCCAGTCGCCTCTGCAACAGAGATCGATTATCCATGGGCGTGCTACAAAAAAACTTCACCAGGTGTTGGCTCGCCGACCCAGAACGCGAGGTTATTAGGTTAATAGCCCGGTAACTTCTGGCGAAAATCACCGTGTACATCCAGCCGCCGCCCCGCGCCTCCACGAACCTTTCGTCGTAAATGATCGTAGGTCTTCATAGCATTTACCTTTGGCTATGTCTTCTATAGCCGTGCCGATGGCCCGTATACGCGCCTCGCTCCTGCGCAAACCGGTTGACTGTTGGAAGCGTCGTTGCCGCACAATCGCAGCTTTCCGCAGTGGCCCGAGTACCTCTCTCACTCCAATTTGGCCAGGCTTGGCTGAAAGTGAATGACGGTTTTAGGGGCACGGCGCGAAATATGCCACCGTCGATGCCGGCCTCGCGGCCATCGGGACAACCGCTGAGTGACCAGAATCAGACCCCTGAGAAGATAGATGGGCCCGGCAGGCAGCGCTTTGCCGGACCGTCACGCCCGTTTGTTTATGCTGGCTTCCGGGCTGGAATGTCTCGCACTACTTCAGTCAACTCGCCGGTATCAATGTTGTAGAACAAGCCATAGAGATTGAAATGTTTCGGCACACCTGGGCTAGCGCGAAGTAGCTCAACGTCGTATTTGAGCGATTTCTCGTAATCCTCAATGCAGAGGCTATCGTGATCGTACGACTTCGAGATATCCGCGCCATGATCGTGATGGAACGCGTCGATAATGCCATCCGCGGTGAAGGCCGTCGCGCCGCAGAAAGAGTGGTGCACCACGACGACATTCTGCATCCGGAAGAGAAACTCCATTGTCGAAACCGATTGCAGCGCGGCGACAGCCCGGCCACCCGCGTTAGATACGGTAAATAAGGTTGCCGTATGTCCGACCCGGCTGCCATGTTCGTCGATGATGTTCTCGCCGGGGTAAATCTCCCCAAAATGCTCGGCAACCTTCTTTGGAATTTCGCTTGCCCGAGGATCGAAGCAGTAGACCACGATCGTCTTCATCGGGATGAACGTGGGTATCAGGTCACGGATAGTGGATGCGTCGTACCAAGGCTGCTTCCTGAATTGGAAATCATTGAAGTTCGGCATATATTTGCTCCAGTTACCTGCTTCTCAGTGTGTGGTGAAGGCAGTCGTACCCTCTTGTGTATCGATAATCTCCATGCTCCGCGTTTGCTGCAATTCGATCGCACGCACAACGCAGCCGACGCGCGCCTTTGCGACCGTGCAAACGTCAAGGTCGCTACCGCGGCAAGCGCAAGAAACGGCAAAATCGTTGCGTTCACTACCGACCAGCCGAAGCGCGCCAGCATCTGTCCCGCGCCCAGCGATCGAGCGTGGTGGCATCGGATCGTATTGATAGGGCTGCTGAGGCCCCAATCGTCGCATTAACGGCATTGGCTGAAATGACAATTTCGCGTCAGTTCCTGCCTACTGCTCCCGGCGTCTTGTCTACACCGCCGCCTTCTTCGCTCAACAGATTTCTGCAATTTTTCGCCACTTCGTCATAGCCCACGACAGATGCTGGCGAACATCATGGGATCCTTGAGAAGAGGCGCCGTCCCGGGGGACACGGCGATCCAGATCCCCATGACGCACAAGAAGGAAGCAATCGGAGTTGCCAGCTTCTGGCCCTTCGGCAGGACTTTTTCGGCGAACATGAACAGCGTCAGCAACGCCATCCAGGTCAGGCTCATTGCGCCGACAGCGAACATCACTGCCATGAGCGCCCAGCAACAACCGACACAAACCAGTCCATGCCGGAAGCCCATCGTGACAGCACCGAAATTGCCTTCCCGCCAGTAGCGCGCGAAAAACGAGAGAGGCGTGCGGCATCCCGTCAGGCAAACCTGCTTCAGGGACGAGACCTGAAAGAGACCCGCAATGATCAGCACCGAGCCGGCCAGCGACGGTCCCGCGCGATTCCACGCGATCATCTCCGGGCTGACTGCCCGAATGGCCAGGTCCAGAAGATAGGCCCCAAGGCCGTAGGCGACCCAGGCTATGCCGTAGCCGGCGACAAAGCTGGTCATGACGCTCGGACGCGCGGCGGATGCCCTGTCGCGCGACCTGAGCACCGCAGCGAACGCTGCAATGTAGTTGAGTTCGGACGGTAGCATCATTGCGGTCAGCATCACCACCCAGCCTGCGAGAAAGACCGGCAGATTGTGCAGCGGCGTTCCCGGCCCTTCGTCCATGCCGCCCATGAGCACTAGCGCGCAGAGCCAGGCCGAAAGGCTGAGTGCCAGGACAGCCATCGTCCAGCCGAGGGCCGGCTGTCCCCGTCCCAGAGCGGACGCTGCAGATCGCGAAGCGGACAGTACGGCTCTCATGGCGCGTCCGGTCCATGCCAGTTGAACGGGATATGCTTGCTGGCCTGACCGGCCGGGATGTTCTGATCAAAGCCGAACGCCTTCCAGCGGCCCGCCACGCTCTTGCCCCAGGTCACCGGGGCGTCGGTCGGACCGACCTCGCTCCCCGGCGGGTTGTAGCTCTGGAGACGTTTCGTCGGATCGGAGGTCGGGCCGCTCATGGCCCTGCCGCTCGCCTCGACCTTGTCCTCGACCGCCACGCTCCACCGTTCGAGCGCACTGTCGACCTCGACTGAAATGTTGGCAAACTCGACGCCCTTGATTCCGCTCACATGTGTCGGCACGAACTGCTTCATCCACCCCCCGGCCTGGCCGGTGAAGATCGCCACCAGCGCCTGCCGCTGGTCCTCGTCGGCCGCGGCGTCGAAGAACACGCCGGGGTTCAGCATCGCGCCGTCCCAGAGATTCCCGGTAAATCCGGCAATCAGGACAACCTTAAGGCCCGCCATCGGCGTCGCGCCGTAGTGCCCCTCATTGATCCTGTAAGCCCAAAGCACCTCGCAATGATTATTGGTCGGAGGCTGGGCGAAGGTGCAAGGACACGGCGAATTGCACGAGCACACGTCGAACCACTCGCCGGCGATCTGCCATTCTGGAATTACATCTGTGTTTTCAGATATCTGGTCTGTCATTGCCATCCCTTCTGGCTGGTCCAAGAAATTGTCTGGACATCATGAGCCTGACGCCTGATTATGATCAGTGGCGAAATCGACATTAACCGAGGCAATATCGACATATGGCGTCACATCCTCCAATCGAAATCGGCATCGTCGAATTTCCAGGCGCGCAGCTTGCAGCCATACATGGTTTGATTGATTTATTTGAGGTTGCAGAGCGGTTCGCCGCGCAGCATCACAAAGAGCAAACGGCCTTCCTTAGGGTGAGCCAATGGCGTCCTGATGCGCCCGGAAAAGCTCCAGTCAGAAGCCACAATATTGCCGGGGACGCTAACAGGTCACCCGCAGTGCTCATATTGCCGCCGCGCCTTGGCGGACCGCTGTCACGTGAAGACGCAGTGCCATTCGTTGACTGGCTGCTGAGCCATCATCGTGCAGGGGCAACGCTCGCCTCCATCTGCGGAGGCGCGTTTCTGCTGGGTGAAACTGGCCTTCTGGCCGGACGATCGGCGACGACACATTGGGCTCATGCAGAGATATTCCGGCAGCGGTTTCCCAATGCACGTCTGGATACCGACAAGCTCGTCATCGATGACGGCGATATCATCTGCGCCGGGGGAATGATGGCGTGGATTGATCTTGGTTTAAAACTGGTCGACCGTTTTCTAGGGCCGACCATCATGGCCGAGACTGCGCGCTTTTTGCTGGTGGATCCTCCCGGCCGCGAGCAACGCTACTACAGCGTTTTTTCTCCCGACCTGACCCATGGCGATGCCGCCGTGCTGAAAGTCCAACATTGGCTTCAGGCCACCGGCGCCAAAGATATGGCTCTCGCATCGCTCGTCTCGCGAGCCGGATTGGAAGAACGGACCTTCCTGCGGCGATTTCGAAAGGCGACCGGCCTGACAGCCATCGACTACTGTCAGAGGCTACGCGTTGGAAAGGCGCGCGAGATGCTCCAGTTCAGCAATTTGCCTGCGGAGACAATTGCCTGGGAGGTCGGTTACGGCGACGCGGGGGCGTTCCGCAAGATTTTCAACAGGGTTACAGGGCTCACACCGGGCGAATATCGTCGACGATTTAGCGTAAACCGAATCTAGAGCCGGGGATCCATGAACGGGATTCACGGCACGGGATGTAATTCGCTTTCCCGTGATCGGGAAGAAGTGGCTTGCCACAGGCGCGCGGAACGGGGTCATCGCGACGCCGACCCGCGCTCGGCGTTCGCCGCATTCATATCTTCGACGGACATCGCGCTGGCTGGCACCGCAATGATGCCTCTGAGCCCTTTGATGCACCGGTTGGCAGGAGTGCTAGATAACGCCCGGTTTCATGGTTCGCGACGAATTCGATTCGATCGCCAGTGGCAAGTCCGAGCTGGTTGCGCACTCCCGGAGGAATCCTAACGCATCTATTCAACCGCAGTTGCTGATGTCATAGCGGGCCTTCCGGCCCCTGCCCTGCTCGATGCGCAGAGTCATACGTTGGCTGTCGACGTCTCCGACCTTCAGCCGCCATTTCGCTGACGCGTAGCCCGGTGCCATAGGCGACCGAGAGGGCCGTCTGGTGCTCGAAGTTGCCTGTTGCGGCGATCAGCCGCCCACTCCCTGGGGACGGAGCACAACGGGCAGTGTGCGGGGCACGCGCACGGGTTGCATCCGGGCCATCAATTCCGCTTCGTGGAGCGTGGTCTCGAAGAAAAACTTCAGCCCGGTGATCGCGGAGTTCAACGACGCCGGCGACGTGCCGTGATCGATGCAGCTGGTAACCCCGCAGGTCCCGACGGTGGAAGTATCAGGCGAGCGTCCAAGGTATCGGCAGAACTCGCGCACGGTGCGCTGATAGTTGGCCTGCGTCTTGGGGGAAAGCTGGCGCATGCGCTGGTCGTCGATCATGCGCTGACGCAGCGGGCTGCCGTTCGGTTGGGAGGTCACGATTCGGCTGCTGGAGAACGAGGCGAATCGCCTCATTCGCCAACATACAGAACCGCGCAGCCGCCCCTTCACGAACCACCGCGCTTAGCCGGAGCCCCTACCGCGCGAGCAGTTCCGTTCTTTAACCTACAACGATCCCGCGGGACCGCGCGCACTCAACCGCAGCTTTCAGGCTACGACGACCATTCGGGCGATCATGTTGGTCGGCGGTTCATCGGCCTAAACCGACGGTGGCCGATCAGGAAGGTGCGGCCGCTACAGGTCGCTCTGCCGACATTCGCGACTACATGTCCGCGAATGTCAGCTTTCGATATTGACGAATGAGTCTTCTCGACCCACAAGGGACAGTGGCCGATTCCCAAAGCAGCCGTTTGAAGCGGACGTTCCGGGGTCGCTGGCGGAACGCTCACCGGGATTGCTGAGCGACAATGACACAACCGCGTGCGTGCTAGGCGGTTACTGTAGCCGTTCGGTAAACGATGGCGATCGCGGCTTTTCGCACTAGGCGCGCGCGTCGCCCCAGCGACAAGCGTCGAAACGGAATGCGAGGTCGCCGCCATGCCTTTTGCTTCCAGATCACCAGCGATCGTCCCGGTAGCTCGAAATCGCTCATGCTGTTTGCCCTCCCATCGGTTGTTGCACAGCGGGCCTGGCTGACGAGAGCGATATGAGGCAATACGCGCTGCTATTGCGCGGGGACCGGAACAATTGATGCAATGCGCCAGCCGTCGGCCGTTCGCACTGCCGTTTCATAGACGAGAAACGACGCGGTTTTCGCCGTGGCTTCCGAAGCGCCTGCCGTGACCCGAGTGGGCGCGTACAGCTGCGCGACGTCAGCACTCAGCGGAACAACGCGGATCTTCGCGACATCGGGCTCGAACTTCCACACGCCCTTGAAGGTGCCCTTGAAATGCTCGATCAGCGCCGGCTTGCCCCAAAACTGATACGAACGGGCGAGGAACACGATCGGGTCGGGTTCGCCGGCCGGCGCCGAGGCGAGCACGCCGGCGAACGCATCGATGTCGTGCGCGGTCGCAGCCTCCGCCTGCCGGATGAAAACCGCTTCGACCGCTTGCCGGTCCTCATCGGTAAATCGATGCGGCGCTTCAGCATGCGCGGCGCTCATCACCGCAACCGCGACGCAGCAAGCCAGCACTTTTTGTAAGCTCATGTGCGTCTCCCGTTATTGCGCCGGCACCGGAATCACCGCTGCAACCTTCCAGCCGGACGGGCTGCGGATCATAAATTCGTTGATCAGAAACGTCGCGGTCTTCTCTGGTTGGCCCGGCGCGCCGATGGTCACCTTGGTAGGCGCGTACACCTGTACCGTATCCTGGTTCAGCGGAATGATGCGCAGCGCACTCGGATCCGGCTCGACTCGCCATGTCCCGGCGAAAGTCTGCCTGAAATGCTCAAGCACCTCGTCCCTGCCCCAAAAGCGATATGCGCGAGCCACAAACGACACGGCATCTGGCTGTCCCGGTGCCGTAGAAGCGAACATGCCGCTCAGCGCGTGGAGATCATGCGCAGTCTCGGCCGTCGTCTGCTGCAGAAACAGCGCGCGAACCGCCTGACTATCGGCGGGCGTCACACCGGCTGCTTGCGCGCAGCCTGCTCCTGTCAGCAACGATAGCAACAGAACAACCGGCAGGCCGCGGCGCATACGCAATGATCGATTAGTCATGGTTAGTCTCATATCCCCGTATTTGCGATGGAGCACGGCCAGACGACGGGAACCTCCAGCCATTGCAACCCGACTACAAACCGCCGCACTCTCACCGCTAGAACGCATCCCGGTGTGAGCGCTGATACGTGTCACTGGAAGAGCGTGATGTTTTCACGCAGCCACTCAGACAATGACCGCGGGGGCTTGCCCGTCAATTTTTCGAAAGTCGCAGTGGTCTCCGCGAGGGCAGATTCCCGAAAAAGCCTATCCAGGCCAAGAAGCAGGTCTACCACCAGCGGCGGCTGGCCACTTGCGAGCAAGGCCCCGCGATGCTCCGTGGGCGACCGGTCGTTGTAGACAACACGGCGTCCGAGCAGTCGAGACAACTCCTCAGCAACCTGTTGCATCGTCCAGTTCCGCGGCCCGCTGAGGTGATACGCCCGCTGCGATCTGTCTGGAACGTCTTCGAGCAACGCAATGCGCGCCGCTTCGGCAATATCTCGCGTATCGACGAAGTTGACGGCTCCGTCGCCCGCCGCACCGGCCCAATTACCAGCAGCAACCGGCGCGCCGGCGCGCTTGAGCACGTCGGCGAACGTCGTCGGCCTGAGCGCGGTCGACGCCACCGGCTGGCGAGCCAGATGTGCTTCGATCTGCATGTGCCAGGCGAATGGATTGAGCTGCGTTGCCGGCCCCATGACGGACAGCTTGACAATGTGGCGCACCCCGGCGGCGACTGCTGCATCGATGAGCGCGATTTCATTCGCCACCTGCCGGGCGGATGTGCCGTGCGCGACGAAGACCTTGTCGATGCCGACAAGTGCGTCGGCGAGCGTGGCCGGTCGGTCGAAGTCCACCGTCGCGACGGTGACATCCGGCGCAAACTGCGCTGTAGCGCTTTGGCGAGTGAGGGCGACGACATCGACGGAATCCATGCCCAATCGATCGATTAGCGTATTGCCAACGCGGCCGGTCGCGCCTGCGACGGCTATGCGCATAGGGCGCGATGCGTGGGCTGTCTGATTGAGCATGTCGCCTCCTTGAGGTATGATGGAACGATCGGTCCAAGTATGATGGAACAATCGTTCCAGCTTGTCAACGGGAAGATTTATGAGTGGGAAACCGCAATACGACGAGGCCGCCGTCATCGCTGCTGCAATCGACGTTTTCTGGCGTCACGGCTATGCGACGGCGTCCATCAATGAGCTCACGGAAGCCACCGGCCTATCGCGCTCCAGCCTCTACCAGCGGTTCGGCGACAAGGACGGCCTGTTCCGCGATGCGCTGGCCGTCTACACGGAGCGCGTGCTACGTCGGATGAGGTCAGCCCGCGTGGACTCTGCACGGGGAAGCGTGGCAGCAATATTGCGGGATTTCTTGCCTACGCCGGCCGCATCGCGGCGGCCGGCAGGCTGCCTCTTGTCGCGAAGTACTGCCGAACTACTGGATCTTGCAGCGGCAGGAAAGACGACAGCACTTGCTGGTGTCGCACGGCAGCGCGAGATCTTCGCGGATCTGCTGCGGGATGGCGTGGCGAGCGGCGAGGTTGCACCGGGTACCGACGTTAACGCCTTCGCCTGGTACTATCTCGGCGTCTTGCAGGCCATTTTGAATCTTCCACAGGCGGGCGCATCGGGCGAAGCGCTTGACAGCATCATCGACGTTGCGATGTCCGCGTGGCCAGACGCGGACAAACGCGGATCGCGCAATAAAGGAGATGCGCAAATGCGCGGAGGGTCAACAGTCCGGTGAACTGGTCATTGCGGTGACGGCAGTCGCCGACATCCCGCGTTCCAAGGTTCCGCCTCCCTAAGGGATCCTGACCGTTGTGACAAGGTGAGCCTGAGTGACTGGTTTGGGCCGCGTGTCGCCTGATGCAAAGGGCAGTTGGGGCGCGGCGCGTGGATCGGATCGTGGCATGCCGGTTGCCCTTATTTTTGCAGGCGGTGGCGTGGTTTGTACATCCGTAATCGCCCATGCGTTGTAATCGGCCTGGATAGACTGATAAAGCTCATGCACAGCCGCGGGGCGACGTTCCAAGCGGCCGTTCGTCCGGACTGGTCGACCGTCGCCAGCTGAGGAACTGAACCAGCCGTTGACGCGTTGAGAGGCCCGCAACCACAGTGGCCGAACTGTTCGCGTTGCACTTACGACCGGTCTCGTAGGGAACGGCCGCCCGAATGCGGGTTTAACGCAACAACCGGCCACCGCAGTTAACCGGATTCACGCATTCGCCTTCATGAGATGAGACGGCTATCGCGCGCGTGGCTGGGCCTTGGCCTAGACGAACTATCGAACAATATTCGCATTGCGTCGTTGCGCCCAGCGAGCCGTCCAGGGATCAGTGAAGGGTGTCCGTCATTCACGCGTAGTCTGTGCCCAAGTCGAGAATTCTCCGATCCGTGCCACAATAAGTTTGCATCAGTGCAAGCCAATTCTCGTCATGGAGGCTGGCGTGATTCACATCGCAAATGCAGCGTTTTTGGCGACGGTGAACGGAATTGTCGCAGCCCGGTTCTTCCGATGTCTTGCGCTCGTTCTCGTTGGCACGATGGCAGCAACAAGTCCAGCGCAGGCGCAGTCCCCTTCGTTCGACTCATTTGCCGTGCCCTCCGGCAGCGCACCGCACGATGTCGCGCCAGAGCCTGATGGCACCGTCTGGTACACCGCGCAGGCGCAAGGTGCAGTCGGGAGGTTGGACCCGCGCAGCGGCAAGATCGACAGGATCCCACTCGGCAAGGGATCAGCGCCGCACGGCGTGATCATCGGTACCGATCGGGCAGCATGGATCACCGACGGCGGGCTGAACGCGATCATACGCGTCGATCCCGAGACACTCGCCATCACGCGCTTCCCGTTGCCCAAAGACCGACCGAACGCCAACCTGAACACGGCGGTCTTCGACAAGAGAGGGCACCTGTGGTTTACCGGACAAGGCGGAATCTACGGAGAGCTCGACCCGGCCACCGCCCGCATGCGCGTGTTCAGTGCGCCGCGTGGGCCGGGCCCCTACGGAATCTGTGTCACCCCTGACGGGAGCCTGTACTTCGCTTCACTCGCTGGCAGCTACCTCGGCCGCATCGATCCGGTGAGCGGCTCGGCGCAGGTCATCGAGCCCCTAACACCGCAACAGGGAGCGCGCCGAGTGTGGTCTGATTCGAAAGGACGCGCCTGGATCAGCGAGTGGAACGCAGGAAAGGTGGGAATGTTCGACCCGGCGACGCATCGGTGGCGCGAATGGAAACTGCCGGGCTCTGATCCGCATGTGTACGCGATATTCGTCGACGAAAAAGACATCGTCTGGCTCAGCGAATGGAGCGCTAACGCGCTAGTGCGCTTCGACCCACGAACCGAACGATTCGAGACGTTTGCGCTGCCGCGGCCACACGCGAACGTACGTCAGATGATGGGCCGGCCGGGAGAAATCTGGCTGTCCGAGTCTGACACGGATCACCTGCTGCGCTACCGGTCTAACGTAGCGATTGTCGGCAGCAAGTGACGCCACAGCAACCGTTACCCAGTCGAGGCAACTCCAATGACACACGATTCCGATCGCCATCCTGATTCCAATCCCGACGAACCAAGGGGCCCCGGTGGCATGACGCTTCGGCAGATCCACGAGCAGGTGCAGAAATCCGTCCAGCGGGACCGTGAGGCGCAGGCCGCGCACAACTCGCCCGCGCCGAAAACCCGATGGCAGCGGTGGGTACGCTACGTATGGGGCCGGGGCGGGCGACGCTAGCTGCTGTTGTGGCAAAACGTTCTAAGAAGCTCAGAAGCGCACGGATAGCTAGTCAGCGTGTGACTGCCAATAACCGGCAGCTCGCGACCCGACGTGAGCCTAACGCCATTGGGCTCACGTCGGCCAGTGTCGGACACTCGACACGGCCGGGTACATTGCCCACAATCCGAAACATTCATTCACCGCCTAGTTTGCCGGCAGCTGGACCCACCTTGCGGAGAACGTAATGCCAATCCACCTGACGCACCGGTTGCGGGGAAAACCTCTCTTGGCTTGCTTCGAATTGGGAAGCAAAGCAGCTTCAACATATTTCCGATTTCAACGAGGAGTTCCACGCGGCTCTGCTTGCAGTGCTTGATGGAAATGCAAGCCGCGCGGCGATTGAACTGGTCATCGAAGGAACCCGTGGCAAAGTGGCCGACGGTTACGCTCATCTGCTTACGGTTGACCCGGAACGTGTAGCGAAAGACCCATTTATTGCATTGCGCATTCTTGGTGACATCTCGACAGAACTTGCGCAGATCGAGAACTCCTATTGACGAACGAGCCATCCCCCGAACCGAAGCCGGCTTCGACAGACCGCGTCCGGCGTTCGGACTGACCGCTCCGGGGTCGGGCAGCGTCAACGCGCTCTTCAGTTTCATCGCCGGAAAGCGGCCAGTAGAATCTTGCGACCCGGGAGCGGACAGTCGTCAGCGCGTACTTCCGACCCACTCCGGTCAGACAACTTGCTCCAAACCGGTCAGTCAGCCGATTTCAAGTTTGCGTACTGGAATGCCAGTAAGCGGCCGTTGGCGACCTTACCAAATCGGCCACGAGCAGCCTTTCGCCGGCATCCATGAACGGCCATTCGACGGACCGTTCAACCTTCGGTAAGGGACATCGACGCAGCTGCAGCTTGGCGACGCCCCCAGTTACCCGGCTAGCTTGAATATCATGACATCGAGTCCGACTCCCCGGCGTCGGACTGCTTAATCAGAAAGTCGTTGTAGCTTCTGTTCCGGATCCAGGACGGCGCACGTCCCCGGCCGCTCCAGGTTGCGCCCGTGACCGGATCCTGATATTTCATCTGAAGCGGCCTGGTGTTGTAGGTGCCTCGCCGATCAATGCGTAACTGGTTAGGCACAAGGTTGAAGAAGTTCATGACCTGGCGGACGTGCTCGATAGCAGCTCTCTGCTCGTGCTGCCAGGCGACGGATATCCGCTTATCGAGTTGTGCGAGTTGCTGCTTCAACACCTCTACCCTGCTGCTCATGTTCTCGTTCCGTAATACATGATCAAGTTGTCGCATCGCTTCCCGTCTTTGCGGCCGTCCCGGACGAGCTTCTCGGCCACCCCTCGTCCCGCCTCCGTATGGGACTTTTCAAGGCAGAGCCCATGTCCCACAGCTCACATATCAAGTGACATATGAAATGCGATCGTAATGTTATCCAGTTGAATTCCAAATATCAACTGATATCCTCGTCGTCATGAAAACGGCGTCCACCCCCACGCGGCTGAGCCGCGAAGAAAGTCAATTGCAGACCCGGGCAGATTTGCTTGCTGCGGCGAAGCGGCTGTTTGTCGAGCGAGGTTTCAGCGGTACGTCTCTCAGGGATATTGCGGCCGAGGCGGGCTATACGCAGGGCGCTTTCTATTCGAACTTTGCGAGCAAGGAAGACTTGTTCGTGGAACTGATGCGAGAGCGGTCGAGGACGCAAGTGAGCGACATTAGCCGGACGCTGAGCGACCCGACTGCGTCTGCGGACGACATATTGAGCGCGTTGGAGGTTTGGGCGGAGACGCTTGATGCAGAGCCCGAATGGTCCGTATTGGGCGTTGAATTCAAGCTTCAGGAACGTCGTAATCCCGCTTTTGCAACGGCCTCACAGGCGCTGCTGGACGCTCATCGTGACGGCCTTGCTTATTGCATCGGGCAGATTTTCGCCAGGTTGGAGAGAGTGCCGCCCGAGTCGCCGACCGTACTGGCTGCGGCCTTCATGGGTCTCTCACAAGGCCTCGCGCTGCAGCGCTCGATGCTGGCCGAGGTGCCCATTGGACATATGATCATGGTGTTCCTGCGCAGCTTGTTAGCCGCAGCGCCCCCTGTGCGCTGATCTCCAGGGGTTGAGGATGATAGTGGCGCGGGCTCGGCTCGACGATGCTGGCGAGCCTACCCAGGAGAGCCCCGACAGGCACAGGCTTTTCGAGGCTCTCCGGTTGCAGTTTCAGTTCATGTGGCGTCTGACTGAACGGCTCAGATGGGCCGGGCAGCGTCAGCCCGCTCTTCAGTTTCATCCCCGGAAAGCGGCCAGTGGAATTTCGCGGCCCTGGAGCGGACAGTCGTCAGCGCCTACTTCGCCTACTTCGCACCCATCTCGGTCCTCGGACGGATGTTTGTGAACGTCTCAGACACGCCCTATTGCGGTCGTTCGTGGGAATATTTCTTGGAGGGTGATCCGAAGCATTCGCTCCCGAACCCGGTATCGCCACATGCGAACTTGATAGGCCTCACCCAGCGGTACTGGGTCAATACTCAGGCCGACGCAATGGTTAGAGCGGCAATGTCTCGTTGGTGTCGACTGCATTGAGCAGTCTCACAACGACTTCTCGTGTTTCAGTGAGTTCGCGCAGCCGAGCGTCCAGCTTTTCGATTTCGCCGCGCAGCAATGCGCGCGCCTCTACGCATGGATGAAACACCGGTTTCTCACCGAGTACGCAAGGCAGCAACAGGCGGATACTGCTGACCTTCAATCCTGCTGCGGTGAGCGTGCGGATGCGCTGTGCGGCGTCTACTTCGTCGGAACCGTAATCGCGGTATCCCGAATCGGTCCTCTTCGGATTGAGCAGACCTTCGTGTTTGTAATACCGCAGCATCCGCTCACTGACGCCGGTGCGGCGAGCCAGTTCTCCGATACGCATGACAACTCCCGAAAGATACGCTTGACCTTGACAGCGATGTCAAAGTCTAACCTCATTCGACCGGCCGGATTGTCCGCCGTCCGATTCGTCAGGGAGCCCTTATGACACCATCCAATGACACGTTTGACGGAACGTTTCCGTTTTCGCCGCGCTTCAGCGATGTTGCCGGTTTTCGCATGCACTACGTTGATGAGGGGCCCGCGGATGGCGAGGTCGTCATGTGCATTCATGGGGAACCGACGTGGGGCTATCTGTTCCGTGATCTGATCGCGGCACTCGCGGGCAACTACCGTGTGATCGCTCCCGACCACATGGGCTTTGGCAAGAGCGAAACGCCGGGGCATCGGACGTACCGGCTGCAGGATCGTATCGACAACATTGAAAAGTTCGTGCTTGCCCTAGATTTGAATGACATTACCCTGGTCATGCATGACTTCGGCGGCCCCGTCGGTATGGGACTCGCCGCACGACATCCCGGCCGCATTCGCCGAATCGTCAGCACGAACGGCCCGACGCCGTTCGGTCAAAGTACGTTATTCGAGCGGACGACACCGACGTGCCTACGAGTTCGCGTTGCGAGTGTCGGATAGTATCAAGACTGCTGCATGGCAGGCACCGGGCGGCATCCCCTCTGGCGTCGATTTGCGCAACGTCTTACGAGCACACTCAGAAGCGGGAAGCGACGCGGCAGAGCGCGGCGCTCGTTAAGCAGGCTGCTGCAGCGCATTTGCTGGACGAACAGGCGATCAGACTGAAAGATGCAGCCTCCGTGTTAAGGGTTACCTGTCCGGGGCCCGCAGTCGCAAGGGCGACGACGCGCGTAGAGGTCGAATTCTAAAGGCGCCGCAACCGTCGGGAGACATGCAAATGCGAAGGCAACCGTTCTATTCGTCGCCCCGCGGAGGGCCATAGCGGGGAATATCCGTCGATGCGGTCGACGGGACATGCACGATGCATCGATTGGTACCGGTTGCGGTGAACGAAGGTTCAGCGAGTCGCAGCCCTTGCCCCGATAAAGTATCAGCGTCCCTTGTGACGCTAAGAGGGCTAGGTATTGGATGTTTCGATGTTCTTCGCCATCCCGGGTCCCGGAGGAAACGCTCCGCTCGGATCTTAACTGTCCGCCGATGCAGCGACGCGGGAAGTGCATTTTCCCCGTACTTCCGGACCATCTCACAGAAGATTGATGACTCTTTCTGCAATGCAACTGCAGACCGATCAGCTTCCGCAGAATGCAAAGCACTGCTGACGGCCTGAACGGCGGGTACACGACGACTCCGCAGAACCTCGGCAGCACGCTCACCACGGGCGGCAGCCTCACTACCGTTTCCGGGCACGACACAACGCTCGTCGATGCGATGGTGAAGGCGGGCGGAAATGTGACGATGCCGGACGTGAACAACCTGCTGACGAACGAGGCCGATGTAATGAATGCAGCCAACGAGGGGGCAGGCGGAGGCGAAGGTTACCTCTTTGCAGGATATGTCGCCGCAATCTCTTCCAGCCGATGTGACAGTTTCGTGAGCCACTCGCGTCGCTCCCTGTCGTAGTTATGCCGGTTATAGATACCGATGATTCCAGACTGGACATGGCCAAGCACGGCCTCGGCGATTTCGTTCGGACAACCAAGTGTGGCAAGAAGTGTGCGCGTAGTGCGTCGAAGATCGTGGGCTGACCAATGCGTCACAGGCAATCGCGGGCGATCATGGCCGGGTGCGATTTTGCAGTACGGCTGATGATAGTAGACGCCGTGCATTGGCCCTCGACCTTGCGCCCTTTGCTCTTCAATCGCCCTCTTAGAACTACCTTCCACCAGTTAGCGGTGTTTTCAGGAAGACGACCGGCATCGAGCGCGTAGTGCCAGGCACAGCCCAATTCCATGCGAAGGCGGGCTGCGAGCACTGGAGTGGACCGATATGATTCGAGCAGATCGAAAGCCTCGGCGCGCGTAATGGTAGTCGCAGGCCTGTCCGCGATAGGCCCTAACATCGCTTTGAATATACGTGCGACCTCGACTGCACCTTTGGTCTTCCGGTTGACTTCTACATACCCTTCCAGATAGTCGCGGCACAACTGTCTGACGGTGTAATTGTCCGGTGATGGACGAGTAGCCTCTGCCTGCGTCATTCGGCGCAGTGCCGAAAGCTCGGCGCCCGAATCTCTCTCGACGCGGCTCTTCTCCCACGCAGCGATGGCTCCGGCAAACGACATTGCTGGCCATTCACCGAGCTTGACTTGCCGCATGCGGCTATCGACCGGTGACTTGTAGCGGTACGTCCACGATTTCCGGCTCGTAGACGCCTGCAGGCGTAGTCCGGGAAATCCATCGAAGGTCATGTGATCGCCGCTCGGCAGTCTGGCCGCGGCGCGTGCATCGAAGCGCATTCTTCCCTCGGCGTAGGTTTTTCTGAAGGAAGAATATCCGGCGTAGGTTTTCCTGGCAACGCCGAAAAAACCTACGCCAGCGTCGCAAGTGTAGACATGCGGAGACAAGTGCAGGTGACCCGACTAGAGTCCTCGATGCGGATAATTTTTATTTTATTTTCAATCAGTTATGGACTACTTTGGCTCACCTTGGCCGACTGCGGACAGATATCAAATTGTCGCTATTCGTTCTCGTCGAAGTAATGCCCAAACTTCAACTGCTTCGTGCGGATATAGCGCTCGTTTTCCTCGCGCATCGGAATCGCGAGCGCGACGCGTTCGCACACCGGAATGCCGTGCTTGGACAGCGTGTCGAACTTCTCGGGATTGTTGCTCATCAGCCGGACCGAGGTGACTTTCAGCGTGCGTAAAATGCCCGCCGCCGAATCGTATTCGCGTGAGTCGTCCGGCAAGCCAAGGTCGAGATTGGCCTCGACCGTGTCGCGCCCCTGCTCCTGCAGCGCATAAGCGCGAATCTTGTTCGAGAGGCCAATGCCGCGGCCTTCGTGGCCGCGCAGATACAGCAGCACGCCGCAGCCTTCGGCGGCGATATAGCGCAGCGCGAGATCGAGTTGCTCGCCGCAATCGCAGCGATATGAGCCGAGCACGTCGCCCGTCAGGCATTCGGAGTGCAAACGGGTCAGCACCGACGACTTGTTCGCGACGTCGCCCATCACGAGCGCAAGATGTTCGGCGCCGCTGTCGACCACGCGAAACACATAAGAGGTGAACGTGCCGTAGCGCGTGGGAAGCGTGGCGGTGGCGTCGAGAACGACGCATTCGCCGTTGATTGCGCCGTCTGCCGCAGGCGACGGATCGTGAGACGTGAGCATGGCGTTAGACAGTGGTGCTGGACATGAACCCGATGAAACCGGGGATAAGGTACGGACAGGAGTTTACCGCTAATCGGCGCACCGCACCCGGATGCCCATGCATGGCGCACGCTTCTTGCACCACCAGAGCGCAAGCGCGAGACGCAACGCGCAATACGCTTCACGCGATCGCAAAGCGCGCGCAAAACCGCGCGCTACATGAATTGCGTGCGTTGCGCGCTCCAGGTATTCCCGGACACACTCGCTGGCGCGTCGCGCCTATACTGGAATCGCCTGTCACCGACAGCCGCCGCGCCGGCGTGCTGCACTGCTGCACTGCGAAAGGGAGCCGCTCCATGACAACCGTTGCACAGCTGCTAAAAACCAAACCAAACACGACCGTTTATACGATCGGAGCCGACGACTCCGTCTATGAAGCGATCAGGCTGATGGCTGACAAAGGCATCGGCGCACTGGTCGTGACGGACGGCGACAGCATCGCGGGAATCATCACCGAGCGCGACTA
>Ga0209796_10000481_pt1 | contig 25920 bp, 23 predicted proteins | sample AgamicOrSfrz_FD_187167 | JGI IMG/M metagenome (GOLD analysis project Ga0209796, IMG submission 187167) | Agave microbial communities from Guanajuato, Mexico - Or.Sf.rz (SPAdes) (version 2) | ecosystem: Host-associated > Plants > Phyllosphere > Phylloplane/Leaf | place: Guanajuato, Mexico...
CGGCCTCGTCGGCACAACGGCTGCCACCGATCGCGAGAAGGGCTTTAGCGACGAGATTGCCAAATATCCCGACATCAAGGTGGTCGCTCGTCAGGAAGGCGCGTTCGATCAGGAGAAGTCTCTCAACGCGATGACCAATATCCTGCAGAAGTATCCGCAAATCGACGCGGTCTTCGGCGCCAACGACGACAACACAGTCGGCGCGGAAAAAGCGATCGACAACGCGGGCCGCTATAAGCCGCTCGGCGACAAGCAGCACATTCTGGTTATCGGTGCGGACGGTACCGCACAGGCGCTGTCGGCGATCCGAGCCGGCAAGCAGGACGCGACCATCTCGCAGAACCCGATTCAGATGGCGGCCAAGTCGCTGCAATTCGTCGCCGACTACAGCGCGAAGAAAGAGGTGCCGGCGAACTATGCGTGGCCGACGCTGCTGATCGACAAGTCGAATATCGATTCGGACGCGACGAAGAAATACGGGTTGTGGTCTGAGGAAGTGAAACAGTAAGACAGGCCGCGGGCTGCGTTGCATCAGAGAGCGCGCAGCCCGCAAACGGAAAGAGGCGACATGACAGTGCAAGCCGAAGAACGGGAGCGCGCGCCCTTGAATATATCCGTGCCGTTGCTGCGCATGCAGGGCATCGTCAAGAGTTTTCCGGGCGTGAAGGCCTTGCGCGGCGTGAGCCTCGAATTGCAGGCAGGGCACGTCATGGCGATCGTCGGCGAGAATGGCGCCGGCAAGTCGTCACTCGTAAAGACGCTGTCCGGCGCCTACGAGCCAGACGAAGGCACAATCGAGATCGACGGAGTGCCGCTTGCGCGCGGCACCAATGCAGCGATCGATGCCGGCGTCGCCGTCATTTATCAGGAACTCTCGCTGATTAACGACATGACGGTCGCGGAGAACCTGTTTCTCGGCCGCATGCCTGCCCGCAAGGGTTTCATCATGCAGCGAGAGGCGAATCAGCTCGCACGGGAGGCGCTTGCGCGTGTGGGCCTCGACTCGGTGCCCCCGTGGATGCGCCTCGGCGATCTGCCGCTTAACAAGCGCCAACTGGTCGAAGTAGCGAAAGCCATTGCGCGCGATGCGCGCATTCTCGTCATGGATGAACCGACTGCGGCGCTGCAAAGCCAGGACATCGTCAATCTGTATGCCGTGGTGCGCAGGCTGCGAGCGGCGGGCATGGGCATCATCTTCATTTCGCATCATCTTGAAGAAGTGTTCGAACTGGCCGACTCGGCGGTCGTCATGCGGGACGGCGCCACTGTCGGTGCGCGTCCCATGTCGGAATGGACCGAAGCCGCACTTGTGCAGGCGATGGTCGCGCGCAACCTGGAATCGTTCTACCCGTGGGAGCCGCGCGAATACGGCGATGTCGTGCTCGAAGTGCGTAATCTCGTCAGCACGCCGCTGCTGCGCAATGCGAGCTTCAAGGTGCGGGCGGGAGAGATTGTCGGTATCGCGGGAATCGCGGGCGCGGGGCGCACCGAACTGCTCAAGACGATTTTCGGTGCGCTGCCGGCGACAGGTGGCGAAATACTCGTCAAAGGCAGGAAGATCGCGAATCATTCGCCGACTGAAGGCGTGCGTCACGGGCTCGTGTACACGTCGGAGGATCGCAAGCTCGAAGGGCTCGTGCTCGATGCGAACATCGAAGAAAACATCGCACTGTCCAGTCTCAAAGCGCTGGCAAACGGCGGATTTGTTAGCGGTGCGAGAAAGCGCAAGCTTGCGCGAGATGCCAGCTCGCGATTCGGCGTGCGAGCGTCTTCGGTCCTGCAGGTCACGCGTACGCTGTCGGGCGGCAACCAGCAAAAAGTCATTCTCGGCCGCGCCACCGCAACCCAACCCGTCGTCATCATGCTCGACGAGCCGACGCGCGGCATCGACGTCGGGGCGAAGACGGAAATCTACGCGCATATGGTAGCCATGGCGCGGGCGGGCGGTGCGGTCGTCATGGTGAGTTCCGAATTGCCGGAGCTGCTCGGCATGTCTGATCGCGTGCTGGTGATGTACCGCGGCAGCATCGTGACGGAGATTCCGCGCGAAAAAGCGCATTCAGAAGCTGTCATTCAATGGGCTACAACAGGAGCAGGCGCATGACCTCCACGGCAGCCAACCGCGCGGATACGGAGGCGCTGTCGCGCCGCGTGATCCGCCAATTGAGGAGCGGGATCGGGCCACTGTTCGCCGCGCTCGTCATCATCTGTATTGCTTTGTCGATTGCATCGCCCGAGTTTCTGACCACCAGCACGCTGACCAACATCATGGTGCAGGTGTCGGTGGTCGGCATCGCTGCAGTGGGCGGGACCTTCGTCATCATTACGTCGGGCATCGATCTTTCGGTCGGTTCGCTCGTCGCGTTGACGGGCATGGTCGCCGCCACAGTCATGGCCGGGTCGAGTCCGGGGGCGATCGGCCTCGGCATCGCGGGACTGTGCGCGGCGCTCGCGGTGGGCGCTGCGGCAGGCGCATTGAACGGTCTGGCGGTTGCGTGGCTGCGGCTCGTGCCCTTCATCGTCACGCTGGCGATGATGGCCATGGCGCGCGGCTTGACTCTCGCCATTTCGGATGGCCGCACCAAGTTCGATTTTCCGAATGCCTTCACGGCATTCGGCGCGAAAACAGTCGCCGGCTTGCCGATGCCGATGGTAGTCATGCTCGTGATCTTCGTCATAGGTCATGTGTTGTTGCGCAAGACCACGTTCGGTCATCAGGTGTTCGCGGTGGGCGGCAATCAGGAAGCCGCGCGACTCGCGGGTATCGCGGTGCATCGCGTCGTGTTCCTCACTTACATGCTGGCCGGTGTGACGGCCGCAATTGCCGGGATCGTCCTTGCGGGGCGGCTCAATTCCGCGTTGCCTTCTGCAGCCAATGGGCTCGAGTTGCAGGTGATCGCCGCTGTTGTGATTGGCGGGACGTCGCTCGCAGGAGGACGCGGGTCGATTGTGGGAACGTTCATCGGCGTCGTGCTCATCGGCGTGATCAATGTGGGATTGTCGCTGCTCGGCGTCAATCCCTTCTGGACGCAGTTCATACAGGGCGGAGTGATATTCGCGGCTGTCCTGCTGGACGCGCTCAGTCAGCGACGCAAGCAGTGAGCGTCATTTTGCATTCTGTGAAAGCACCCCGAACCGGAGGAGCACGACATGAAAAAAATCATCAACGAACCCGATGCCTTTGTCGATGAGATCATCGAAGGCCTGCTTATCGCCCATCCGGCATGGATCAAAAGCGCAACTGCGGACAAGCGCGCGCTGGTACGCAAGGACGCGCCGAAAGCGGGGCGCGTGGGCATTGTGACGGGCGGCGGCTCAGGTCATCTGCCCGGCTTTCTCGGCTACGTGGGCGAGGGTTTGTGCAGCGGCGTCGCGGTGGGCAACGTTTTTTCCTCGCCGTCCGCCGAGCAGATACTGGAAGCAACGAAGGCTGTAAATGGCGGCGCCGGTGTGCTCTACGTGTATGGGAACTACGGCGGCGACGTGCTCAACTTCGATCTGGCGGCCGACCTGGCCGAGCCGGACGGCATCCCGATCCAGACGGTTGTGCTGACCGACGACGTGGCCTCCGCGCCCAAGGAGCGCGCCGCGGACCGGCGTGGCGTGGCGGGCATGTTGTTCGCCTTCAAATGCGCGGGCGCCGCCGCGGAGCGTGGCGACTCGCTGGAGGAAGTGGCGCGGATCTGCGGCAAGGCTAATGCCAATTGCCGCACCATGGGCGTCGGCCTGTCGCCGACAATCCTGCCCGCTGCCGGCAAGCCGACCTTCACCCTGCCCGAAGGCGAGATGGAGATCGGCATTGGTATTCATGGCGAGCCCGGCACGCACCGCGGCAGCCTCGAATCCGCAGATGCAATTGCTGAACGCATCACGCGTGAGATTCTCGACGATCTGGACGCGGAGAAAGGTTCACGCGTCGCCTTACTCGTCAACGGGCTCGGTGCGACGCCGCTGGAAGAGCTCTATCTGCTCTATCGACGTTCAGCGCAACTTATCGCAGATCGTGGCCTGAAGGTGGCGCGCTCGTATGTGGGCGAATATGTGACGAGTCTCGAAATGGCAGGCGCATCCATCACTGTCATGCTGCTCGACGACGAACTTCAGGCACTGCTCGAAGCACCCGCAAGTTCGCCGTTCTTCCGCGACGGCACGGCATCCTGACGAGGCATGCAATGACTGTATCCAACAACGAACTGCGCGAGCTTCTGACGCGCGCATTGAATGAGCTTCCCGCTCACGCCGACGAACTGCGTGAGCTCGATGCCGCCCTGGGCGATGGCGATCTCGGCATCACAGTTCGCGCGGGATCGGCAGCGGTCGTGAAAGCGCTTGCCGCATTGCCCCACGACGCATCGCTCAGCGACGTGCTGCTGGCCTCCGGCAAGGCGTTCTCGACTGCTAACCCGTCGACGTTCGCGGCGCTCGTGGGCGGTGGTCTGCTGGCTGCCGCCAGGGCCGTGCCCGGAGTTCAAGGGGCGGGTCCCGCCGAAGCCCTGGCGATTGGGCGCGCGGTGGCGGGCCGCATCGTCGAACGCGGCAAGAGTCAACTCGGCGACAAGACAGTGCTCGATGCGCTGCTGCCGAGCCTCGACACTTTGCAGGCATCGCAAGGAAATGCTGTCGCGTTGCTCGACGCGATGATCGCGACGGCGCAGGAAGGCGTCGCCGCCACAACCTCTATTCAATCGCGGAAAGGGCGCGCCGCGTGGGTGCAGGAACGAAGCATCGGCCATGCGGACCCCGGGGCGACGGCATACGTGCGCTTTTTACAGGCACTTCGCGGGGCGTTTGCTGCATAGGGAGGTTTGACCTGCCGCCTCTGCCGGGGCAGCGGAATTTGTCGTCCTGTGAGCGCATGCCGGACACAAGGTCCGCGGAATCGCGCATGCGAGCGACTGCCACGGGCGTCTTCTTTCGCATTCCCATATGGTCCGTCGGTGCGCGGGGTTCGCACGCGAGCCGCAGCGCTATACTGGGTGCCCGTCTATAGCGCGAGTAGCAGGGGTAGCGCGAGCGCTGCCCGGCGAACCGATAAAAATTGGCTGAACACGATCTCAAGAGACTCAAAATCGACCGGGCGCCTGTGACCGCACGCCGTCGTCGCAACTGGACCGGCTACGGGGTGGCTGCGTTGATCCTGGTGGGCGCGCTCGTGGCCGGCTTGCGCTTTGCCAGCCCGCGCACCGTGCAAACCACGTCCGCCGTCTCGGCTTATCCGTCGCAGAGCTATACGTTGCTGAACGCGACGGGTTACGTCGTGCCGCAACGCAAGGCGGCCGTGGCGTCGAAGGCGCAAGGGCGGCTCGAATGGCTGGGGGTGCTCGAAGGCACGCGGGTTAAAAAGGACGAAGTCATCGCCAGGCTCGAAAGTGCGGATGTAGAGGCGTCGCTGGCGCAGGCGAAGGCGCAGGTGAAGGTCGCGCAGGCGAACCTCGCGCTGCAGGTCGCCGAGCTGAAAAACGCGGAACTGAACCTGCGCCGCTCTGCGGTTCTGGTGCCGAGCGGCGCAATGCCTGCAACGCAGTACGATGCCGACCTCGCGCGCTACGACAAGGCGAAGGCGTCCATCGACAACAGCCGCGCGGCCATCGTGTCGGCGCAGGCGAACGCGCAGGCGGCGCAGGTCGCGGTCGATCAGACTGTGATTCGCGCGCCGTTTAACGGCGTGGTGATCGAGAAGCATGCGAACGTCGGCGACAACATCACGCCGTTTTCCCAGGCGTCCGACAGCAAGGGAGCCGTCGTCACCATCGCCGACATGGACACGCTCGAAGTAGAGGCGGATGTCGCGGAAGCGAACATCGCGAAGATCGCCGTCGACGCACCTTGCGAGATCCAGCTCGACGCGCTGCCCGAACTGCGTCTCGCGGGCCGCGTGTCGCGCATCGTGCCGACCGTCGACCGCTCCAAGGCGACGGTGCTCGTCAAGGTGCGCTTTGTCGATCATGACGCACGCGTGCTGCCGGACATGAGCGCAAAGATCGCTTTCCTGTCGAGGCCGGTGCCGCCGCAGGACCGGCGACCGGTTGTCGCCGCGCAGCCGGCTGCCGTGGTTCAGCGCGACGGACGCAGCGTCGTCTTCGTCGTCAGGGACGAGACCGTGCATCAGGTGCCCGTTACGACAGGCGCGAAACTCGGCGACCTGATCGCACTCAACGGCGTGCGTGCGGGAGACGTGCTGGTGCGTGCGCCCGACGCGCAGTTGAAGGACGGCGCGAAAGTCAACGTGGCGAAGCCCTAACGTGAGCGCGCAGCAACCTATGAACCGCGCGAATGGCGCTGCGCCGCTCGTCGAGATCTTGCACCTCGTGAAGTCCTACCGGCGCGGCGTGCAGACGGTGCCCGTGCTGTCCGACATCACGCTTTCAATCGGAGAAGGCGACTTCATCGCATTGATGGGGCCGTCGGGATCGGGCAAAAGCACGCTGCTGAACCTGATTGCGGGCATTGACCGGCCCGATGGCGGCGTGCTGCGCGTGGGCGGTCTCGACATCACGCAACTGTCGGAAGCGGCGCTGGCCGAATGGCGTGCGGCCAACGTCGGCTTTATCTTCCAGTTCTACAACCTGATGCCCGTTCTGACCGCGTTCGAGAACATCGAGTTGCCGCTCATGCTCACGAGGCTCTCGCGCAAGGAGCGGCGCGAGCGCGTTGAGCTGGTGCTGGAGATGGTCAACCTCGCGAACCGGGCGCATCACTATCCGTCCGAGCTGTCGGGGGGACAGCAGCAGCGCGTGGCGATTGCGCGCGCATTGATCACCGACCCGACGCTGATCGTCGCCGACGAACCGACGGGCGATCTCGATCGCGCGTCGGCGGAAGAAGTGCTCGCGATGCTGCAACGACTGAACCGCGAACTGGGCAAGACCATCATCATGGTCACGCACGACGCGCATGCGGCAGGTGCCGCAAATGCGCTCGTGCATCTGGACAAAGGGGAGCTGTCAGATGGCAACACTCGCTGATCAGCGCGACGGCGGCCCGTCATGCACGCGCTGAAGCTGATTACGCGCAACGCGCTGCGCCACAAGCTGCGCACTGCGCTCACGGTGCTCGGGCTCACGATCGCGGTACTGGCATACGGGCTCCTCAATACGGTAGTCGACGCGTGGTATGCGGGCGCCGCGGCCGCTTCGAACGCGCGGCTCGTCACGCGCAATGCCATTTCGCTGTCGTTCTCGTTGCCGCTTAGCTACGAGAACCGCATTCGCGGCGTGGAAGGCGTGACGCTGGTTGCGCGCTCGAGCTGGTTTGGCGGCGTATATCGCGAGCCGAAGAACTTCTTCGCGCAGTTTGCCGTGTCCGACAACTATCTGGACCTCTATCCCGAGCTGATCGTGCCCGCTCAACAGCGCAGCGATTATCAACGCGACCGCGAGGGCTGTCTCGTCGGCCGGCAACTGGCGACGCAGTTCGGCTTCAAGGTCGGCGACGTCATTCCCATCAAAGGCACGATCTACCCGGGCACGTGGGAGTTTGTTGTGCGCGGCATCATGGATGGGCGTGACGAATCGACTATCACGCGGCAACTCATTTTCCACTGGGACTATCTGAACGAATCGGTGCGCAAGATGCCCGGGCGGCGTGCCGACCAGGTCGGTGTCTACGTGCTGGGCATCGCGGTTCCCGAGGAGGCCGCCGCGATCTCGCGCAACGTAGACGACGTGTTCAGAAACTCCCTCGCCGAAACGCTGACGGAAACCGAGCAGGCGTTTCAGCTCGGCTTCGTGGCGATGTCGAATCAGATCATCGCGGCCATTCGCGTCGTGTCGTATGTGGTGATCGTCATCATCATGGCCGTGATGGCGAACGCAATGGCAATGAGCGCGCGCGAGCGCACCGTTGAATACGCGACGCTCAAGGCGCTCGGATTCGGACCGGGCTTTCTCGCGCTCCTCATGTTCGGCGAGTCGTTGACGCTGTGCATCGCGGGCGGCGGGCTCGGCATGCTGCTGACGCCGCCCGCTGCCAGCGTCTTCCGGGAGGCAACCGGCGGCGTGTTCCCCGTCTTCCACGTGTCGCGCGAGACAGTGCTGTTGCAGGCGGCGTGTGCGGGGGTCGTCGGCGTGGCGGCGGCGATCATCCCGGCGATCCAGGCGGCGCGCGTGCGGATTGTCGAAGGCCTGCGGGCCATCGGGTAGCGCATCGTGGCCATTCCGCTTTCCTATATTGCCCGCAACCTGTGGACCCGTCGCCTGACGACGGCGCTCACGGCCGGGGGACTCGCGCTCGTCGTATTCGTGTTCTCGACGGTGCTGATGCTCGACGCGGGCCTGAAGAAAACGCTCGTCTCGACGGGCGAAGAGAACAACGTCGTGGTGATCCGCAAGGGCGCCGAGACGGAAGTGCAGAGCGCGGTCGACCGCAATCAGGCCAACGTGATCGAGATGCATCCGGCCGTCGCGGTCGGCGGCGACGGCCGAAGGCTGGCGTCCAAAGAGTCGGTCGTGCTGATCTCTCTCGCGAAAATCGGCTCGGGCAAACCGTCGAATGTGGTGATACGCGGTGTGTCGCAGGCAGGTATTGGGTTGCGGCCGCAAGTACGGCTCTCGTCGGGGCGCTTGTTCACGCCGGGTTCGTCGGAGATCGTGGTGGGCAGCAGCATTGCAAAGGGCTTTGCGGGCACGCAGCCCGGCGAGCACTTGCGCTTCGCCCAGCGCGAGTGGACCGTGGTGGGCACCTTCGACGCGGGCGGCAGCGGGTTCGATTCGGAAATCTGGGGCGATGCCGATCAACTGATGCAGGCGTTTCGCCGGACCAGTTATTCGTCGATGGTCGTGCGGCTTGCGCAGGGCGATCAGTTCGAGCGCTTCAGAAGCGATATCGACGTCGACCCGCGCCTCGCCGACGAAGCGAAACGAGAGCGAACGTTCTACAGCGACCAGTCGAAGGCGCTGTCGACGTTCCTCAACATACTCGGCTTCACGCTGTCCGCCATCTTTTCTATTGCCGCGATGATCGGCGCGATGATCACGATGTATGCGTCCGTGGCGAATCGCGTGGCGGAGATCGGCACGTTGCGCGCGCTCGGTTTCAAGCGCGCGAACGTGCTCGCGGCGTTTCTCGTCGAAGCGATGCTGCTCGGGCTCGTCGGCGGGCTGGCGGGGCTCGGCTGCGCAGCATTCATGCAGTTCGCGTCCTTCTCGACCACCAATTTCCAGACCTTCGCGGACCTGTCGTTCCGCTTCATCCTGACTCCCGCCATTGTCGGAAAGACATTGGCGTTCTCGGTCACGATGGGGTTGGTGGGCGGCTTCCTGCCCGCGTTGCGCGCGTCGCGCATGAACATCGTCGAAGCGCTGCGCGCGCGGTGATTGCACGCCGTGCAGGGCATGAGAATTGCCGCTGCCTAACTGCTCGCGGGCGTGCAAGCGGCCAGCACGTGAAATGCCTTGCCGCGCAAGGAATAAGAGCGAGGCGGCCCAGATCGGCGACGCTTGCCCGGTGCGCAACCCATTTGCCGCATACAATGCGAGACGAACATGGCCCGCTTTAAGCGGCCCGCTCTCACCCGTCTATTGATGAAATCATCCGAAACTCCTGCACACGCCCCGCACGATAAGTCCGCCACCGCTGCGTCGCCGCAACCAGACCGCGGGTCTGCGCAGCCGGTCGCGAACGCGGACGCGAACGCAAATGCGAGCGGCAACGAAAGCGCCAAGGCAAGCGCGAAGGCAAGCGCCAAGGCGGACCTCGCTGCGGCGCATGACTCGCGCATGCGCAGCATCGCGCTCGCGGCCAGCCTCGCGTTGATCGCTTTCTCGCTGCGCACGCCGATCACCAGCGTCGGTCCGATACTGGTCGAAGCGGTGCGCGCGACCAATCTTTCGCGCACCGGCGCGAGCATCCTGACGACATTGCCGTCGCTATGCTTCGGTCTGTTCGGCCCGCTTGCGCCCATGCTGACACGGCGCCTCGGCAGCGAGCGCGCGTTGCTCGTGCTGCTCGTTCTGCTGACTGCCGGCACTGCGCTGAGAATCGTTCCGGCATGGCAGGTGTTGTACATCGGACAGATCGTGGCCTGTTTCGCGATCGGCTTGATGAACGTGCTCATGCCTGGCGTGGTGAAGCGCGACTTTCCGGAGCATGTCGCGCTAATGACTGGAATCTACAGCGCCGCGATGTGCGCGGGCGCCGCCGCGGCCGCGGCCGCCACGGTGCCAGCCGCCAATGCACTGGCACAGGTTCTCGGCGGTGCCGGCGGCAACGCGTGGGCGTGGGCACTGGCGCTATGGGCGTTGCCGGTCGCCCTCGCGACGCTGGTGTGGGGCGTGCGTCTGCCGGCAAAAAGCACTCACGCCGGAAGGCGCGTGCACGTGGTTCGTGGCTTGTGGCGCGACCCCTTGGCATGGAAAGTCACGTTGTTCATGGGATCGCAATCGTCGCTGGCGTATATCGTGTTCGGCTGGTTGCCGACGGTGCTTCGCACACGCGGCATGAGCGCTGTCGACGCCGGCTTCATGCTGTCGATAAGCGTGGTGACGCAGGCCGTGGCGTCGCTATTGCTGCCCTTTTTGCTCGCGCGGCTGCGCGACCAGCGCATCGTGAATGTGAGCGCGCTGCTGTTGACAGGCGTGGGACTGATGGGCTGTTTCTTCGCGCCGCTGTCAACCGTCTGGATTTCGGCGCTGGTTCTCGGCATGGCGCAGGGTGCGTCGTTCACACTCGCGCTCACCGTCATCGGCTTGCGTTCGTATGACTCGCACGTGGCCGCGCAACTGTCCAGCATGGCGCAAGGAATCGGTTACCTGATCGCATCGTGCGGACCGTTCATCGCCGGCTCGCTGCTCCATGCAACCGGCTCGCTGAATAGCCTCGCCGCGCTGTGCGGCGGCGTGTGCGCCGTGTCGGCATGGTTCGGTTATGCAGCCGGGCGGCCAGAGCACGTCAAGGCGCACCTCGAGTAGCAGGCTAGATGGGGCCGCCGTGACGCGCGGCGGCCCGTTCCTCCTCGACGCGTGCCGTGACGTCGCGGGCCACGGCAACCGAGCCGCAGGCGTTGCCGTTTGCATCCACCACTAGTGCAAAGGTCATTTCCACATACAGCTTGCGGCCTTCCTTGTGCATTGCACTCGTCAACGTCGCGCGGCCGTGGGTCTTGGTGATGCCGCTCGCCATGGCGCCTTCAAAACCGCGCCAATGCGCGGCGCGCAAACGTTCGGGAATGATCAGGTCGAGATTCTGGCCAAGCGCCTCGGCCGCGCTATGTCCGAACAGCGCGGCGGCGGCGCGGTTCCAGCGAACAATGCTGCCGGAGCGGTCCGCGTAGATGGCGGCATCGGCCATCTGGTCGAAGATCCATTCCGCCAGTGCGGGCGGTTCTGTCATGAGTTCGCTCCTGAATGCCTCGGGACACGCACAGACCTCAGTATGCGCACGTCAGCCCGTTGGCTCGACCTGCGCGACAAATAGCGCGGCGCGCGCAACGCAGTGCTGAAGTGCTGCGGCCCGAGTGTGCCGGACAACCCGCCGCCGCTCACATCGCCATGACGGATTCCGGCGATTCCCACATGTAATCAAGTGCCTCGGCCACTTCGCGGCAGGTCACTTTGCCGAATGCGACATTGAGCCCGTTGCGCAGATGCGGGTCGTCCTGCAACGCTTTGCGCCAGCCTTTGTCTGCGATCTGCAGCGCGAAGGGCAAGGTCGCGTTGTTCAGCGCGTAAGTCGACGTGCGCGGCACCCCGCCGGGCATGTTGGCGACGCAGTAGTGCACGACGTCGTCCACCGTGTAGGTCGGCTCGGCGTGCGTGGTGGGTTTTGACGTTTCGCAGCAGCCGCCCTGGTCGATCGCCACGTCGACAATCGCGGCGCCCGGCTGCATGGCCTGAACCATCGCTCGGGTAACCAGTTTCGGCGCGGCCGCGCCGGGAATCAGCACCCCGCCGATGACGAGATCGGCTTCGAGCACGTGTTTCTCGACATTGTCCTGATTCGAGAACACGGTCATCACGCGAGCGCCGAGCTGGCGATCCATGCGCCGCAGCGCCTCGAGGTTGCGGTCGATCACCACGACCTGCGCGCCGGTGCCCACGGCAATCTGCGCAGCGTTCGAGCCGACCACGCCTGCGCCAAGAATCACGATTTTCGCCGATGGCACGCCCGCGACGCCGCCCAGCAGAATGCCTTTGCCCCCATGCGCGCGCTCCAGACAGAACGCACCGGCCTGAATTGACATGCGGCCCGCCACCTCGGACATGGGCGCAAGCAGCGGCAATCCGCCGGTAGCCTGGGTGACGGTTTCATAGGCAATGCAGACTGCGTTGCTCTGCACGAGGTCGGCGCATTGCTGTGGGTCGGGCGCGAGGTGCAGATAGGTGAACAGGACCTGGCCGTCGCGAAGCATGGCACGCTCGCCGGCCTGCGGCTCCTTCACCTTGACGATCAGCTCCGCCGTGGCGAACACGTCCTGCGCGCGTGGCGCGATCTTCGCGCCGGCCTTTTCATAGACCGCGTCGGATGCGCCTATGCCGTTGCCGGCGCCTGTTTCGACGGTGACCGTGTGCCCGTGCGCCACCATTTCCCGGACCGACGACGGTGTCAGTCCCACACGGTATTCGTGGTTTTTTATTTCCTTCGGAACGCCAACCTGCATGTCATCCTCCAGTTGCGGACAAGCCGCCCGGTGATTGTTTTGATGCGGTGCGGCAAGTGCAGTCAGTGCGGCTCGGGCCGCCATCGCCTGCCTTGTCGGGCAACGTGTCGTGCCTCGCGCGGGGCACGACGGCGTGGCGCTTTCGTGAATCAGCATACGCCCGATTGGCGGGCACCGCTCACCGCGGGCATCGAGGCCATTAGAGCGAGTGCCGGCCTGACGATCGGTGCGTCAGCGATCATAGCGGCGAGCGTGCGGAGCCTGGCACCCGCGCCGCCGCCCTTGTCGATGTCGACGCAGCCGCGCAACGTGCGGCGGCGTCAGCAGCGGCAGCAGCGGCGGCAGGCCGCACCATACAGTTAGATAACTTCGCCTCTCCTTCGTCTGACGGTTCTTTTTGTGCAAAACCAGCGACGGATTTCCCGTGCTGCTGCGTTCAAGAAGAAACGAAGCCCCATCGCGCTTCGGTATCGAATGGGAGAAACCAGCATGACATCGACAAAATCGCTTCGCCTCGGCAGCTTCATGCTCGCCGCCGCATTGGCCTGCACGGCCGCGCTGAGTTCGTCGCCCGCGGCTGCGCAGGCCGTGATCGTCGCGCCGGTGGCACCGCCGCCGCCGCGCGTCGAGGTCATGCCCGCGCCGCGCGCCGGATATGTATGGGATCAGGGCCGCTGGCGTTGGCATCATGGCCGTTACGTGTGGGTGCCCGGTCACTGGCAGGTGGTGCGGCCCGGCTATCACTGGGTGCCCGGACATTGGGTGCAGCGCGGGCCGAACTGGCGCTGGGTCGAAGGTCATTGGGCATAAAGGCGTTGCATAACCGGTCAGGCATTGTTCATGAAAACACTTGTGATCCTGCTGCTCGCGGCGACGCTGTCGGGCTGTGTGGTGTACCCGGCGCGGCCGGTCTACTATCGTCCGGCAGTGGTCGTGTATTGAGCGTGACCTGCCAACTGCCGCGCGTCTCGACTACCGTTGCGCGCGCAACGAACCTGCGAGGTTGAAGCCGACGTGAATCGCATCGAACGTGGCCCGGGGAGCGCCGCGCCTTGAGCGAACGCGACCCCGACGCGGAATTGCTCGAACAGGTCGGCCGCCATGATGCGGCGGCCGTGCGCACGCTCGTCGCGCGCAAGCTGCCGCGTTTGCTGGCATTTGCCACGCGCATGCTGGGCGATCGTATGGAAGCGGAAGACGTCGCGCAGGAGGTGTTCGTGCGCATCTGGAAACACGCGGCGCGCTGGCGCGAAGGCGAGGCAAAGTTCGACACGTGGATACATCGCGTTGCGCTCAACCTTTGCTATGACCGTCTGCGCGGCCGTCGCGAACAGGTTCGCGACGAACTGCCCGACGAGGTCGATCCGGCCGCCTTGCCGGATGCGCGGCTCGAAGCGCGGTCTCGCGACGCGCGCATCCGCGAGGCGCTCGCCGCTCTGCCCGCACGGCAGCGCGAGGCGTTGGTGCTGTGCTACTACCAGGAGATGTCGAACATCGACGCCGCGGCGTTGATGGGCATCACCGTCGATGCGCTGGAAAGTCTGCTGGCCCGCGCGCGCCGCAACCTGCGCGCTCAACTGGCCGACAGCGGCCTTAGCAAGGACAAGCCATGACGCCCGAAAGATTCCATCAGATCATAGAAGCCTATGGTGCCGATCCGCGCCGCTGGCCCGAGGAAGAGCGGGCGGCGGGGCAGGCGTGGGCACAGATGCACCGTCAGCAGGCCGACGCGTGGCTCGCGCAAGAGGCGGGGATCGACGCGTGGCTCGCGGCGGACACGGTTGCGCCGCCGGACGCGGCGTTGCAGCGCCGTATCGTTGCGAGCGCGCCAGTGCGCGGGCCTCGTATGCAGCGGCGCGCCTGGTGGTGGTCGGGCGCGGCGGTCGCGGGTGTCGGACTGCTGGGCGGCGTGGCCGGCGCTTTGGCCGTGTCGCTCTTCGTACTGAGCGAAGCGGTGCCGCCCGTGCACGACTCTTATCTGACCTCGAGCTTCGGTGGGTCGTCCGCCGATTGGAGTGGCGAATGAACAGCCGGGCCTGGAAAATCGTGCTTGTGGTTTCGCTCGTCCTGAATGTGTTTCTGCTAGGTGCGATTGCCGGCGGCGCTTACCGTTGGCATGCGGCGCGCGAAGCCGCTGCACCGCTCAGCGCACAGCAGCGGGCGTTGCGCTTTGCCGCTCAGACGCTCTCGCCTGAGCGGCAAAAGGCCTTCGCCGACAGCCTGAAGAATGGCCGTCGCGACGGGCGCGAGTTTGCGCGCGAGGCGCGCGAAGGGCGCCGCGAGGTCTTGCGTCTGCTCGCCGCGCCGCAGCTGGACCGCGCGGCGCTCGACGCCGCGCTGGCTCGCACCCGTGCAGCCGACAGCAACCTGCGCGCGAAAGTGGAGGGTAGTGTGGCGGATTTCGCTGCCACGTTGTCGCCCGAAGAGCGGGTCGAGTTCGCGGAGAGCCTGCGCGTGCGCGGACAGTGGCGCGAACCGCAGGCGAACACTAAAGGCGCCGGCCCGGCCAGCTCCGCGTCTTCGAATGCAACTGCGGGCCACTGAAAAAAATGGCTAACCGTGGCGACGGATCTCGTGGCGCGTCCGCGTTCAAGCATTATCCAATGCCGAAGAGGGTGGTATGGCAGTCTCACCGAACCTGACTCCCGCTGCAATCGCGCTCAACCGCTTCGGCCTCGGCGCGCGCGCGGACGACACGCCGCCCGCCGCGCCGAAAGCGTGGCTGCTGGCCCAGTTGGAGCACTATGAACCGCGGCCCCCTGCATGGGCCGATCAGCCGGATTCGCTCGCGCTGTCCAGTGAACTGCAGCAGCAGCGACGACAGTTGCGAGAGCAACGGCAACGCAATCCGGCCGAAGCGGGCGGGGCGTCGCCGGCCAGTACGCAAGGTGATCAGCTGGGAGCATCGGCAAGCACGGCAAAGAAAGATACGGATGCCGAACGAAAAGCCATTCGCGTGGACATACGCAACAGGTACCGTTCTGCGGTCAATGCGCGAGTGACGAGTGCCCTGACTACGCCCACACCTTTTATCGAGCGACTGGTGCATTTCTGGGCGAACCACTTTGCCGTATCCACGGAAAAGCCCACGGTGGCTGCGCTTGCCGGGTCGTTCGAAGCTGAAGCCATTCGCCCGCACGTGCTCGGCCGTTTCGAAGACATGCTGGTGGCTGTGGAGCGTCATCCGGCCATGCAGCTGTTTCTCGACCAGACCCGTTCAGTGGGTCCGGACAGCATGGCGGCGTTGCGCGCGGCGGTGCGCGACCCGCAGCGCAGGCGCGGCCTGAACGAAAACCTCGCGCGGGAGATCATGGAACTGCATACGCTCGGCGTGCGCAGCGGCTATAGCCAGAGCGACGTCACCGAATTCGCCCGGGCGCTGACCGGCTGGAGCGTGGCAAACACTCCGCTGAGTGCAGGCGCTTCCGGCATGTCGGGCAGTGCGCCGGCAGCGCCAGGGGCGTTCGTCTTCCGCGACGCGCTGCACGAGCCGGGAGTGCGTACCGTGATGGGCCGGCGCTATGATCAGCGTGGCGAAGAGCAGGCGCTCGCAATCTTGCATGACCTCGCCACTGCCCCTGCCACCGCGCAACACATCGGCAGCAAGCTGGCTCGCCATTTCATTGCCGACGCTCCGCCCGCGGGCGCGAGTGAGAAACTGGCCAACGCATTCCAGGCGAGCGGGGGCGATCTGCCGAGCGTATACCGAGCATTGCTCGACATGCACGAAGCGTGGTCGCCTGCCGCCGTTAAGTTCAAGACGCCGTGGGAATGGGCCGTTTCGTCAATGCGCGGCCTCGGTTGGCAAGATCTCGGCAAACTGCAGGCCGCGCCGCTTTTCGCGCAGCTCGGCCAGCCGGTATGGCGTCCGGGCTCGCCGTCCGGTTACGACGATATCGCCGCCAGCTGGGCCGCGCCCGATGCCTTGGTACGCCGCGTGGAACTCGCGCAGCGCTTCGCGGCGCGGGTCGGCGACCGGCTCGATGCGCGCGCGCTCGGCCAGGTGTTGCTGCCCGGATCGCTCGGCGCGCCGACCGCAGTCGCGATAGCGCGCGCCGAAAGTGCATCCACGGCGATTGCACTTTTGCTGGTCTCGCCGGACTTCCAACGGAGATAAACACCATGTCCTCACGCCGCCAGTTTCTGCGCCTCGCCGCTGCCGGAGCCGGGGCGATTCTCGTGTCGCCGCGCATCGCGTTCGCGAACGTCGTCACACAGCGCCGCTTCGTATTCGTCATCCAGCGCGGTGCCGCCGATGGGCTGAACATCGTCGTGCCCTACGCGGAGCCGGCCTACAGCACGTTGCGCGGCGCGCTTGCAATCGATCCTGCGAGCGCTCACCGGCTCGATGGAACCTTCGCGCTGCATCCCGCGCTCATGCAGATAGCCGGCATGTATGCGGATCATCAGGCGCTGTTCGTGCATGCAGTGGCTTCGCCGTATCGCGACCGTTCGCACTTCGACGGACAGAATGTGCTGGAAACCGGCGGCGCGTCGCCGTATCAGGTGAAGGACGGTTGGCTGAACCGGCTCGCCGCGTTGCTGCCCTCGGCTGGCGAAACGGCAATCGCGTTCGCGCCCACTGTGCCAATGGCGTTGCGCGGCACCGCCGCGGTCACTTCGTATGCACCCTCCGCATTGCCTCCGGCCCCCGACGACCTGCTGATGCGCGTGTCGCAACTCTATGACGACGATGCGCAGTTGCGCCCGTTGTGGGAGTCGGCGATGACGGCGCGCGGCCTCGCGGGCGACGCGGGCGCGCGCCAGGACCCCGCGAGCCTAGGCAAGCTGGCCGCGGGTTTTCTCGCGCGTGACGACGGTCCGCGCATCGCAATGATCGAGACTGGCGGCTGGGACACGCACAGCGCACAGAATGCGCGGCTCGCCAATCAGTTGAAGGCGCTCGACACGATGCTTGCCGCGCTGCGCGACGGCATGGGCCCTGCCTGGAGCGAAACCACGGTGCTGGTGGCGACCGAGTTCGGCAGGACCGCGGCCACGAACGGCACCGAAGGCACCGACCACGGCACGGGCTCGGTGGCGATGGTGCTGGGCGGTGCGGTGGCAGGCGGCCGGGTGCTCGCGGACTGGCCTGGCCTCGCGCCTCGCGATCTGTACGAGACGCGCGACCTCAAGCCGACCGCTTCGCTCGATGCGCTGATTGCCGGCGTGACGAGCGAAGGCCTGGCTCTCGATCCTCAACGCACGGTGCGTGCGCTGTTCGGCAGGACAGCCGGCGTCAAGCCGATGAGCGGCATGGTGCGCGCCTAGCAGAACTGCCGGGCTGCGGGGCAGCTTCGGCAGGCATTCTTTCTCTTCCGTCCAAGGTCCCTCGCTTAAGGTCTCCAGCTACGCGGACCGTTCCCCCCATCCCTCGCGCGCGGCACATCTTTTTTTCGCGCCAGCCCTACGCAAGCGTGCATTTTCTGCCGACATCCAAGGCATTGGTTGCAGCACGTGAAGCGCTTGGAGCATGTTGAGCGGTTCATGTCGCCGGTGGAAAAACTGACCGGGCCCCATTACTCGTGACGCTCTCCTTATCCGCGCACAGCGCAGATTGATAAGGATGGCGAACGAATAAGGCGCCGTCGGTTTCTTCCGCGGACCCGCAACCCAACATCGCATTGCGCGGATTTTTGTCCGGGCGTCACCGGCGTTGGATTGTCTTGCCATGGTTAAACGACGTGAGTTTCTCGGCTTGCTGACGGCTGTCGGCAGCAGCTACATGTTGAGCGCATGCGGCGGTGGCGGGGGCGGTGGCGACAGCAAGGGCACGAGCACGGGGGCGACGAGCAACGCAAACTCAAGCTCGACAGGCGCGGCCACGGGCGCAAGAGGCACCGGCACGACGACTGGGAACACGGGAGACACGCAGAGCAACGCGACTTCGACCGGCTCCAAGGGCAACAGCGGCAACAGCGGCAACAACGGCGCCTCGAACAGCAGCATACCTGCCTCGGCGGATGGCACGTCGGTTCCCCCGGCGGCATCGATCGTCGACAATCAATCGGCGGTCTGGACACTCGTCGGCGGATCGGTGTATCGGAACAGCGTGAAGGCCGGCAATACGTACAGCGTTTCGTTGCTGCTGTGGTATGGCGGCATTGTCTACCACGTGGGCACGGGCGGGCAGTTCTACGGCTGGAGCGGCTCAGCCTGGCATGCGTGCGCCGATCCTCGCCTCGGCGCAACGTCTGTGGACGGCACTACGATCCCCGGTGCCTCGCGCATCATCGACAAGGTGGGCGCGGTGTGGACCGTCGCGAGCGGCGTGGTCCTGCGCAACAACGCGGCGGTCGGGGTCACGTCGAACGTGTCGTTGCTGTTGTGGTACGGCGGCAAGCTCTGGTATCGCGCGACAGGCGGGCAGTTTTACGTGTGCAACGACATCGACCAGTGGCTGCCGTGCACCGATCCCCGTATCTCGGTGGCGGCCACGAGCGGCCCATTCCACGGCATCAACGGGCATTACGATTACCGCTACACGCCTGCGCAGGTCGTTTCGATCATGCAGAACATGGGCTGCTCGACCTATCGCGTGGGCGTGACCGACGACTCGACGCAGCTCGCCGCGGTAGTGGCGCTCGCGCAGGCGTTCCAGTCGGCAGGGCTCACCCTCTTCGTGCTGATCCAGATCGGCATGCGCGACGCCAACAGCGCGCTGCTCGCAAGCGAAGCTGTCGCGTACAACCGCGGCCATGCATGCGGCGTAACGGTGGCTGCCGCGCTTGCGCCTTACGGCGTGGTCATGTACGAGTGCGGCAACGAATTGACTCGTGACCCCGCAATCATTCTCGACTCCACCAATGCAGGCACGAAGGCGGTCGACTTCAGCAATGCGAACTGGCCAATCATGCGTGGTCTGATGCGCGGCATGATGGACGGCGTAAAGTCCGCGCAGCCGGCGGCAAAATGCGGCATCAACTTCTGCGTGGCGGATGTCGGCGCCGCCGACGCGCTGTGGGACGGCACGCAGCCGGACGGCACGAGTGGTCACCCGACAGTGCGCTGGGACATGACGACGTGGCACAACTATGAGGTGTACGGCGACATCTTCGACATTGGCTCGGACGGCTCGGGCCCCGGCTTTGATCTGCCTACTTACTGCAAGGCCCGTTACGGTATGCCGTTCCTGCTGACCGAATGGAATACGGGCCCGGAAAAGTCGCTGGCCTACCGCGCGGATTACATCAGCTCGCGTTATGCGAGCTACTACGCGGCAAGAAAGACGAAGAACATTCAGTCGACGATGTATTACGAACTCGATAGCGGCAACACCACATATGGCGTGATGATCGACGGCGTCACGGTCAATCTCACCTACAACGCATTTGTGAGCGCCGTCGCGAGCCATCCCGACAATTGAGGCTCGCGGCGCCGGCTGGAATGGTTTGTCAGTGGAGCGCGCGCCGGTCACGGGGCGCGCGCGGTGGTGACCGGCGCTCGGGTAGGCCACCCACGCGCGCGTCAGAACTTGTGCCGAACTCCCAATTGAACAAAGGTCTGCCGGTTCGATGACGAAGCGCTCAGCGCGTTGAGTGTCGCGCGGGCCGCCTTGCCGGTCGAGTCAGTGCCGCCCGCGAATTCGGTGCTGCCGATCACATACAGGTCCGTGCGCTTCGACAGGTAATAGTCGAGCGAAAGGGACACGTTGTTGTAACGCGAACTGCCAATCGTTCCAACGCCGGAACCGCGCGTGTAGCTGTAAACCAGTTCGCTGAGCAGAAGCGGGGTCCAGTAATAGGTGAGGTTGAATTCGGCGGTATCGAATTTTGCCGTGCCCGACAGGCGCAGAGGATTGGAGCCCGACGACGCATCGCCGAGATTCCTGAACTGTACATTGCTATAAACGAGCCCGAACGTCGCCGGGCCGAGCGTATAGCGCCCCGCGGCGGCGATTGCCTGATACGTGTGCGCCGACGCATAGCCGCTATACACCGGACTCGCGCTCATGTTGTTCAGATTGGCTCCGGCCACGTTGGTGGGCGTACTGGTGAAATACGACTGGTTCGGGTTGCGTACGTTCATGAAAGCGGCGCCTGCCGAAAAACTCCCGTATTCGTAGCCCACGCCCGCGGACCATATCTGGTTACGCGCGAAATCGCCGGCCTGTCCGCCAAAGCCATACACGCCGCCAATCGTGAAACCACCCATGTTGGGGCTCGTATATTTGACCGAGTTGTTCACGCGCTTGCTGTTGTTCAGATTGTCCAGGTCGCCCGGATGCGCTGTTGTGCCGCCGCCGAAATTCGCTGAATTCATACGCGATTCGACAAACGTAACAAGCGAATCGTATTGGCGTCCCAACGTGAGCGTGCCATAAGCCTCGCTCGACAATCCGACGAATGCCTGCCGCCCAAACAGGTTGCCACCCTGCAGCGACTTGCCGTTGCCGAGGTCGAAGCCGTTCTCCAATGTGAAGATCGCCGAGAGGCCGCCGCCAAGATCCTCGATACCCTTGAAGCCCCAGCGCGAGCCTTGCATGATGCCGCTGGAGCCGCCGATCACGCGGCCGCCGCCGCTGTTGCTCTGATAGTTCACGCCGTAGTCGATGAGTCCGTAAAGGGTGACGGAGCTTGCGTACGCGGATGACATGCCGAAAGCGGCGAGAACGACGGCGCCCGACAGCGCCTTTCTAGTATTTAGCATGGCGAAATAATTAACATTGAGAAGTTTCGGGGCGGACGAACGAAAAACAGCATCGACTTCTGGTAATACCTTGCTGGTGTGAAGCGATTCCGGTGTTCCTGAATCAATCAGCCGGGGCGCAAATGGCGAACGTCATCGGCTGCTCCCGCTAGTACATCGTGATGCTGGAAGGGCGCGGCGGTTGCAATGTGCGCCGCGCCTCTTGCTCTCCTGCTGCGATCAGCTCAGCAAGACATCCGCTGGCAGCGTGACTTCGAGCACTTCGAGATCGGCGCTGCATTGGGCGAACGTATACGGGAGTTCACCCGGAATCGCTATGCTGTCGTCGGCGCACAGCTGCCAGCGTTGCTCGCCGTGAGTGACCTGAACACTGCCGGTCAGCACGAAGAAGAAACAGAATTCGGTGTCGTGGCGGCGTATTTCCGGCGTAACGGTGCCGCTCGCACGCACTACCCGCACACCCGCGAGGCCGTGGCTCGCCACGCCAATGCCCGTATCCGCGAAGATAAATCCCGGCGATGTCCACGGCTTCCAGCTCGCGTTCTTAGCGATGTGGCGCACGAACCGCTGACCGTTGAAGTCGCGCTCGGGCCTCAAAAAAGGTGTCGGCAGAGTCAGATCATGATCGGCCATGGTGATGTGCTCGGCGGGACTGCCGAGCTCGATCACTTCGGCGCCGGCTGAGCTTTCCAGTACCCGGTGACGGATTTCCGGCGGCTGAAGCACGCAGTCCCCGGCCTCGAGCACAAAGGGTTCGCCTTGGTCTTCGTAGACCAGTCGCACCCAGCCTTTGCGACAGAAAATGGTCTGAAAGCGGATCTTGTGATAGTGCACGTAGTCCGGCACCGGACCGCCCTCGAGAATGCGGATATGCGACGCGATGAACGCACCGCCGTGACGCTCCGGCAGGAGGTCGCGGTAACGCATGCCCGCGCGTCCCACGCTCCAGTGCGCGTCGCCGTTTGCGTGCGCCAGTACGAGTTGTTGGCGCGTGGGCGGCAGCGTCATGGGCGGGTCGGCGTGTATGAGGCGCACGACGACGCCGTTCGGCGCGGTCAATTCGCGTGCCTCGCCTGCCAATTGCGAGGGGTCGTCGCACAGAACATACAAGGTGCGCACGCCGTCGGCGGCGTCGAGGCCCAGTTGGATTCTGAAGCCGTCGCGCGAAAGAATAGCGGTGCGCGGTCCGTCGGCGGGAAAGATGGCGTCAAGGCGAAAACCGAGCCGCTCGATAAAAAATTGCATAGTGGCAGGCAGATCCGTGCATTTCATCGGCACGAGAAAGCCTTGGATGCCGGCTATCGCAGCGTTAGTGTCGGCGCAACCGTGAGTAGGGGAGTTCATCTGGATTCGCTCTCGAGTTAAAAGGGCAGGGGCGGCGCGTGATGCATGCGCACACCGGCGGCCCTGTCAGCACGCAAGCGATTCCAATGCGGCGCGGCGCCCGCGAAAATGGGCGCGCGAATTTCATCGCGGCAAACATTGTGCAAGCCGCTCGAGCCCGGCAGGCGTCGTGCAAACGCCGGGGGAGAAGCGCAACGTGCGGCTGCGCGAATCGACGAACACACCGGCTTCCTTCAGTTGCACGACCAGTTGCGCCGCGTCCAGATGCGCGGGCACTTCGGCCATGATGCTGCCTCCGCGCTCGTCGTCGTTGCGCGGGGACAGCAGCCGGTAACTCTTCTCGCCGAGCATCGCGATCAGTTGATGGCATAGCGCGAGATTATGTTCACGGACGCTGCCCGCCGGTTGCGAGCGCATCCACGTCATGCCGGGTTGCGACGCGACGAACGGCAGCACGGATGGCGTGCCGGTATCGAAACGACGCGCGTCCGGTGCGTAGGCAAATGCGTCGATGTCCCAATTGAACGGGTTCTGCTGGCTGAACCAGCCGCGCACGGCGGGCGTGGCCTCTTGTGCGAGCGCCTGAGGTGCGATGTAGCCGAGCCCCGTGCCGGGCGCGCCGCACAGCCATTTGAGCGTGGAGCCGCAGACGAAATCGAACGGCGTGGCGTTGACATCGAACGGTAGGATGCCGATGCCTTGCGTCACGTCGAGCGCCACGCGGCTACCGCGGCGCCTTGCATGCTCGCAAATCGCAGCGAGGTTCGCGCGCTTCGACGTGAGCGACGAAACCCATGTGACGAGCGCGAGCGCCACGTCGTCCGTCCATGCTTCGAGGAAATCTTCGTCGCGGACATACGCTTGCCCTTCGCGCAAAGCGACGGTGCGCAGCGTGAAGCCGCGAGGTTTCGCAAGACCGGAGAGCAGAAAATGCAGGCTCGGAAAGCAGTCTGCGGCCACCAGCACCGTGCGGCCGCGCAGCGCCTCGTCGGCGAGGCCGTCCAGATAGCGTGCAAAAGTGTCCGTCACGTTTTGCGCGCCGAACACGTTGGCAGGCTGGGCGCCGATCAGTTCGGCCCAATCAGACAGCAGGTGCGCACGCGCGGCCAGCGCGGCGTCCCAGCGGCTGTCGTCGGGCGCACACCAGCTTGCCGCGAAACCGGCGAGCGCTGCCGTCATCGCCTCGCGATGGCCGGGATACACACCCACGGAGTGATACATGAGCCAGCCGCTGAAATCGTCCGCTGGTGCAGGTTGGTGCATGGCGAGGCTTTCCATTTGTGAGGTCGACAGGTTCATGGCTCAAATATGCTTGACGAGCTTGAAGTGGTACAGCGCGATACAGGCGAGGCTCAGCGCGGCGCATGCCATCAGGTAGAACGCGGGCGACAGCGGATTGTGCGTCGCGCCGATCATCGCGGTGACGAGCCACGGCGTGAATCCGCCAAACACCATCACGCCGATGTTGTAGCTGAAGCCGAGTCCCGTACTGCGAACGCTGGTGGGAAAGAGCGACGACAGCACGGCGGCGAGCGGGCCGAAGTAGATTGCTTTCAAGGCGCCGGCAAGCGACATGATCGCCATCAGCACCGCAAACGAGGGGCTTTTGATGAGCCAGACGAAACACGGATAGATCGTGACAAGCGTGGCGATTGCGGAAATCACCATCATGCGGCTGCGTCCATAACGATCGGACAGGTGGCCCATGAGCGGAGTGAACACCATCAGAATCGTACCGGTCACCACCGTTGCCGCGAATCCCGTCGATGCCGGCAGATGCAGTTGCTTAACCGCATACGTCGGCATGTAGAGAATCATCAGATAGCTCGCGGCGGTCGACACGGCCATGATGCCCGCCGCGATCAGAATGCGGCCCTTGCTGTGCGCGAGCAGCTCACGCACCGGCGCGTTGCGTGCGGTGGCATGGCCGGCCGCGGGCAACGTATCGTCGATATGCTTGCGGATATAGAGGCCCACCGGCGCGACCAGCAGACCGAAGATAAACGGCGCGCGCCAGCCCCACGATTCGATTTGCGCTGGCGATAATTGCGTGCTGAGCGCGAGTCCCGCGCAAGAGGCGAGCACCGTGCTCATTCCTTGGCTGGAAAACTGCCAGCTTGCGAGAAACGCCTTGCGTTTGCTCTTCTGCTCGATCATCAAAGCTGTGCCGCTGCCGAATTCACCGCCTGTCGAGAAGGAAATCAGAATGCGCGCCGTCATCAGACCGATCGGCGCCGCGAGGCCGATGGACGCATAGGTCGGTATCACCGCGCAGATCAGCGTGCCTACCGTGGTGAGCGCAAGCGATACGAGTAGCGCCGCCTTGCGCCCGTGCTGGTCGGCATAACGGCCGAGCAATAGCGCACCGAGCGGCCGGAACACATACGAAAGGCCAAATGTGCCGAAGGTCAGCAGCAGCGAAACGGTTTCGTCATGAGCCGGAAAGAAGAGCTTCGAAAGCGTCACGGCGAAGAAGCCGTACGCGGCGAAGTCGAACCACTCGAGCGCATTGCCGATGCTCGTCGCGACGATCAGGCGTCGCATGGGCGTCGCGCCTGTCTGCTGCACGCGGTCTTCGATAACAGTCGAATTCATGATGTGTGTTCCGTGCGGGACGCCAACGTGTCGGAGATAGCAAAAATAGCGAAAACAGCGGGGAAAGCCGCGTCAACGGCGGTGCGGAACGTCGGGTTCGCCCAGGTCCCAGAAGAGACCGGTCATTAGTTGTAAGGCTTCTTGCATGACCGGCGCGAGCACATGTTCGTCTGGCGCGTGCTGACGGCAGCCTGGATACGAATGCGGAATCCAGATCGTCGCGAGACCCAGCGTGTCGGCGAAACACTCGTTCGGAATCGTGCCGCCGAGGTTGGGCAGCAGCGTCACCGGCTTGCCGGTCGATGCCTCGATGGAGCGCTCGGTGAACGCAACCCACGGGTCGTTCGGGTCAAGCCGCGTTGCGTTGCCGGACGCTTCAATCGTGACTTCGATGCCGGCAAAGCCTTCGCGTGCGAGGTGCGCCTCGATCAACTCTTTCGCGCGCCGCCAGTCGGTGCCCACTACGAAGCGCAGTTGGCAAACGGCTTGCGCCGAACGCGGAATTGCGCTGGTCGGGTTAGCCACATTGCCCGATTGCATCGCGAGCACTTCGAGCGTGTTCCATGCGAAAACGCGTTCGGCAGGCGTGAGACCCGGCTCGCCCCAGTTCGGCGTGAGCGGTGGATCGCCTGCATCGGCGCCGATCTGCAGATGCGCGACGCGCTCGCGAACCTGCGGCGGAATGGGCGGCGGAAGCAGTCCGTTCACGCGAATACGGCCACCTCCGATGCAGGCGA
>Ga0209796_10000482_pt1:5000-25920 | contig 25920 bp, 15 predicted proteins | sample AgamicOrSfrz_FD_187167 | JGI IMG/M metagenome (GOLD analysis project Ga0209796, IMG submission 187167) | Agave microbial communities from Guanajuato, Mexico - Or.Sf.rz (SPAdes) (version 2) | ecosystem: Host-associated > Plants > Phyllosphere > Phylloplane/Leaf | place: Guanajuato...
ACATCGGCAACTAGAGGACAGTCCCTAACTTAGAATATGGCTTACTGGGACCTAGATGAAGCTAGCTTCGGCTTATCTTCTTTTTTAGGCGCCCACAAGAACAAGAGGTGAGGACGAGAGGGGCACATTTCCACTCTTACCATTACTGAAAGAAAGGTTAGCGTCCTACCTTCGATTTCCTTCCTCCCCAGCTAAAGCTACATAATTGGTTAATAACCTCATCCTTCATTAAAAAAGAAGATTGAGACTTCTTTCATATTTTTAGAGGATAGATATCTTGGCATGAGATAACCATATTCAAGGAAAGAACGTAGGATAGGATTAGGTGTGGACGGAAACTTCCCTTATTTTACGGGAATCCTGCGCCTTCATTGTTTCAGGTAAATCACTCTATTAGGAGAAAGCAATTGATAAGGAATCTTACGAAAAGGGCTATCAAACGGCTGTGACTTTCAATTTGCCTAGGTTCCCGGTCTGCGCTTGCCATTCTTGCAGATAGGACGACCTAGGCTCATCTATTGAAAAGAGTCAGTTACAATAACAGATGGGGATGGATAATACTACACGTCAACAGCTGAAAGGACCGAATCAAGTTCTCTAAAGACTGAACCAAGGAACCGCTTTCTAGGATTCTTAGTCGAATGAATGAGTCCTCAACATTGGTCCTACCGGCAATTGTCTGCTCACGAACAGCCTCATGGGATTCGTCTTACGTCTATTAAAAGGAATCAATGTTGGCTACAGCGGGGTACCTGTCGTAGATTGACGAATGTGAATTAATATACTATGTTTGAAAGGGACTAAGCCATCTCATTGAAGACAATTACTTCTTGACCATTAATTCTTTGCATAGGGACATGTTTAATAAAACTACTACCCGCGTGTCAATATCAACAGGGGATGCTATTTCGTCCATGTCTTATTAGCGAAAAGGGAAAAAGTAGCTTTGACAAGAAATAAAAAAAGGAGAGATTCGCCCTAACCTGAATGCCCGAGCAATAGAAATAGAAGTGATTTGTCTTAATACGGAATAATAAAGAAAGACAGATGATATGAGCTAGCGATCCTTACACTTGAAGCGAAGCATACTGTTAGGTGGGACTCCCTTTAGAGTAAGCTACGGTCTGTCTCTCTTTGTTACGTATTCGTTTCGACATGGATCTTACACCGGATTACCTTACCGGCTTAAAGAAAAAAGACTCTACTGGGCCGAACCAGCGTCTAAAGAAATCCCAATTCATACGCGGCAAGACACCTTTCGTTTTCGAAATAGAAATGACTTTCCCTTCGAAAAGTGGCTTCGTGAGCTGAATACCTGGCCTCTTTCATCATTCCCCTTAAGAAATCCTTCGTGGCTTAGGCTAGTCCATCTAGGCTTGCTTCTAAATCTTACGTTTCGCTTCGCCTAACTCTTACATAGGCTACACAAGCTACGTGAAGACCAAATCAATCTCGACTTTAGCAAGGCAATTGACTCGATCAAGAAGGTATGGACTTATCTAAGCTCGACCTGTCTCCTCACTTAAAGGCGTAAGCGGCTCACCTATCCACGGAAACAAGCCAAAACAAAGCAAACTAACGACGATATGATAAAGTCTCATGGTACGTCCGCTAGTTCCTTTGATTTTCTTCCCAATCGTGCACGGCGATAAGAAATTCGTAGGCCGCCTTTTGCCCCATTTACCAAGGAATCACGGTTTGTGGAAAGCTCCTCCAGAACCTTCGCTATTTTAAGGCGTTTTTCCGGGGAATCCGCCGCTTCCCCTTATTGTTGCCTTTTGCTGCTCTCTCTAAAACGAAAGTGAAAGAACATAATACCTCACACAATCCATTCCATTTTTCCCGTAAACACCCAATTCTAATCATAACATAATCAAGAGACTGGCCATAACCTTTTCTTTGAGTTCCTGTAACAAGTACACCAAATGGCAAAAACTCATAGAATAAGAGGAAGAGGGCATTACCGATTTTAACACGTTGATACAAGGAAGTGACAGAAGTCAATGATTCCCGATTCAAGCAAAAAGACCTCTATAGCCTCCGATCGGGTGATCGAATGCTGTTCGAGCTAAGCAAGTAAACGACTTCTCTTCGTTGCGTAGGCGAAGTGAGCCAAGCTTTAAGTTCTTTTTTTTGGGACTCATGGGAGATATTTGGAAGCAGCGGCAGACGAAGTACCGTTAAGGTATGGCGAAGCTTAAGTACCTGTTTTTTTTCTGTTTTTAGTGGCTGAACATTTCCCTTAGTAAAGTGCCTTTGAATTAAAGCTTATAAGAAAGAGCTCTTTACTTTAGTTGGGAACGAAAGAGGTCAAGGTTAGCCTAACAGGTGAGTTCCGTTCACTGGTTTCTGACTCATCTCAATTTTATTCATCTGACTAGGTTCTAGCTCAGACCCGGAAAGAGCCTTATAACCAAGGACATTCTTGCAGGACTAGCCATAGTTGCTTGGTTTTCTCTCCATACTAGCTAAAATCAGTCTTTCAGACCCTATCTGCAGAGCTATTGAGACACCTCTTTTTTCTCAGAGTCAGGTGGAAAGTCAGTCTCGCGGCAACTAGACTCTCAAAAAGAGAAAAGAGAAAGGTCTCTTTTCCTTGTTCGTGAAAAGAGAAAAGCGGGATCTACGTCCCAGACGAAAAAGTCCCTCTCGCTAAAGCTAAAGCCCTTGGTTATTTCAACGGTATACTTCCTTTATACTTCCTTTGCTTTGGACTTGCTTCTTCCCACTCTTCGTACCAAAAATCTGAAATAAAAATGTGTCAAAACGTCCTAGGTATGCTGGCTAAGCATTCCATATCCATTCTTGTGTTCTTTCGAACAAAGGGATCCGATGAAATTCGATTTAGCCAAACTACGCTTCCTTCGTTCGCCTACTACTGGGCCCTATCCTCTGAATAGGTGTCTCATTCTCTGAATCCTTTTTTCCCTGGCTTGGAACTTTCCTTTTTAAAGATTCCAGTTACTAGGACTGCTAGTAAATAATTCCTGTCGAATCAATAGACCCACGTCTGATTGGCAACAAACAACGGCACTGAAATAGGGCTTTTTTCGCGGGCAATCGAGTACTAGAGAGAGTGAGTTGTGCCTCAACTTCCCCTAACTAGACTTAGGACGGTTGCGTGCTCAATTGACTTGAAAAGCGGATTCGCCCACAGCAGAGAATCCGTTGTAAACCAGTCACAGCCAGCTCTGGAACTCAAAGAAAATAGAGATGAAAAAGGACCTTTTTCGATAGTCTTTCACTTTACACTTTATAAGTGAGCTAGTTCCGATTATAGGCCTGTCGCTAAAAGAAAAGGAGGCATAATAGCAGAGGCTAATGTATCAGGACAGCTAAAGCATAGAGCAATATCCAGATCCAGACTGAATTACTAGATGAATAGAGAATCTATTAAAGGCTTTTTGACTGTCTAGGGTAAACTCAAACTTTCATTCTCCTCTCATAATACATAATAATAGTATTAACTCCTTTTCCTATTGATCTTGGCTTGTTGAACCAACAATCGAAATTCACTGCCTTTACTTTTCCATTCGGATATCATTCTTTTCCGCCTTAACCTACCTTAATAATATTCCCAATCTACAACCAAGATATTTACCCCACCTTTCTGCTATCTGCTTTTGAGGCTTAATAAACTAATAAACAAACTCACCAACCTTTCGAGATCGAATTCTTTCTTTTTGGTGCCGGTTTAGAGCTTTCTCTTTCGAATAGGCTGTTCGGGATTAACCTGATTGACTAAGATGCCCGCAAGTTCCATATGCCTCTAGTAACTAGTAAATAGACGAGATAAGCAAGACTCAATCAAGAGTTATTTTAATACCGGGCTCACCAGAATAAGCCTTCTCTCTACCCCCAGGAAAATAGAGACATGGAAGCTAGCTGAGACCCCGAATGAGTCTCCTGCGCCTGTAAATTCAGGATTGTTGTTTAACCTACTTTCTCAACCTAGAAAGAGTATTGTATTGAATGGGGAAGAAAGCAGCTAAGAGTCCTGGGTGCCTTGCCTATCCTACAGAATCCACATTGGGATAGAAATGTTAAATTGTTAAGTGGTTTTATGAAACGATGCAATGGTTGAAATTAGCTTAGTTCGCAAATCCCGTTTGATTTGAAAAAGGAATCCTGGTGAATCCATTCCAGTCCATGATTCCAATCCTCTTTTCTTTGATGGAAGCAAGAAAGATTTTGCAATTGGTTCATTGCCTTATTTTGGTGTATTCTGCTTTCTGTAAATCAAAGATCTCTTCCAGGCTACTAGCCTTTCGTCTTTGGCCTCTAGCTTTCATCTTGAAAGTGCGAAAGATTTGAGGCGATCGAGAATGATTCTTCGTGCTCATGCTTCTGTCCTAGCCTTACCTTAAGTTGGTTAGAAGAGGGAGAGGCCCATTCCAAACTTAGGGAGCCCCTTTATTTAGATTATTTAGACTGAAGGCCAATTAGCCGGAATTAGTGAAGAACAAGAAGAAGCTTTTGCCACATGGTGGTAAGGACATGGCTTAAGCTTGAGGGAGTCTTGTTTAAGGCCCGAAAGCAAAGCGCTTAGGAAGGACAGATGAATTGACTCGATCAAAAACCATAAATGGCCACCCACCGCCTGCTAGAAATAGATTAAGAGTTTGAGAAGACAGACGTTTTCTAAAGCCATGTTCGGCCTTCTATACAACTAGAAGCTAGAGAGCTTTAACCGAAAACAAGCTGTTCACGGCTCGTGTCATAGCTCAATCAGAATGACCGATTCGAGTACTGACTTCTATCCCTGGTCTCGTATCGTAGCAACAATTCAAGCTGCACTGGATTCTCGCTCAAAGGAGGAAAGTGTTTAAGGAGTCTTAAGCGAGTAAAGTGAACACAGCCTATTCTTCCTAACAAAGGTTATTCCGCTAAACAGTTTTTCATATAGAATTCCTTTTTCCTATCCTTCTGACCCCCTGTTCCCGGATACAAGATAGAGAATAACTTTTGAATTTCTATTATAGCTGGAATATAGTTTCAACTATCGATTTCAACTCCTCATTTTGTTCTTCGAAAGATTTGTTCAAAAGAGGGCTTCTTATATTGTTTGAATAGAGAATAGCAGCCAAGGAAATTCCAGCGGTCAAGATAAATGCGGATTCATTAGCTGCGAGGATCCTCAAACCAAATTCTTTTAGATCTTCTACTTTCTATGTGAAGACCAACCTAATCCCGATCCCAATCCTCTTTGAAAATGAAATAGCCAAGTTTCCCAAATACCACTATCGCTTATGAAAAAGCAATAGAAGGAAATGATGGCATACTCTTTTTTTAGTTTTAGGTATAAGTTCACCAAGGCAATCTCATCTCGATTCAATTGGTCACATTCAAGAGAGTTAACAGTCTGTTCAACTATAGTAAACCGAACAAGAGGAATATTGAGTCAACAAGACGTTATCGCCTTTTGCCCTGTGTGCCTGGAAATCAAAATGAATCAAATAAAATAAGATTTGAAGCTTTCGAGTCAGAGTGAGGTACTTCTATGTCTTTAGGAAGAGAAAGAAAATGGTCTTACAGCCATCAATGTAGAACAAAGCCCAACCTTATACCTTATGGAGCAAGGAAGAAGGAGGGAAAACGATTACTGCCAAGCGGTCACCTACTAAGCCCAAACAGTCCTACCTTAGCGTACCGGACTACTTCAATGCATGAGGTAGGGGGTCGAGAAGAGATCCAATTCGGCCGGCATATGAGATCAAGGAAGGCCAATAGAAGATGGCGGGAAGAGAAGCAATTGGGGTTGGAGAAGGAATCCGAGTTCCACATATGACTAAAAAAAGTCTAAGTTCGGGCCTGACGAAATGGAGAGATATGTCTTTGAAACAAGCTGCTGCTTTGATCACCTTCTATCATCGATCGGGCGCTAGCCTGATGAACGAAAAGATGCGCCAGCTTTCTCTGATGGACATGAAAATAGGCCATTCCTGGCCTTTTCCTCATAGAAATAGAAGACCAATGCCACTTGCCTTTGCTTTAATAGTTTCTATTCGGGAAGCGCACCTTAACTTTGAAAACTCAAAGTGCAAGCTAACTAATGGCAAAGGCCGTGTGGATAGAGAGTGATAAAGGGGGAATTGTCTTCTTTCAGCCTATTCTAACATTCGAGTTCATTCTCGATAGTGAAGTTCGAAGGGGAAGCAAGACTAATAGGAAAAAAGTCTCTCTTGTCCTTAGACCTACCCTTCCCTCTTTTTGTAGAGAAGGAGAAAGATAGATCCTAAGCGACTAGGGGCCCACTTCCTTAAGTCAGATATAACTGAACTATATAAGATGCTTGAAACAGTGTCTTTCCCTTCTTACCCTGCTTACTTTTTGGACTTACTTGACCTAAATCCTTTGGGCAAGATAAGAGGCCCTATACTACCTAAGGCTGGCTAAAAAGACTGCGGGCTAGAGAGTACACCCTTTAGCACAAACTGAAGAATACCGAAGGGAAGGAAAACACATTATCCAATGGAACTCAAGCAAGATCTATAGGCTTATATTAAGACTAGATGGATATGGAAAGAAAGCGGTTCAAAATACTCAGACGTTCTCATAGGATTGCTGACTTCTTTAAGTCATCTAATGTTTGAAAACTGGCCTGGGCAAAGGTAAGCAGAAATGCTTTCCAGTAGCACTCCTTATATAGCTTTCCCAAGAAAAGAAGCAACTATTCCTAGCTTGCTTTCTTTCTACAGGCATTTTTCTAAGTTTTCTCATACTTACTCGCTTTCCTTTCCTGGTGGGGTCAGAACCTTTTAGCGTGGGATATGATCACAATATTCAATTGAGTCCTCCTTTTGCTTATGAAGCATGCTTATCAGAGGGTAGCATCTTGTCTAGTAAGAGATTGCCCTGGTAAGTCACATACCCCAGTTATGTTATCCATAGAGTAGAAGTATAACTGGAAGTCCCCCCTTGCCTCAGCCTGGGAAGCGTGAAAAATCTCATTCATCCCTAAATCTCGCACTCAATCGAAAGCTGGTTTCCTACGAGGGTTCTGAGAGCTTGGGTGGGGCACTAGTTAGCTAGTTAGTTAGGTTCCCATTCAAGTAGCTTTCCAGCCGTTGGGAGCTCTAGCATGCATTTCCATTATTCCGTACGCCTACAAGCCGTTTAGAGTCTTGAGGTAAGCCTCCCCCGTTGCCATTGGCCTTTGAGCGAGTGCCATCCAGTCAAGTGTAAGAAAGGGCAAATCCCATCTCTGAGTCTGTTGGAGTGGCTTTCGATGTCGGTCCAGCCCATCCATACATTCATACATTGTGAGGTCCTCGCTGGTCAAGGTCCCTAAACCTAAAGCAAGTGAGTTCTCAAGCTCTCCAGAATTCTCTTTTCCAGCGGTTCCTTTTCATGTCCGATCCAGACGAGCCTTTTCTAGTCCTTCTACTTTCGAGCAAGTTGCAGTCTTTGCTAGGGCAAAAGCAGGAATATTTGCTCCAGTGTTAAGAAGGATGAAATTGCTAGACCGGAGGAAGAGGGATTTTAGTAAGACAGTTCTAAAAGCCTATTCTAATTACTTCTCTTGCAGCCAGTCCTGCCTTTGGGAGTGCCCCTATGATCGAAGATCGAATGTGAGCAAGTTTTTTCCGGGATACGTTGCGTCTTTCATTATCTTTGGGTAATTTATCTAGTGGTAGTCTCGGCTTAATATTATGCTTCAGAAGTAGTTGCCTACCCATAACCAGTAGAAATTGTAGTCCTTCTTAAGGCCATTCCATAATATTCTATTCCTTTTGTAAGACTTCCAATTACGCAAGCCCTTCTAAATGCAGCAAAAGGATAAGTTTCCTAATTCCTTGCTTGTCGATCCAGGGGAGCAACTAGCTTTTATACGATTGAATTTTTTATAGGTTTCTTTTCTTTTCAAAGTGCCCTTTCCTAAGATTAAGATGTCTCTTGCTTATTGATTAGTCGTCGAGCAACTCCGTCTCTTTCTGTGGGACAAGCAAAAAAAATGCTTATAGAAAGCTAGTTTTCATTTCAGGCAAGGTTAGAGTTCAAGCCAGGTTACAGTTATTATTCAAGGCAGGGAGAGTCGTTTTTATCGCCAGTGATGGTTCAGGCAATTCTACTTCTGATCTAGCAAACCCCTAATCTAACGAACCTGTTGCAGTCCTTAGGCGAGCAAGTCAGTTTGAAAGATTCCTTACGCAATAAAGCCTGGGATAGAGACGAAAGCAAAGGATCTTAGGTAAGCCACTATTTCTACTTCTTTTTCAAGCGAGCAAGAGAGGACTAAGGCAAGGGCTAGAGCCTGTTCAGTTTAATAAAGTTTTTTTTTCATATATCATAAGATATCCTGCCATTTCCATTCCTTGAGTGAATTGAGAAAATATCTCATATTACTTGAGTGCTTATGAGTATCTATTTCCAGGTCTCCCTATGCTTGGAGGGAGATTCTAATTCTTCACCATCTGACGTCGAAGGTTCTCGGGTAAGCTAGAAAGCAAAGTAAGCCAAAACCTGTTCCAGTATCTCATACCTCTTAGGAAAGGCAGCAGCAATAACTCGATGGGCTATTCTAATCAGTGCTTCTACGTCGGTTCAGGTGAAGTGCTTTCATCCCTTGTTTTGTTACAGCGAGTGTTCCAGTGAGAGCTGTCCCTTTTTCAAGAAAGTCAAAAGCCCAATTGGAGTCTTAAGCTAAAGGTAAGCTCCTCCTGTTGAAAGCCCATCTAATCGAGTTGTAGTGCTAACTCCTCTTTCTAAAGAATTGAAAGAAAGAGTTGTATTTTCATCTCCTGGAGTTGCATAGCCAGTTTTTTTACTTGATAATAAGCTAACAAGCTAACGATCTTACAGGCCCAATATACTTTGCTTGGTAGAACTCTTTGGCTCTTGGTCCACTCCTGCCCTTTGTAGTGTTTCCGCAAGCCCTGTCATATCTTCTTTCATGCGTTCTGCCTTCCCTGTGGAAGAATGTAATGTTCAGCTCCTGTGTTTCAATGGAAGTTGGAATTGGATCTCTTCTTTCTGCGAGCCTGTTGGAGTCCTCTCTTGAGGCAATCCCTGAATGAAATGAGCTCTCTCGTTCTTCATGGCCTAAAAAAAAAGATAATATCTATCTTAATAAATGGAAGAGAAAGCATATCAATCCCAATGTTGGGATTGAAGGCTTATAAAACGTACCTTCTCCCGTTGTTGTCTCGGGATCTTGAGTCCTTTCCTCTCCTTGACTTGTATTAGTAGGGCGTTCTTCATCTAAAGTAAAAAAAAATGTCATACCCGTAAAGAATAAATTCTGCTCCGTCTAAGCTCGGGAAAGAGATAAGAAAGATGGAAGCAGACCTTCAAGCGATCAACAGATCGAGTCCTGCCAACAGGCTTGAGCTATGAAAGAGAACACTTAATATATGAATAATTGAGGAACGAAAACGAGCGAGAATTGAAATGAAGAGAAGGGTAGGAGCCCAAAGTTCTTCTTTCTTTTTTTATGGGTCAAATCAGGAAAAAGACTCTTTCTTTTCCTTTTATTCATATGAATAAGAAAAGAAAGGGGACCTTATTGTTTGTTCTTTGATTTCAAAAAATTATTCATCATGTAAAATAAATCGAACAAATACAAAAAAAAATCATAAATATGAGGCTTTATTATATAAATTTCTTCTTCATGAGGATAAGAAGGATTCATATAGTTATAGGATACCATTCCAAGGAAATAAAAACCAAGAATTTTCTTATACTTATAATTACAACATACGTAAAGGGAATTTAATTGATACGTGGTGGAGTATCCCTAACAACAATCCTATTCCGGATATAAATGGAAATACGGATAGAAAATATTTTGATTGGAATTTTATCAATTTTGGTCTTACAGAGGCAAGTCATATTGTATCCTGGATCGATATGAGTATTGGCAATACTACGATTGACCCATATCAAATTGTTAATGAATTTAATATTTATCATGAAGCTCCTGATGACGGCAAAAAAAGGTATTTTGAAGAAAGATCGAGTTTTATAAGCAAGGGTCAAGCGAATCAAAAATTAATTGAAAGAGACAACAAAAAAGAATTTTTTTCTTCCAGAATTTATAAGAAAATAAAGCAATCACGTAAAAAAATTACGAAATCACATAAAAAAAAGAAAGAAAAAAAAACCCCTTTTTGATTGGATGGGAATGAATGACGAACGAATAAGTCGTCCTCCTGTAACGAATATAGAACATTGGTTCTTCCCGGAATTTCTCGTACTTTATAATACATATAAACTCAAGCCCTGGGCTATACCAAGTAATTTTCTTTTTTCTTCTACTTACGTTACGCCCTTTTTAACTCCGAGGTTTAGGTTGGGTCTCGGGTAATTCGATGATTTTTTGAAGCATCCGAAGACGCAGAATCAAGATCAGGGGCCGTGGCTGTAGTTAAAAATCCAACTTCTGAAGAAGCCGAATCCTTCGCTGAATCAGAAGCTCTCGTTTTAGATTCAACAGAAGAGTAATCATCCGCTTTCGAACCTTACTTCCCTGATACCTTCCCTCTTTCCCTTGCCTGCTATTGCGCATATAGAAGAATGCAAAAGTCTGAATTTTTCTTTCCCTTTTTTTTGATGGTGTTTAGGAAGGGAGCACGGGCGTAGAGGTGATACCGACAGGGAACACGGGGAAGAAAGCCTTCTTTTCTACGCTTTCCGCTCTTTTTATTATTCTTATTCAATTGCGTCTTTATAGGAGGATAGGTTTCATAAATGCTTTAGTACGACCCGTGCCGTGAAAGCCGATAGACCGACAACAACCCCGATCCCTGAGCTCGTACAAGGCCAGACTCAGTAGGCTTGCTCCGAAGCTTCTTTCGGCTCTTACCGCTATCTCGGTTATAATTACTCTAAGCTGCCACGGGTCTTTAGATATCGACTTGGTCTTTCTTTCCTCGGAATGACGTCTCCGCGCCCAAAGCCGGGTCACCTCTTTCTGGGTCACGAGATGCCTATTTTTATTCCTCTTTGGGAGAATTAGAAAACGCATTCTCTAAAGCAACCCAAGGCCTTGCAGCAGGAAAGGCAAGCAATTTTAACAACAGGGTTTTAGTTTGATTTTTACGATATTCCATGAAACTTAGGAAAGCATCCCACAGACATAGCATACTAATTCCGTCTATTTAGGTTTTTTAGACTCTTCCTTCCTAGTTCCAAGCTAAAGGTAAGGGCTAAGAGCTCCATCCAAAAAGCGGATTCTATACCATTTTTTGATAAAAGAAGGGCTACGCACCTTCGCCTGTTAAGAACCAGGTTTATCTTAGTTGATTGGCTCACTACTCTTTATTAGTAATAATGACTATTTTTTATCTTTTTGATCTCTTACGAAGAAGTAAACTGTTAAGCTATCTTTCTGGGCCTCTTTCAGTCTCACAACTTCCCTACAGCACCCTTGCTTGAGTGCAAAGTCGGCATGAAATCTAAGGCTTTGCGCTCTTTGTCCGAGGACGATCTCCTAATTTTAGTCCGAATCAAGCACTCCTGAGATTGGACAGAAGCAGTTCGACTGAATGATCTATGATCTCCTGACTCTACTAAAAAAGAATGGACGCTCGTTGAGACCTGTAATGAGCCTCGTACAAGCAAGGGCCGTAGGCAAACCTTAATTCAATGTTTTTTCGTAACTATATCGTTTAGTAATGGATTTTTGAAAGAGCCTCTGTGCGATTCGTGCTTCTGAGTCAAGGACTTTTTCTTATTAAAGGAAAATTCCAAGGGCAAGAAGCTATAGTTCAAATAGAGAAGCTTCAGTGTGCCAAGTCAGGGAAGTGAGTCAAGGTAGTAGGTCAGTGAGCTGATTCTGCCGCCTCTCTTGCTTTATTGGGGAATTATTGAGTCTTATTCGCTAAAGAAATTTGTTGCGTCATTAGTTGCAGACAAGAAATTGAATTCATCAAAGTGTAGGCTTCACCGTGCTGAATGAGACAATCCCATTCCCGTCTCATCCAAAGGATAAGTAATTTAGCAATCGATAGAGAGCAAGGAAATGAGAGTAGTTCGGCCTATGGGTGTGAGTCAAGCAATTCCTTTATCTGCTTAAAGAAAGGATTAACAATGAAAGGGAAAGCACTATAGTAATGCAGTTACCAGAAAAGATCTAAGCAAGAAAGGAAAGCCCAACATTGCTGCAAAAAGGAATGAACCGGAATGGATTAGCCACTTACGAATCAGCAGTGGGACTCGAGGTGAATCAGATCAATCTCTATCCATTTCTTTTTCATTTTTCATGTCCAGATGATAAGAATTTTTAAACTACTGGCACATCTTCCAACTTCACTTCTACGCAGGCATCAGGAAAGGGATTGCTATTCAACCAAGTTCCCGAGGCTTATCCGAAGGAGAATTCCTCATCCCTCGATATAAAGAAGTTTAGAAGGCAAGAATGAGTTGCATTCGGGCCTATAAAGCACGATGAAAGTGTCCTGCTGGACAAGAAGACCAGTCAAGGGAATCCTATAGTTCTCACTCCAAACGAAAAGAGGAGTATCTAAGTTCAAGTGAAACGAAGAGCATTAGACTCACTTATTCCGTAAGATACGTAGGTTTGAAAAGTCCCCAGGTTAGATATCATTGATATCTTATCGAGGTTTTTAGATATCTTTGATATCCTACTCAACACTTATATAGATAAAACAGCAACATCATGAAACAACAACAGAATATGAAGTGGGTTGAGCACTTATACGACATTTCTTCTATGAGGGAGGAGGATAGAATTGTACTAATCAAGTTCTGGTATAAGTACTTCACTCATGTGTTGTCGTTACCGGATAGTTATTCTCATAATACTAATGTAGATGTAGGTCAAAATGCTAGTAAAAGAATTCAGTATTCAAATACAGTCATTGATCTATTGCATAGATCCAAACAAAACAAACCATTAGATGATGCCAAATTACGATCTCTTCAAATGAGTATAGAGGACATTAGTATGAAGTTTTATGATGAATCTATCTTTAAGAGCACCCCAAATCTAATAAGAATTAATAAGAATCTTAATCAAAAAGGATGATATTTGTGCTAGGGATTATATAAAAAGTAAATCTCTAACACAGGATGATTTTGAATTACTTTCAGAGTTGGGCCACTATACACTTGAAGGTCTAATAGTTCATGTGCTGGGTGTTTTATTTAATCCAGTAGAGGTATCAGCAGTTCGTGTTGCGTCATTGATAGAAAAGCGTCATGCGTCTGTCCGTCTACAAGCAGAATTATTGATGAGTCGCCGGAAGGATAAAAGTCAATATAAGGAGAAAGGATTGTCTGATGAGAAGTATTCCCTTGGTGTAGGCTTATTCCAATTCATGCTGGAGAGGAATGTGATTGAATATGTTCCAAATGTGGAATTACAAACCCCTCAAGTGATCAAAAAGAAAGGATCGTATTTTATTCCTAAATATAACTACGTAACATGCACATTTGATATGTCATTACTCCCCACTAAGCTCAATCTACCAATGGTATGCAAACCAGTTGAATGGTGTAGTGCAACCGGTGAAATACCTCAAACCCTATCTGATCTAACAGGTGGTTACTTAAGTAGTCCAACAGGTGAAATCTATGATCGTTATCGTCTGTTAAGTACAATTGACCATAATCATTTTGGTATTATTCTAGGTACAAATGATGATTATTTGAAACTCTGTGGTGTAATGAACAAGCTTCAGTCACAGCCATTTGAGATAAACAGAATATGGTTGGAATTTTTTCATAAATATGACGACTTATTAGTGGCTGAAGGGTATCTTATGAAAAGAGAACTTGCATCTCTCAAACTCAAAGAAGTGTCCGACGAACTTCGAAACTTTTACATGGATGATACTGAAGTACATAAAATATGTAGTTATAGCGACATGGTTTCAACATTATGTAAGTGCCTACAACGTGCTCGTTATGAGGATATGCTTCTGAAGCTGGCTGATGCCTACAATGGTTATCAATTTTACCTTCCTGCGTTTCTGGATTTCCGAGGTATAATTTACCGTTCAGGTGTACTGCATTTCCATGAGCGTGATTTGGCCCGCAGTCTTATCCTCTTTTCAACAAAAAATATCAAAGTTCTAAATGATGATTCTATTTTCAAGGAGTTCATGCTAGCAAACAGTTTCCTTTACTTTGCATTTGATACTGTGAATGCAGCTAAATACTGGTTAGATGTCAATTTAGACAGTTTCAATATGATTCGTGATACTATTATGTTTGCTAAGGATGCAAAAAATCCCTTACAGTTCATTGCTACAATCAATTCAATCCTTTATTGTTTTCAACATAAATGTAATCCTTCTTGCATACCTCTTGCACAAGAAGCATATGCTAGCATACCAATTACACAAGACGCATCAGCAAGTGCATATCAGATTATGTCTTACTTTTTGTTGGATGAAGGTTTGGCTAAGAGTACTAATCTCATCCCTGATCCTCATGAAATCATCCATGATATATATACTCATATCCTACATGAACTGGAAAAGTACATTAAATCAGAAATGCCAGATTGGAAACTATCAAGGACTGTTTGCAATCAATTTACACGTAAGATAGTCAAGGGTATCTTTATGCCTATAATATATGGCAAGACCTTAATGAGCACAGCTATCTCTATCCATGATAGTCTTTATAAATTCCTCAGTTATAAGGAAAGCTTCGAGGTAGCCAAAGTTTGCTTTCAGTTCTGGAAGAAGAAATATAGAGGCTTGGAAAGCCTGATCCAGTTGATCAGGGGTATAGGCTGGATTGCAGCGGCTAGGGATCGCCCTGTGTACTATCGTGTGAAGTACTTTACAACTCTGCAAGACTATATGGTTATGGAACCAATCAAAATCATGGTCTATGATAGAATTCATAAGACGAAGCGTCAGGTTAGTATGCGAGTTTCAACTTCTAAGAGAGATCGAAGGAAGACTGAAATCTCTACCTTCGTGAACTTCATACATCAGAAGGATGCCTATATTGCAATGAGTGTAGTAGAAGAGATGCTTTCTATGGGTGCACCTATATACACAGTACACGACAACTTTATAAGTACTGCTCCATATCACCAATATATAGCAAAAGTATATACAGGTGTATTTTGTAATATGGGCCCTCCACTGTCAATAATCAACGAGTTCATCTATCAAAATCTTATTGCACCTCTACCTATTTGCCCAGTTGGACTTAAATAATATTGTATACTCAAAAGAGTTTATTGATTATTACTTAAGGGCTAATATGCCAGAGAATCTAAGCAAGAAGACTAAGGATGTTTGGGATAAAAAGATAAATGGAATACTGATCTGTTACGAGGAGTATATACGTACAGTATGCGGTAATAAGATATCCTCTAATCCTGAGGTGAATTGGAATGCTCATATGAGCAAGTGGGAAAATTTCAAGAATATGATGAAAGAATATACAGTGTTCACTATTAAGAATGAAATGAATAAAAGGACAACAGACAGTGCTATAGTTATGAAAGTTCTGAATCGTATGTATCAAAAGATAGAACATACTACACTGCGCGATCCGCATCCAGGGTTAATCATTGCTTTACATGACTTCAAAGAGCCTTACCCTCTTGTTAACGAGACTGACCTACTCAGTCTTGCAACCATGGATCTCTTAATCCAGTTTGCATACCCTTCCTTATCAGGTTACGGTAAGTTCACTATATCCTTTACCATGAGGCGATCTTACGGAGAGGAGATCACATTTACGCTAGGCCCAGCTATCCCGTTGACTAATGAAGATGGAAAGCACATTCTTCCTAAGAGTGAGGTGTACAATCATATATATAATTGTATTAAGAAATATATTGAAATTTACGAGGGAGATTCTATAATTCGACTCATGATCCGAGTGTATCTGGAGGGTGTAGGGCATCTCTATCTTCAGAGGAGAGAGATAGCACGCTATCATCAATTATTGAAGGAGGATTGAGTTAGATCAACCCTCGAATAGCTAGAGAAATCCAAAATAGGAAGCATTCCTATCCTAGCCATATCACAGTATTGAAACCATATAGAAAAGATCTGAAAGGATTCATTGTAGGGGATCTCGAGACTCTATTGATCGATAACGTTCATAAGCCTTATGCTGCTGGTCTGATGCTGGTTCGTCCTGGTGACAAGCTTCAAGATAGTATTATTGAAACCTATTACAGTGAGAATTACTTACATATAGATGATTCGTTTGAAGATAGAAGTAAAAAGATGTTGTCCGACTTTATAGATCGTATAGCAGCTTTAGTTAGACTCAATCCCTCGATTGAAACAGTGTACTTCCACAACAACTAACGATTCGATGGAGTTCTCTTGCTTAAGCACCTAGCATGTCATCACAGGAACTACAGTTTCAAACCTCTTATGAGGAACAATAGGCTATACGAGTTATCAGTGTATTCAGGTAAGTATAAGCATAAGAATATGTTATTCCGCTTCATTGACTCCTTGAATCTACTCCCAGGGAATCTGGAATCCCTAGCTAATAATCTATGCAATGAACTAGGCAAAAAAGGGTTAATCAAACATGAAGAGGTGAGTGTGTCTAATCTGGGATGTATGAAAGAAGAGTTGATAGACTATATGAAGCAGGACATCCGTCTCCTTGGTGGAGTTATGCAAAAAGCGCAGGAGATCTATTGGGAGCTGTACAAGGTGGACATTGAAAGCAAGATCACCCTTTCCTCACTAGCTCTATGCATCTATCGTATGAAATACTACGACGCTTCTAATTGGCCTATCCATATACCGAGTAGGAACGAGGATACATTCATTCGTCGTGGTTACTACGGTGGTCATGCCGATACATACATTCCATATGGGGAGAACCTTTACTACTACGACGTAAACTCCCTCTACCCATTTGGAAATAAGGAATTTGATATGCCAGGAGGTGTTCCTGTCTGGCATGGAAATCTGGAAGGGAAGGACTTAGATAGCTTGTTTGGCTTTATTGAGGCATATGTGGTATGTCCGAAGACTATTAAGAGGCCCTTTCTCCCCTTTCGTGACAAGAATGATACTCAACTCTTTCCTACCGGTTCATTTGTTGGAGTCTACTATACAGAAGAATTAAAGTATGCAAGAAGCATAGGCTACAAAGTCTTGCCACTCAATGGCTACCTCTTTGAGAGCAGGTTAAAGGCAAGGAAAGAAGGTAATGAAGCCTTGGCATATGTGTACAAGATCCTTATGAATTCACTAGTAGGTAGATTTTGCATCAATCCTGAAAGCACAATAACCGAGGTCTGCGATGGTGCTCGTTACAAACATTTGGTATTGAGAAGTTCTTTTGTATTCGGTGATATGCTTAGCGAGGACAACTACGTTGTCTCCTACCATAGCAATACCGGAAAAGAAGCTGATTATTGGGACCCACCGAAGAACTCTGCAGTCCAACTGGCAGCCGCGATCACTGCCTATGCGTTGATCTATATGTACCCTTTTATTTCAAGAGAGGACTGCTACTACACGGACACAGACTCAGTAGTTCTGGGTAGTGCTCTTCCAGAAGATCTAATCAATTCTTATTATCTATCGGATAGAGATGAAGGTATTGAATCCCTCAGTCTATCAAAGACGGCAATCCTCAGTCACTTCCCGGATAAGATGAAAATCGAAGTGTCTTAATCTCCTCCTGGCAAGCAACCTCCTGGCAGACTTTGCCAATGCATTCTCCTTGCTCGAATACAGCAGTTAGGGCTAATCGAAAGAGATAGACGCGTAGTGTTTCCCAGAGTTCTTTCTTTATCCGTATCCGTCTCAGTCTCAAATGGAAATTGTAAATCTTACTCCAGACAGAGAGGAATCAAAACAAAATAGATTGACATTGAGGCCCCTGTAACTTAGAAATCATACTTCAAGACTTTACTTGCTTTAGTGGGACATTGAGGCAGTTCCGGCTGCTCTTTCTAAGGAAGGCATGTAACTAAATAACTAAATACTGACTTCTTGCACTCGGGGATAAGGTTTTCATGGCTTCTTTTGAGTTACCTTCGAGCTATAACGTAACTAATGCCTTCTCAATCTTAGTCAGGACGGTTTTATCCCTGAAGGGTTTGGGAAGCTCAGCCTTCTTCTCATTCATCGGACTGGCTTCTAACTCATTTTCTTTGCTTCCGGGGATTGCAAAGACTTAAAAGAGGAAGAAGGCGCACGGCCTTGTCAGTCTAAATAACACTACGCATTGCTCGAGCTCTCTTATCTCTCGGCCAAGGGAAGGCTTCTTTCTTCTTCCTGCCCGGGGAAATTGATAAGCAAAGACAGAGAGTAATTCAATCAATCACAGGTCGGCGCATTTAAGACTTTACATTCTTTCCTTACTAAGTTTCCCTGGGGGACTAGGAAAATAAAGAGGAATCAACACCTTTTTCTTACGAGTTTTCACCTTCCGCAGAGCTAAAGAGAAAATTCATACTTTCGTCGCCTCAATCTTAGGGCAGGCTTGTAAGAAAAGACTTAGAAAGAAGAAGCTCGGCCTTCTCTCTATCAGTCCGGCTTTGCAACTCAATTTCCTTCTGGTCTTAGTGCTTTCGCCTTCTAATTCTTAGTACGACCGTGTAGAATCATAATCTTAATATAAAGACTTCATTCCACTAATGAAGAGTAGTAATTTCATCCCACGGCTTGTATTAGAATATCAGACTGCTTGCTTTCTACATCCTTTTAGAAGGGCTTTAGCCCGGATCAAGGATGAGAGATGCCCCAGGTTTAGTCAGTGAAGAAGAGGGATTTGGCATTGAATCTAAGGCTTTTGCCCTAGGGTTCATGGAGGGGAATCCCAGGACAGAAGTCTAACCTACCTTACTTTACTGGTTTCTAACTAAGGACTAGCTTGCAAGCAAAATAGATCGAGCTTGATTTCCTAACCCCCCTTGAAGACTTTATAAATCTGTCTTTTAACTATCACCTTTTCGATTCAATCTTAGCAGCTTTATCTTGCTCCTACTAAAGCATTAATTAGTCCATAAATGAGCAAGAAAGAGCAATTCTTGATGATGCCATCTACCTCATGACTAAGACTGCCTTTGAGAAAGTCGGCATTTGCCTGGTATTCTAATACTTCTTGCTGCCTCACCTGACTTCTTCCTTCCGTGCTATCTCACTGGAAGGCCTTACACTAGCAATAGTAAGATCCGCATAATCATCAACTTACTCACTAACTCTTCCTACGGAGCCATCAACGGCGGTTGATACTAATGAAATAGCTGTCCGCACCTAGAAAGGAAAAGTAAAAGGGCTTCTCTTTCCTCTACAGGAAGTTCAGTACATGAGGTCGGATACCTCTGTTGTTCCCTGGGTGACGAGCGAAAAATGAGTAGCTGCTTTCCTATCTCCCCCAGTAACTACTTCTAATTAGTAAGCCAGAGGACTAAAAGGACCACCAAAAAAATAGGATTCAATCTGATTGACCAGATCAACTACATCCTGACGTGTGTGACTCCTTCCTCCTTGGTCCCGGTGAGAAGATGTGATGCGCGACATCGCTATCTGTCGTTCTCTTGGTCGCGTTAGGCCGCTTCTTCCTTCTCTTCTGTTAAGGCATAGTTCGAGCTAAAAGAGTTCTAGTATGCTTGCAGTTAATGTTCCTATTCTTCAATCCTTGCTTCTGGTCTTTCAAAGAGAGATAGAGAGGAAGGTATGACATCAATCCTGCAGTCGGTAAGTCACTCTCTAGTTCTTTCAGTAGGTGAATAGATCAATGAATAGTAGTACGCTGTAACTCCATGTGTAGGGGCTTCTTTAGTGAATCTAAATACAGGTCTGTTAAAGAAAGTTTACTAATAACCTAAAGCAACTAAGTCTGAAGTTTCCTCTAGGGCTAGTTCAGTGAGCCGGGTCAGGAATTCAAAGCTTTTTTCTCAATCATACTAGGAATCCTTAGTACGAAGTCAGTTTTGTCTTCGGGTCAGCTTTACTGAATATCAAGACTGCTGGTATAGTAGTTGCAGTAGGCATTGTAAGTAATTCAATAGAAAGCACGATGTAACTCCTCTCTTCGGCTGAGTTTACAGAATCTCAATACATAATGGTCAAGAAAGGAAGAAAGAGCTGCTGGAGCCCGAGAGAACTCTAACTAATACTAGGCCCTGCTGCCGGAGATTGAGAAGCTTCCTTCAGTATTGAGGAAAGAGTCTAGTTAAAGCCTTTGATCTAGGTCAGCTCTTCCTTAGCCCTTGGAAGTGAGTTGCAGCCCTTGAAGAGCTTAACGCGCCAAAGACCCAGAAGGAACATCACTTTAGCCTGTCCTTTAGAGATTAACCTGTCCTTTAGAGATTCCTTGATCTCAGTCTGCATGCCCATGACATGGGTTGGGCTTAGAGTCTGTTTCTTGTCTTTAGTAGGTTTCTTAATCTCTCTCCTTTGATTGAATGGCGTAGATCTTCGTAGTACCAGCAGGTCTGGATCGGCGTATGGGCAAGCAAAGAAGAACAAGTCTTCCTTTCCTATCAGTAGCCGGGTAGCGAAACGACCTTAGGAGCGATCGCCAAGTCTATGCATAATACTATGTGTTAATCTGAGGGCTAAAAAGCGCCTGCTGGTGACGAAGTAGCAGTCCACCTTGACTTCTCAATGTCCCACACTCCAAGAGAGGACAGAAAAGACTGAGAACAAGAGGACTTAGTTAGTAGTCTTTCTTATACACGTCTTCCTCGCCCAATTTGGATGGCTCACTTCACTCCTATTCTTAAGTCAGTCTTACTGAGGTTTTTCATTTCATCAATTACTAAACCTATTTTAGCTGTTAGACGTCCCAGGGTAAGGAAAAGGTTTAGAGCTCGAAGGTAAGTAAGGAAGAAAGCCCTCTTCAGCCTAAAAGGAAGTGAAGACTTTTTCAAAAAAGGTTCAACGGCAGCTGATAAGTCATCATTCCCCCGCCTCACCACTCCCCTCCTCCCTCATCATGTGAACAAGCCAAACAAAAGCAAACTCACTCAAGGGTTATAGGTTTTCTAATAGTTTTA
>Ga0209796_10000483_pt1 | contig 25867 bp, 32 predicted proteins | sample AgamicOrSfrz_FD_187167 | JGI IMG/M metagenome (GOLD analysis project Ga0209796, IMG submission 187167) | Agave microbial communities from Guanajuato, Mexico - Or.Sf.rz (SPAdes) (version 2) | ecosystem: Host-associated > Plants > Phyllosphere > Phylloplane/Leaf | place: Guanajuato, Mexico...
ATGTTGAGGAAGAATTTACTCCTTTAAGATGTATATGAAATGTATGTTTTTTGAGGTAAAATAAAAAAGAATCTTACTGAAAAGAGAATAGTGTCAAGGGGGATAAGAGATATGTACAACTGAGTAGCAAAGCTTGGTGCAAAATGCGATTTTACAATCCTAGATGAAACATTAATCCTTTATAAAGTTATATCCCTATTGCTTAAGAGAAAGTTGACATGTTAAAGGGAAAATAAGCTCAGACTATCTTTGATAGGCTATTTGAACAGTTATCGACTAGTGAAAACAACCTTAATTAACCTGTTCTCATGTAAAAAACTCATAATTATAGGTATATTGAAGTTTAAAGATTTATTATAAAAACTTTGTTGTTTTTTATCTAAAAACATATCTATTGTAGGTAGTAGAAGGAAAGAGAACCTTTCTTTATATACAAAAAATGAAAACAAAAGTAGACAAAAATTCATTTAAAGACACCTATAATCTAAAACCGAATAAGGGGCGTATCAAAATGGATATTATTTACAAAAAAAGAGAAAAAATGACCGATTTTATTAAAGACAACAAACAGAACTTCCAAGATAAGCTCTTATCAGAGGCGGTTAATGTGGCTTCTAAGATTAATGACATTTTAGAAACTGGAAATATTGATCTTTTGAAAAATGCTCAAAAGTTATCACTATATGTCGTAGAGCAAAAAGAGGAAGAACTCATTGCTTTCGCTCAACAAGAAGGAATAGCTTGGGCAGAGCACGCCTTAACTCTTGCTTTCAAACTAGAATGGGTACAGGCCATTAGGCGAACATTATGGCATTTTCTCTATCAATATGATCGAATAAATGACCAATTTAATAGCCGTGAAGAATTTTATGCCTTAGAGAAGCGAATTAATGATAAAATTGATCAATTTCTTAACACTTTTCTCATTAGTTATTCCAAGTATAAAGATGAACTAATTGCCTCCCAAAGGGACTTAGTCGAAAATCTATCGGTGCCAATTATACCACTCAGCCAATCTGTAGCTGTATTACCGTTGATCGGCATGATTGACCTCAATCGTATCCAAACGATTGAGGAGAAAGTGTTGATGGGCATCTCAGATTTAAAGATTCAAACATTAATTATGGACCTGTCTGGAATTGCCAACATGGAGATGCATGTTATTGACCATTTTCAAAAAATATTAACCGGCATTTCAATGATGGGAAGCAAAGCTATTCTCACAGGTTTACGTGCTGACTTGGTGCGAACAATGATTCACTCAGGGATCTCCTTTGAGGATAAGGCAGAAGCAAAAGGAACGTTACAGCAAACTTTAAAAGAATACTTAGAACAGAACCGGCTCTAGAAGGAATAGAGAAGTTTTCTCTGCACGGGGAAATGCAGATAAGTTTGTAAAAATAAATTTGTACTCAAAAAGGAAATAAGGTCTATTCTATCTTAGCAACGATTACTTAGATAACCCAAGAGTTATTTTGCTATATTACTGATAAAATTCATGTTAACTACGAGTGTATATTATATACAAATTAAAATAGAAAAACCTACTGCTCCTGTACAGTAGGTTTCTTCTCTTTAGAATAGGAAATTTAGTGTGATGCTTCACGGCGTCTTTGATAGTTTGCTCATCATATAGAAAAATATTTACATTAAAGATTCTGTAAATGAATTCGTATACTGAACAGCTTGATGTAAGCTAGAAAAACTTTTAACTTCCTCAACCTTTATTCCTAAGTTCACCATGGTTTGAGCGATTTCCGGACGTATTCCACTGATGACAACTTCAATTCCTATTAACTGTAGCCCAGCTATTACTTTAAACAGTTGATCGGCTACCATCGTATCAATAATAGGAACCGCTGATAAATCAATAATAAGCCATTCTAATTTATATTGGCTTCCTTTCTCTAAGGCACTCTCCATCAAATATTGTGCCCGTTTGGTATCTAAATCACCTACTAAAGGAAGGATGCCTATTTCTTCTGTCATCCGAACAACGGGAACGGATAATTCATCAATGGCATATTGAGCATAATTTATTTTTTCAGTGTAATCTTTTACATACGACTTACTTACGAATTGGATGGCATTATCTACAATGCTATTAAAATGAGAAATGATTTGATAAAAAGCATCAAAAGAAAAATCATTATTTTTTGCTTCTTCTTTGATTATTTCTCCGATTACACCTCGATAATAGATAATCTCCTCTAGAGCTAGGTTTAAGGGAAGACCGTGATTGACTAATAAATTAGCCATATTTTTTCCCCATTGTTGTACGGCTTCATTTGCTGCCTCTTTTTCCATTAAAAGAGAATCGGCATAAGTGGTAAGGAGGTCAAAACGAAAAGTAGTTAATTCTGTATAAATGTTATGAGATGTTGCAAGATCTTCTCTTTTATTTTCAGCAAACTCTTCTTTTCGTTGTAAAATTGTTTCTCTAATCACATGTAATTTTTCTTGTTGTATATATTGCAAAGGTTTTCCTCCTTTTATTTAAAAAAGTAAAAGTCCTCTAATAGATGAGGATTAGAGGACTAAACATGACGAAAAGTGTATTAAGATTAATGAAATGGTAAGTTACTTATAATCTTTATTTAGTTGTATAGTACACCTAAATTATATCATAAATTCTCTATAATATCTTTATTTCCGATAAACCACAATATAGTAACTAAAAATATATGGAGTATAAAGCATAAACATAGAAAAGGTACTACTTCTGTACAGTACTTTTTCTGTTACATATATGTCTTATATTTGAGCACTAATATCTCACCACATCTTGATGCGTTTTACTTATATGTAAAGCTTTATTCTTTCTATCCTAACATTTTAGGGTCTTTTTCCAGATAAAGTATTATCTTTTACATACATTTCATAGTGCCCATTTATGTAACTAGATACTTTTAAATTAAGTAAAAGAGCCTTAAGATTAATGGTTTCTTCAGTATCTAATTCGCACTCTTTTGCTAGCTCTTCGATTTCTCTTTTACTAATTTGTATGTTATCTTCTAAATCGGTTGCTGTCTCTTTGCTGTACTGAAAAGGAACTTCATCTATAACTTCTGTAATTAGTTGATCCTGTCCCTCATATTCTAATCTTCCTTTGGCTGCAGAATGCTTTCCAATTAATACAGCCTGCTCTTTTATATCCGACAGGAGAATCATTAATCGAATTCGTTGATTCATTAGAATACGTTGTTTATCAAAAATAGAGATAATTTTGGTTTGATAATTATCCATAGTCAGGTGAAGTTGATATTTTGCTTCTCTTATTACTTCTTCACTGTTTTTAATAAGTATCATATTTAAATCCTCTGCCCCCCGTATTATATATACTCTATATATACTTTAATTATAATAAGCTAAAAAAGGGACCATCACTTCCTATAATTAAACCAGCGATTTATCCATTAATTTCACAAATAATTAACATTCACAATATGTACATTAAACATCATTTATTAAAAGATTTAGTTGGCTTTACACCTTTAAGGAAAGAAACTAAGTCTGCCTTTTCTTATGTAAGGATTTTCCCCTCAGTTTGGAGTAACTTTTGAGGAAATTTCTTCATGCAGTGACGAGGTACTATACTATTTAATAAATAAGTGACTACATTAAAATGTTCCCTCCATCAAAAACTTACATATAGCTAATTTCCCCATATATTTTTTATATAAACTAGAAAGAAGTTAAGTATCATCTCGACCAAGCATGTTAGAAAGGATAGTTTATTCCATTTTTATTATTTTCTTATTTCGTTTGAAAGGTTAAAAGCCTATTTATATAAAAAAAGAGAAAAACAATTTGATTTGAGAGATAAATCGTTTTCCTCAATAAATAGATCGCCTATATTATCTCGGGACCTTATTTCGTTTATATTTAAGCGCTTTTTTTAGAAGTATTATTTGATGATATAATTCATTTTTAATAGCTAAATCTTTACACTTATTATAATCCGCAATTAAACCTTTAACCTCCCTATGGAATAGAGAACATTCATAATTATCTAACATATCCTCCCCTCCTGATATTCTTTCTTTTATATTACCCCTTCGACATATACTGACACTTTATTTTGGTAAACAACTTTATGTAGACTAAAGATGAAGGGAGTATACAATATAGAAATTGTGTTTTTGTAGGCAGATTATCTTTTGTGAATTAAAAAGGAATAATTCGGGAAAATAAATATAATAATCAAGATAAATACATGTAACTAGGAGGCATCAATGGTTAAGCGTAATGTAAGGTTGTCAAGTCCAGAAATTGGTGGATTATGGGGAGTTTATATTCAAGAAACAATGTCCACTTGTTTGTTAAAGTATTTTCTTCATCACGTACAAGATGAAGAGATAAAGCCTATTTTGCAAAAATCTTTACGTATCTCTCAAACACACCTAAACCAAATTAGCGATATTTTTTCCGAAGAAAATATCCCTTTACCTGATGGGTTTACGGAAAAGGATATTAACTTATCAGCTCCTCCCCTTTTTTATGATCTTTTTGCTTTGAGCTTTGTCTACTCGATGAATCGTATGGCGATGGTTAACTTAGGGTTTGCTACTTCTACTGTTGCTCGAGCGGATGTTCTTAATTTCTTCACTAAAGCTTTGAATCAGGCTACAGAGCTCTATGCAGAATCTACTACTTTAATGTTATCTAAAGGCATTTACGATCGACCACCTATGATTACCTATCCTAAAAAAGTTGAATATGTAAAAAAACAATCTTATATAATAGCAGCCATGGGAAAAAAAAGACCTTTAAATGCTGTCGAGCTTACTGAGATATTCTTTAATATTGAACGTAACTATTTCTCGGTGTTGCTCTGTATGGGCTTGTTACAAGTGATTAAGGATAAAGAAATTAAAAATTATATAAAAGATGGAATGGAAATATCAAAAAAACAAATTAATTTCTTTAATGATCTTTTAAAGAAAGAAGAACTTCTTGGCACAGTTCCTGTTAGTATGGAAGTAACGACTTCAACGGTTTCTCCTTTTTCCGACAAGCTGATCGTTGCGCTTTTTCATTTTTTAAATTCTATTGATGTGACACTTATTGGACATGCTTTGTCTTTATCTATGAGGTTAGATTTAGCTACTTATTATAGTAAATTAATTGGAGAAATATTAATGTATGCTGGAAAGGGATTTAATATTATGGTCAACCGAGAATGGCTAGAGCAACCGCCTCAGGCCCCAAACCGAAAGGCTTTAAAAGGAATGTAACCCAATTAATAAAAAGATTCTACTTGATAATATTACATAACACTCTAAAAATTCGTTATATAAAAATGCTTCAAAAAGCCCTTGATGAAAGGGCTTTTTAGCATGCTGATGCCGATAAAAAGAAACTTGTTAAAAGGATTTATTTCCTTTTAACAAATTTTTTCTAGTTTTGATAAATAAGAAAACAAAAAATATATATGTAGTTCGTTAATAGTAGTCAATTAATATATAACTACATGATTTGAAATAATTATATAAACTTATTTTTATAAATTATATTTTTTCGTTAGTAAGAGTAATAAGTTTTCACATCTGGAGCAAACTACTCATGAAGTGTTTAAATTCTAAAATGCAAGGCTCTTATCTACGTACTATTTAACCTAAAAAAACTACTGAAACACATATGCCAGTAGTTTTTTTATTTGTTTTACTCTCGGGGGCAGCCCCATCATCTATTAGAGAACTCTTTTTATAAACTTTTTTATTCAAATTTAAAGAATTCTTCGGGATAGAGGTGGTTTTTGCTCTGTATTTTTACCAAACTGCTCTTTTTCATCAACGAGTACTAAGATATTTCCTTCTTTGACTGAGTTACCATAGTATTCAGCTTCATCTTTAGAAAGACCTATTTCAACAAGAGCTCCTGTTAATCCTCCAACTCCTGCACCCGTTAAAGCGCCAGTTAACACGGCTGCAATTGGTCCCGCAGCAACAATCGGTCCTATTCCTGGAATAGCAAGTGCACCAGCTCCTGCTAATAAACCTGTTAGCCCGCCAAGAGCTCCACCAGTTAGGGCACCTGTTGCAATTCCATCCACCACTTCAGTATCTGTTTCTTCTGTTACTCTATCTACTTCTTTACGGTCTTGTCCAATGATGGAGATGTCACGTGTAGCGTACCCTTGATTTTTAAGATCTTCTACAGCTGCAATGGCTTCTTGCTCAGATTTGTAGATCCCTACAACTCTCTTTGCAGTTCGTTCCATTTTCATCTCCTCCTATTTCTTTTCTATTATTCATGTTCCCTAGGTATAAATATTAAAACTTCTACTTATCATAATGGCTATTATAGAGAGAGAAAACCTAAAAAATCCCTTTCGTTGAGTAGATTATCTTTTTTTTCGTTATCCTAACTATGATGTAACCCATCCTCAACGGTATTTATTTGATGGTTCATATCTGTTTTCTTATCTTTCCGGTGATCAATACGCATATTTGTGATAACTCGATTAGGACCACTTGAAATTGCCTCTTGATGTATTTCTTTTGCTACTTGCCATAATTGTTCAAGGTCTCCTTCTATTATGGTAGAAGTAGGTGTTACATCATAATGTAATTCCTTTCCCTTAAGCTTACGTACAGCGTTAATCACTTCTGAACTAAAACTTGTTGAATCTGTTCCAACAGGTATAATACTTATTTCTAACAATGGCATAACGTTTACTCCCTTCTCATATCCTTGTATTTTTAAAATTAAGAAAGAGATAATTTATAGATAAAATCTCCTGATTTTTATTTAGTAGGTTCAGCAGGGACTGAAATATCCTCAAGAGCTTTCCCTGCTTCTTTATTTGAATCATTACTTACTGCTAAATCCCCTAAAGAAACCATTCCAATGAGTTTTCCATCATCTACGATAGGAAGTCTGCGTATTTGATATTGAGACATGATTTCCATAGCTTGTTCTACAGACGTATGTTTTGTACCAGTAATGACGTCCGTTGTTATCATTTCAGATATCTGCGTATTTGCATTAAAATTATTAGCCAATCCTTTGATAACTAAATCACGATCCGTTATTAATCCTATTAGCTTATTATCCTCACAAATGGGAATAACTCCTACATCTAGATTCTTCATCATGTTGGCTACCTCACCACAAGAACTTTTAAGGTTACACGTCTCAATATTTGAGGTCATTACTTCTGTTATGTTCATAATAATTCCTCCTTTATTAAATAATCGTCTTATTTTACTTCGTTCCCGTACAGCATCTTCTAAAACATAAGCTTGAGTTTTAGTAAACACAGCTTTAGATTTTAAGGGGGAGAAAATGAATTGTGAATTAGGAAAATTCATAGCATTTTATTAGTTAGTAAAAAAAAGATTTTTATTTCTTGAAAATGGGTATATATCATTTAACTACAAAGGAGGGTTTTTATGAAAAATGTAAGAGTAGTAGAAAACGGAGTCCAAGCAAAAGAGGCAATTGAACAATTTCTAAATCGAGGATACACAAAGGATGAAGTATATTTATTAGCTCATGATAAAAATCGTTCCAAAGATTTAACGGAAGCATTAGAGACGAACGATGTTGGTGTTTCAGAACAAGGCGCATTTGATTTAGTAGCCAATGTATTCCGATCTCGTGGAGATGAATTACGTTCTAAAATTCAATCTTTAGGGTTATCGGATGTTGAAGCTCAACAATATGAAAGAGAATTAGATCAAGGACGTGTACTAGTAGTTGCAACCAAAGCAGGCTAACATAAAAAAGGAAGATTTTTTGCAAAAATAGTTACAGGATGTATGTAAACGTATAAAAGAGGACCCGTTAATGGGATCCTCTTTTATTAACTATTGACTACATTTCCTTCAGCAGGAATTGGGTGACTTTTCAACAGTCTTGCAAAATGTATTAGGTTATGAGCCATCATTTTCACATGTTGCATGGTGAAATCATTTTTATATCCTTCTGCCTCAATAAAGGATGGTCCCGGCCCTGCTTCTCCTACCCAATACGTGTCCACATTGGGAGGAATGGTAAAACCTATATGAGATAATGCGTAGATGACCGAACGTGAAACGTGTTTGGCACCATCCTCATTTCCCGTCACTACTACTCCCCCTACTTTGTTGTAGTAAATGTATTGACCCTCATCATTTGTTAGACTACTTCCACCATAAAGCCTTTCTATAATTTGAGTAGTAATACTGCTTTGTTCACCTAGCCAAATAGGAGAGCCTATTAGTACAATATCTGCTTCCTTTACTTTTTCAAAAATAGAAGGCCATTTATCTTCTTCATTTACTGCTTTTTCTGTAATTCCGTGTCCAATCTTATAGTCTGCTATGGTTATAACTTCGGTTTGCACCTCATTCTTCTCAAATATCTTCACCACTTCGCCAATTAACGCACCTGTATTTGAGACTTCAGAACTTTTCTTCAATGTACAATTAAGTGCAAGAGCTCTCAGTTTCATACTGATTTCCCAACTCCTTATAAACAAGTATTACTTTGGATATTCCCTCGTTGAAAAGAAAGAAACATGCAAAATTGCTAGAATTATAAGTCTTCAGTCGACGGGTAAAAGGATGAGTGCTAGTAATTTTGCTATATTTGCATTATTTTGTTTTATCTTGACTCTTTTTTAAACTAATATAAAAACAATCATTAAAAAAGCCCGTAGTTTTCTTCATTATAGAATTTATACTAGATGGATTTTCAGTTCATTTTAAACCTCTAATTTTTTGTCTTTTTATGATGTATAGGAGATATAGAGTTATTTAACATGCTGGACTTTCTTCGAACCCATTTAATTTTATAGTAAAAATTGGATATATAATCAAAATCGGTTGGTTATTGAATTTTTTAAATAAGCCAAGACAGGTTATAATGTCTTGGCTTATTTATATACTTATTTTATGATTGTAATAATTTCGAGAAAATTATTGATTGAAATATGAAATATATAGTTTAATTTATTACGATACTCCTAAATATACCTACCCTAAAGTAAAGGTGAAATTTCGATCATTAATTCTTTTGTAATTTATAAATCCGAGCTTCATAAGGCCGTAGCTTTAACCCATGTAAATCTTCTCTTTCTACATCATAATTAGAAATCAAAAGTTTAGCATCTAACATACTTAACTCTTCTGGCATTTCAAATATTGGCGTTCGATCAAAGAAATTCAATATAATTAAAAATTTTTCTTCACCTAACGTACGAGTATATACGTAAAGGTCTGGATCAATAGGTAATAAGAGATTATATTCTCCATAGATAAGGACATCGTGTTTTTTTCTCAATGCAATCATCTTTCGATAATAGTGAAAAATAGAATTCTTATCCTGAAGAGCTTCCTGTACATTAATTTCTTTATAGTTTGCGTTTATCTTAATCCAAGGTTTACCTTGAGTAAAACCCGCAGCATGTGTATCATCCCATTGCATAGGAGTGCGAGAGTTATCCCGACTTTTCCTCCAAATTGCTTTCATAGTAGAATCCAGCGAAGCTCCACTTTCCGTTGATTCCTTATAATAGTTAAGGGTCTCAATATCTCGATAATCCTCAATGGACGGGAAATTGGGATTTGTCATGCCAATTTCCTCTCCTTGGAATATGTAAGGTGTCCCTTCTAATGTTAGCAAGAACGTTGCTAACATTTTGGCTGATTCTTTTCGATATTTTCCATCATTTCCGAAACGCGAGACTGACCGAGGTTGATCATGGTTACAGAGATAATTCGCATTCCAACCCTGGTTATGAATAATCGTTTGCCATTTACTCATTACATTCTTTAAATCTAGAAGGTTCCATGGCTTAAATTCCCATTTACCAGTCCCCCCAGCTTTTGAATCTAATAGCATATGTTCAAAATGAAAGACCATATTCAGTTCGTGACGTTTATCCCCAATATAGTTCAATGCTTGTTCAGGTCCTAATCCCGATGTTTCCCCCACTGTCATGATATCGTATTTATACAGTACTTCCTCATATAAATTTCTAAGTAGAGTATGAACTTTTTCCAAATTAGAAAATAGCTTATAGGCTCTTACATATGGAAGGCCCGTTGGATTCGGCGCATCTGGAAGATTTTCAGCTTTAACAATATGAGCAATAGCATCTAATCTAAATCCATCTACTCCTTTATCTAGCCACCAAGACACCATTTCTTCAACTTCTCTTATAACATTTTTATTATCCCAATTCAGATCTGGCTGTTGTTTAGTGTAGAGATGAAGATAGTACTCGTCCGTCAGTTCATCATATTCCCAAACAGATCCACCAAAATAAGATTCCCAGTTATTCGGTGGACCTCCATTTTTACCTTTTCTCCAAATGTAGTAGTCCCTCTTTGGGTTATCTATAGAAGAACGGGATTCAATAAACCATGGGTGTTCGTCCGATGTATGGTTAACAACTAAATCCATAATAATCTTCAAATTACGTTTATGTGCTTGAGTTAATAGTTCATCAAAATCCTCCATCGTTCCAAACTGTTTCATAATAGCTCGATAATCACTAATATCATAGCCATTATCATGATTTGGTGATTGATAAATAGGGCATAGCCAAATCACTTCAATGCCTAGCTCTTGTAGGTAGTCAAGCTTTGATATAATGCCTTGCAAATCCCCAATACCGTCACCATTTGAATCTTTAAAGCTAATGGGGTATATCTGATAAACTACACTTTCTTTCCACCACTTCTTTTCCATTGGTCAAGAACTCCTTTTTATCATTATTAATCCTGAAATGTTTGTTATAAGTTCTTCGTAACGAGCGAACTCTATAGCAGGTAAGTATAGATTAAGGTAGTGTTAGAAATTATTCTTATCTGCACAAGTATTTACCCTATGTTTTAACAGAGAAAACGTAATTAGTGAGGAAGAAATAAGCGACCTCATATAATCTTTTGGCTTGAAAAAGTTAGATTCCTGTAAAAAAACTAATTCTTATAAAATATATATTTTCACTAAATGTTCTTTTCATATACATTTATTTCTTCTTGGAAATATTCATATTCAATTAATTAACCAATCAATTTTAACCATTGTGTGTCTCTAGGAATGAAAAACTTCAAACAATCTTTTAAGGTGACATGTATATGGAATGAATAGTGCTGTTTAACCATTTTACTGGATTACTAGGTAAAATGAGTTTTATTTTATATATTCAGAGGTAATCTAACAAGAAGACAAAACTTATTAGTTGTTTTAAAAAGCACCTCAGAAGAGAGAGTATATTTCTGCGGGATAGGAGGATTTTATTATGTATACAGATTTAAAAGATAAAGTAGTTGTAATTACAGGTGGATCAACAGGTTTAGGACGTGCAATGGCTGTTCGTTTCGGTCAAGAAGAAGCAAAAGTTGTTATTAACTATTACAACAATGAAGAAGAAGCTTTAGATGCGAAAAAAGAAGTAGAAGAAGCAGGCGGACAAGCAATCATCGTTCAAGGCGACGTAACAAAAGAAGAAGACGTTGTAAATCTTGTTCAAACAGCTATTAAAGAATTTGGTACATTGGACGTAATGATTAACAACGCTGGTGTTGAAAACCCAGTTCCTTCTCATGAGTTATCTCTAGATAACTGGAATAAAGTTATTGATACAAACTTAACAGGTGCATTCTTAGGAAGCCGCGAAGCAATCAAATATTTTGTTGAAAACGACATTAAAGGAAACGTTATTAACATGTCTAGTGTTCATGAAAGGATTCCGTGGCCATTATTTGTTCACTACGCAGCAAGTAAAGGCGGTATGAAACAAATGACGGAAACATTGGCTCTTGAATATGCGCCAAAAGGTATCCGCGTAAATAACATTGGACCAGGTGCGATGAACACACCAATCAACGCAGAGAAATTTGCAGATCCTGTACAACGTGCAGACGTAGAAAGCATGATTCCAATGGGTTACATCGGTAAGCCAGAAGAAGTAGCAGCAGTTGCAGCATTCTTAGCATCATCACAAGCAAGCTATGTAACAGGTATTACATTATTTGCTGATGGCGGTATGACCAAATACCCTTCTTTCCAAGCTGGGAGAGGCTAAAGGATGTTTTTATTTATTTTATGAAAGAAAGAGTAAATATCTTTATTGCCTGTCTAAATGATAATAGTGATTCAGAAGGAAACAATACCGGATTGAAGAAGAAAAACAGTTGGTTTCAATAAACTTATTGCTTTCAAACAAAAAAGTAGAGAGGTGTTTATAAATTGTATAGAGGTCGAGATATGACTAAATTGTCAATGATTTCAAAAAAAGAATGGAAAGATGATGAACTTACTTACTTTCATCATTCACTTCAACAGATAACTCCCTATTTAAATGAAGAAGGTCGGAAAATTCATCGTCAAATTATAGAGGAAATCGAATCTAGAGGTGGACTTTCCTGTATTGATTCGAACTGCACACATGATAAGGATATTAAATCTAAAGGGTGAACTTAATACATTGAAGGATAGGGAAATCCCTAAATATAAGGTTCATCTTAAAATGGTAATATTTGTGACTTGTTAAGAGAGCCTTGTATATGATATAAAAATACAATCAATGTAAGTAATATTATCGGAAATATAAATAATTTTTGGGCTGGGTGTGAGTCTCTGGTTACTTGGTAGAGCATGGTCCAAAAGTCATGAATAGCCCACGCAGAATCTGCAATAGACATCCCAACTTGAGTGAGTAGGATTCCGGTAATCTGGTTGTTCGGGTCGGCGTAGATAGAGGTGCCACTTCGTCCGGCCCAGCCAAATTGGCCGATGTGCGCATAGTCACCGCGGTAAGTTCACACCGTCATCCCCATATCCCAGCCACCGTAACGCCCTTGTCCATTGGAAAAAGGAAGCTTAGTGGCTACCAATATAGCCTTTAAGTTTCTTTTCTATTCCGATAAAAACCATTACGGTAACTAACCTAATCCTGCTTACGATATACAACTCAAAAGGGAATTATTTAAGCTTATTTCTTATTTTAAGATCTTATCTAATCTTTCAGCCTAGGAAAGTTAGGCTATAGGGGAAAGACTAATTTTATCTACTATACATTTGGAGTTTAACAATCCACATCTTAGTTCCTTGAAAGCAGATAATTTAACTCAATTTATACGACCTTTACCCTGTATCTGTATGAGATTGTTTTTAATTAGCTGGTGAAGGATATATCTATTAGTTGAACAACCTATTTTATAGGGGGAGAGGAGGAGAAAATAGTGAAAGAAATTAAAGTAGCAGAAAATAGTGGTCAGGCAAATAAGTTGATTGAAGATCTTTTTACCACTGGTTTTAGTAAAAGTGAAGTTTACTTGTTGGCCTATAATAAAGAGCGTTCGGAATATTTAACAGATATAACAAATACGAAAGAATATCGAACTTCTGAACAAGGGATTTTTACGTCTACTGTTGATAAGTTATTTTCTCGTGAAGATGAACTCCGTTCTAAAATGACTTCGTTAGGGTTAACACAAGAAGAAACTGAACGATGTATAGGTGAAATGAAGCAAGAACGTATAGTAATTATTGCAAAGAAGAGTATTTAATAGTTTGCGGATGCAATAAATGTTAAAGAAACTAAGTGATCGAGAAGAATGAACCTTATTGGTATGTTGCTGTCTATATATATGGTTTGCTCTATTATTAGAAAAGTATATAATTCTAAAAAAGCTATACAAACTCTCTTTACCTGTTAATTATAGAGAGTTTGTATAGCTTTTTTACTGATATTATTCGTTAGTAGTAAAATCATCTGTTTTTAATGCAAAAACTAGTATACGGCCCCAATTTAATTCTTTTAAATAGTGTTGAACTTCCTCATCTGATAATCCCAAAGAGTAAAGCTTAGAGTGTAGTTCATCTTTGTAAAAATGAAATGAATTTGCTATTGGATTGTTATCCCTTAATTCGGATACACCAATATCGTTTATATTCAACGCACTTGTCAATTCTTCAGTACGATCTTTTTCATGGGCTAATAAGTAGATATTATCTTTTCTGAATCCTAGGCTTAAAAATTGCTCAATAGCCTCTTTTACTTCATAGCCGTCCTTTACCACTCTTATTTTCTTCATTAAAAAACCTCCTTAATCATAGGCTATTTAATGGAAGTTTATAATATGAATAACTTGCTACCTTCTTAGAACATCTTAACTACGCTTTAGATATTTTAGACTAAGGTATGAAGCCCATGAATATGTTTGTTGGCTCTAAAATAATACATATGATTATGATGAAAGCAATATCTGTCCAAGATACAACTGAAGTGTTTTACAATTGTATTAACATAGTCAATAATATGAACTGATAATTCATTGTTTCTTTTCATTATAATATTGCACAGGGAACATAGATCCTTCTGAGACCATTTTATTATCTTCAATGTCCAGAGGGTCTGGATGACCTGCTTTGTGTATGGGAAATGAGGCCAATTTTTTGGTCGATGATTCATATGAAATAGCTTTTTTTATACTTCGAACAAACCCTTTTACCTTATCTAAGTTTGATTTATCCTTCAATAAATAAGTTGTAATCCCTACGCTTACTGTTGAAATAGCAAGACCAGAAATAAGTGCTTTTTGTCGCATTCCACCTGCTCCTCTCTATTTTCATTTAAACTTTGAAACCATTTTCCCGATATGATAGCTTAATAAACTTGTATTTTTAGGCATCAGTTACAAGCTTGAAGATTGTCTATTAAATTTTAAAGGCAGGTCGTTCAATTTAACTTGTAGATTATCTCGTAATTATATCTAATTCAAACTCAAATGTTTTTTCGCAAAAACCAATTAATCATGTATTTTTTCTTGTTTAAGGTCTCTTCTCTCATTTTATTTATCTTTATAATCCAATCGAAAATTCCATAAGCATAGGTTTGAGATCATCTTCGTTAGGATAAAAGTAAATAAACTATTTCACCTATAGGAGGAGATGTATATGGATTTATATGGTCGGAACAGGGAGGTATTAAAATGACAGAGTCAAGAAAGAAATCCCCCCATCCTCAAGAGACCAAAAGAAGGGATCATGCTGAGCAATATCCTACGGAGAATAAAACTCTATTTGATCAATTTAAAACTGAAGAGACAGTTGATCCAATACCAACTGAAGAGTTAAAGATAGAAAAGCAAGATGAAAGAAATAAGAAGAAAACTAAAAATGAATCCTCCACTGAAAATAAATATAAGAGAAATTAATATTAAATCAATAGCATGAAAAAGTAGACATTCTAATTGATTATTACACTAAGTTATTAAAAAGCACTTGAAAGGAGTGGTAAGAATGGAAAAAACAGAACTACAGCCGGTTTTTGTTTATTTACATCCAGATGTATTAGCGCAAGGTGGTATTTATTTTATCGGACTAAATAAACGAGACAGGGAGCTTCCTCCGGCGAGTATTGAACATTTACGTTTAGATATGGCTAAACAATATTTCCCTTGGGATCCTGAGGCTCATCTTGTTGTAGAAGAAGGAAGATTCCAATGGGATGCTGTAAAAAAAGACTATATAGAAATCGTTGCCTAATAAAAATCTCGACATGGTAAAATGTCGAGATTTTTCATTTAGATAGTTTATTGTAGATAATAGGGAGAAATATACGCTGCGCCTCATATAATATTTAGAAACAAAATTAAATAGCCCATCCATAACCAATTGCAGAGATCACAATAAATCAAATCATTCTTTATAATAGAAGGATGAACAACACTCCTACAATAAAGACAAGTTGGTGTAGTTTCAATGGGTTCTTCTATCCTATACGGGTTAACGTTATGGATTTTATAGGTAGCAGAAGAAACCTATGGAATTTTCTATAGGTTTCTTTAGCTACCTTGATCAATAAGCTAGCTTAAAAGGGGTTATTTACCATTATATTGATTGGAATTATATATTCCTTTTTGAACCGTACAATATTCTATCACTTGGTCTAACCATTTTTCTTCTTCCTCTGTATAAGGTGAAGCCCTCATATTTTGAAAACCTTCTATTTCCACTAGTCTATTTGGCAAAATTCGAGTTCTCCTTATGAGCTACCCACAGTAGCTTTTTCCACTTGTTTCTTATAATATTACTTACGTAATTCTTCTAATTCTGCAAGAAGAGCTTCAATCATTTCATCGCTCCTTCGAAGTTCCTGATTAAGCATATGGATGGTTTCCTCTTCCCAACTGAATAATGGGTAAATAAAAAGCGTTAGAAACGTTTCTGACGCTTTTTTCTTCTATTGATTGAAGTAAATAGCAAAGGAATATGAGATTTTAACTGTCAGTGTTGTTGCCATAAAACCATATTTTCTACATCAACGCTAAAAATAGTTATTTTTCTTCAATGAAGGAATGGGAAAATCCTTACACGAAGTTTACCGTATTCCGATTTATAGTTATGTAATGAGGCATCCAGCAATCTGAATTCTCAGTGCCAATTTCATGCCCATTTAAACAGACTCTGTTCATACCGTCTAAGCCATCTAAACCGCAGCATCCGTTTAAACGATTTCCATCTCGATGATGCTTAGAATTAATTAGGTCCTTCATATTTATAATAATTGTACCTTTTTCATCAACATCATCACCTTCACCAACGATTAAGAAATAACCTTGAGGGATATAGTCTAAAGGAGTATGATCTTCTCCGATTTCTTCGTTAAGTAAGCTTAAATCCCGTAGTTCTGTTAATACGTTAGAAATTTCCATTTCACAATTTTTACAGATTAACTTCAATATAGTAAAACCCCTTTAAGTAGTTTATATTCAAACACAACACTTATAAATATGATGCTTTTCCAATAATTTGTCTACTTAAGTGGTTTTCTACTTAGAAATTCATACTACTTTGTTTCTTATATAATATTTCTGGTGAGTCTACTTTGTACTGCAGATACTTTCAATAACAACAATTATCGGGTCTTTAACTTTAAGAAAACCTTCACAGACCTACAACATCATCTTTAGATTAAAAAGAGTCTGTAAAAGTATACATACCTTTACGGACTTTTCTTTCGCATAAGAAATCTATCATTTTTTGCGTTCATTTAAGTTTGGAATTAAATTACGAGCGTTCTATAAAACTAATGAGCTTTTACGAACGTTTTGGTGAATAAGAGGAAGAGATCTATAATATGAGTATAAAAATAGAACGAAATTCGTTTAAACTTGCTTACTTTTTAGAAATAAGCTTATTTTAGACGAGCTTTCTATAATGATTATAAAATAAATGTTAACTTTTAATACTTACAAACTTTAAGAATCAATCATACAATAAAAAAGATTACTATACATCCAGAGCTGATTTAGAATTATTAAAATAAATAACTTCCGAAAGGATTTTACAGCCTTGAATTTCTTTAAAGGCTTTTCTTGCTTCTATTTCGTTTTCATATTCAAACATTGTAGTATTGTTTAGATTTGAATAAGCAGTGATTATCCACATAAAAATAGCTCCTTTATATGTATTAACTTTAGGTCTAAGAAATATTTTTCTGTACTTCTACTTTTGTTATATTCCTGCTGTTTTTTGTAAGAAAGAAAGACCCTATAATGAATAAAGCTATTAGTAACGTTAAAAAGAACTGTGTACGTAAAGAATCAATAAAAGGCATTGCGATAAAAATACTAGTAATGCCAACAATCGTGCCGTATGTTAAGTAAGGAACAGCCACATTCTTATTTTGAGTTTCTCAGGCTGTTCCTTTTCATAATTTTTACGCATTATAGTTTTTAAATTCCCTCCCAAAATGGCTGCGCCTATAATGTCCTTTTTATAATCAAGTAATTTGAAATAAGGATTATAGAAAAATTCAGCTACCCTATATATTCTTCTAATAAAATAATTTTTATGGAAAATAAGGAATGATAGCTATACCTTAAAGACCATAGCTTTTTAGAGAGAATTAATCTTAGAATAAATAAATTTATTTTTTATAGAAAAGATTTTAATTGGTTCCTGAAATCAAACTTATGGAAACTAGAAAAATAAAAATTACAACCCTACTCATTTCTGAGTTAGGGTTGTAATTTTTATTTATACATGTAACTGCTGATTAACCAATCTCTTTACTTTCTCATAAGCTTTGACCTCACCTTGGTAAAAACATGCACTGTTCCAGTCTTCTCTTTTCTCCGCATCCTTTCTCCACGCATCAGATTGTTCTAGTAACTTATCAATGTATTCAATAAATTTCTTTCGTTCCATTTAATCACCTTCTTTTATCAAATTTGGAAATATTTTAAATTATTTTGTTAAGTAATATTTCTAGAATTTAGTGAGAATACCTCTTGAAATTTGATAGAATCTCCAGGACTTTTAGGAATAAAAGAAATGACCTCCAGTAATGAAAGTCATTTCTTTTATTTTATTACCTGTTTATGCTCATTTTAATGAGTTATTTTAATTCTTTTTGATTTTAAAAACATTACTTATGTTATTTTAAAGAAAAATAAAAAAAGCTGCCAATACAGCTAGGCAGCCCTTCCTTAAATATCTCTAATTATTCTCTCTGCTATAAACCATAGAGGAGATATACTTATTTCTTTTGCTTGTTTGTTGATTTCTCATTATTCTTCCCTTTTTCAGAAGTAGTAATATCCGCATCTTCAACATGACTTTCTGGTTTCTGATTGTTTACTGAGGCTGTAACCTCTTCAATCTCTTTGATAACAGGAGAAGTTGTCACTTTAAGTTGAGCTTCTTCTTTCTTGTCGGCTGAAAGTTTAACTTTTTCCTCTTTTGAAGCATCAGAAGCAATTGCAGCAGCAACTTCTTGATAACTTTGATCTACGTAATTATCCATGTTTTGATAGATTTCAGAGTCAGCAAGTTCAGGAACCACAGGAAGCTCTGACTGTTCAATTTGTGCTTCTTCCTTTCGGACAGTATCCTTCATCTCTTTAATCTCTTGAATTTTACGCTTACCAATGATCACTTCTTCCACAACTACGGGTTTCTTGGTTACTTCAATTCGCTCCTCCATAATAGGAATACGAATGATTTCGTTCTCTGCCAATGGGCTACCATCATACTGACCGTCTATGACCGGGCGACGTTCTACGTAGACTTCCTCACGCATAACTGGAACCTTGATAGTTCGTAGTTCTTCTACAATTCCCTTACGAAGTTGTATTTCCCCAGTCTGAACTCGCTCTTTCCTTACATTAAGTTGCTCTTCACGAAGTAGCACTGACTTATGCCCCTCTGTCTCGTATGGCGACTCCCTAACCGTAGTATATGAAGGAATTGTTTGAGTTTCATCCACATCAATTAGGATAAGGATTTTCCCTTCTTTTACATCCATTTCACACTGTTTTGCAGTAAAGTTTTGAATGCCCATTCTAATAAGTTTTGAAGTTAGGCCACCAGCTTGGGTAGTAGTAGCCATTCCACCTGTCATTATGGTAAGAAAGCTATCCATCATCACACCTGCCAACGAACTTACAGCTGGCGTTCCAGCTTCTATCATTACATTCGTCTCGGCTCCTAACTGTAGAGTTTTACTTCTATCCTTTGCTACTACCAATATATCTGTTTCACGATATCCCTGACTTTTTAACCCCTTAATTGCATGTATTGCTTCTTGCTCCGAATGAAAAGTCCCTGCAACTCGTTTTCTCGCTTCCATTTTCCCATCTCCTTAAATTTTAATTAAACGAAAACTTCTTTTCACATTTAATTCCATCCTTATTGTGTATATCATGTACCCAGTGGGTTTCTATTTAAAACTTAATACGGATGACTATGTAAATGACACCTAAATCATAAAATGTAGAAAGATGAAGTAGAGGCAATATCCATATTCGAGAAAACTTGAGAGTTTTTATTGAAAAAGAACATTCGTTCGTATATAATATGAAAAAGGAAAAACCTCATATTTTTCCTTAATTGAAACATATAGGATATTTAATACAAAGATAATTTACAATTAGTTTTCATGGAGGAGAAAAAGCGATGAATTCTACATACCATCATTTAAAAGATACAAAAAAAGAAGAAGGGCAAAAAGAATTACTTGAGAGAAACCTAGAAGCTCATAGAAGTAGAAGATGGGTAACCAACTCCATTTACGCTATGTCCCTACTTGTAGTCGTACTTTGTTTCTATTTTCATGTACCAAAGGCTGCAATTATTACTCTAATCTTATTTTCGATATGTGCAACTAGCGAAATACTGTATAGAGCGTTAGATAAAAAGATAGAACTACGGTTAAAACGGATTAAACAGGAGAAAAGAAAGATCATATTTAAAGGAAATAAATGCTAACAGCTTTTCTACAAATTCCTTTCTGCTATACAGATTTGAAATTATTTTTCACATGGGAACGAAGAAGAAAGAGTTAGCTTCATTATAGAATGAAGTAAAAAAGCAGTCCTTTAACTATTAAAAGACTGCTTTCTTACTATATAGAAGAGAAAGAGTAGCAAAAAATCATCCTTGATAAAGTTTACGACTATGCTGAATTTCCGGATAAAGTTAGTGGCCGTTGCGATAACTGCAACTCAGCTTACTTCAAAATTTCTGTAAAGGATGGCGTATTCTTACGTGAATGTCGAGAATGCGGGATGAAGAAGAGTATTTAAGCATAGATGATATGGAAAAAGGAGGGGTAAATACCTTCTCTTTTTTGGTTAGACTGTGTTTTAACCCTTTTTCTAATTTGTCCTGTTATAACTTTTCTCTTAGCATAGAAATTTCATCAATTAAATCCTTTATTAATCGTCCCAATCCTGCTAATTGCTCATCTTTGCGATCATAATCATCAATTTTCATAGATAATTCTAAAATACGACAGGTCTCTTCAACTGTCAGACCATGATCTCTTGCAAGAGTTTTTACTGTATCAAGAAATTTAACAGCATCATTATCAAAATAATGTTTTCGGGGTATTTGATTGAATAATGTTCCCATTTTCTCTCTCCTTAAAAGTTTAATATTAGTAAATTGTACAAATGAATCAGTGACAGATTTGTAGGTAGTACAGGCTGAGAGATTATATTTATTGCAAAGACTTATTTTTAAAACTTGAGGCATTCGATTTACAATATTGTTGCTACCAATCTGCACGGATTTATGTAATAACCCCCTAGAAGTACGGAAATTATATATTAGCAACATTGAGAATTGGACTGTATTACTTTATAAACTGTTAATCGGAAATAGACACTCCGCAACATCATTTTTCGGTGAATTAACAATTGTAGATACAGGGTATGATTTCATCTTTTGAGCAGGAAAAGGAATTAGCAGAGATTTAAGATACTCTATATCATTCATTTTAGAGTCCATCCATACATCATATGCATTTTCTTCAAGAATTACAGGCATTCTATTATGAACTTCTTGCGTGATTTCATTTGGGGTTGTGGTTATAATTGTACACGAATAAAGGGGATCACCATTTTTATCCCATTCATCCCAAAGTCCAGCAAATGCGAATGGCCGGTCATCTTCCATAACAAATCGAAAAGGCTGCTTGTTTTTCCCTTCTTTTTTCCATTCATAAAATCCATCGCATATAACTAAACACCTCTTGCGTTTAAAAGGTGTCTTAAAACTTGGCTTTTGATCAATACCTTCAGCTCGTACATTTATCATTTTATATCCAATTTTACTATCCTTAGACCAAAAAGGTACTAGTCCCCATTTCATCGCTATTCCAATTCTTTTTCCTCCATTAGATCCTATTGTTAGAGTTTGTTGGGAAGGAGCCACATTAAACCTTGGATTAATTGTTACTTCGTGGTTAAATTCAAAGTTAAATTGGTCTTGAAGCGTATATATATCTGTTGCTAAAGAAAATCTTCCACACATATTCTCACCTTCTTTTTTTTATTTAATGTTTTTTTAACTCTCTTTAGAACTTAAGGTATACAATTTACAATGCTGCTACCACTGATGCGCATTACTTTATATCCTCGTTTCCTCAAAAAAGCACCTTTCTTTCAATTATATAATTTTTTCCCTATTAAAGAATGATACCGTTTTCCACCGCATTCAATCGCAAGCCTATCTACGGCAAGGCTGAGTCTTTATGAATCAAATTTTGTTTATGCTCGGACAGAATAGCCATCTATAACTAATTACTGACACGAAGGTCTTTCAAAAGTTAGTTGGGCTGTGATATGTCAAACATTCTGCTTTCTATCCAACAACAAGAAGACTACCTTCCATTGGTAGTCTTCCTGCTACTATAATTCCTTTACCTTATATGCAAAAGGTCACTTACTGCGTCCTTTAGTTTTCCATAGGTTCTTATTTTACTGAAGTCTATACCCAATTGAACGGCTGTTAAAGCGATCTCTGGACGGATACCTGTGATCGTTGTATCAATTCCTAGCAACTCTAACATGGTTACCACTTGAAACAATTCATTCGTCATCATTGTATCAATGGAAGGTACGCCTGATAAATCAATTATTAGGCAAGACAATTCAAGGTCTTTTGCCTGCACCATAATTTTTTCTACAAAGTTATTGCTCTTATAGTCATCAATCTGACCAATTATGGGAAGGACACCAACTGTATCTGAAATACTGATAACTGGTGTACTAAGTTCCGAAATTAGCATTTTTTGAGCATATATTTGCGCCTCTGCTACTTGCCCATAATACATGGTAAAAAGTTCAATCATCCGATCAAATGCTTCGTTTAAAGTTCTATTCCATAAAAGAATATCTCTTTGCGTAATACTAGACTGATGGAGATCTACAAATACTTCAACCCTTTTAAGAAAAATGAAACGGAATTTTTTAAAATGCTGGATACTCTGATACAGAGGATTCCCTAAGCGAGCTCGTTTGGTTGCAATCTCTTGGGCCCAACCACTAAGATTTTTAAAAGATCCATCCTTTAGGACCTTCACTATCGTACGGGTAAAATAGTGATTTTGTTCTCGAAGGTATTCAGTTACCTCTGAAGAAGCATCAGCTGTATAAACAGAATTCTCTTCTATCTCTCGAGAATCTAACCACTCTTGAGCCATTTCATTCACATGTTGTAATAAAAAATCATGTAATTCTTGAGTCATTTTATCCATAGTGTTTTCCCCTTTGGTGATAGATAACTTTATCTTTCCCTTTTATTGAGTATAGAAAACCTAACTACTATTCAAAACATTGATACTCACTTTAAGATATGGTGCATTCATCCAATAAAGCGTTTCTGGGGTACCTCTTTATTTTTATCGATGAATTATTTGAGTTAAAAAATAAAATGAGGTTAAGTAAGCTACTTAATATTGGCTTTGATTCTAAAAAAAGAGCTACTCATCCGAGTAGCTCTTTCTAAAAATAAACATTTAAGTTAATATAAGGGATTTAGGTTCCTGTTATCTTAGTCTGTTCAAAAACCTGAATTTTATTCTTCTCCTATTTATTGAACGTTTCGTTATTATTTGATGTCAAAGGACTCTCTTGATTTTTAATATTTACTTCTTCCTTCTTTAAAGTTTCCGATATCTTTTCATTTTTTTCTTTTCGTCGTTTACCTACAACTACTTCTTCTGTTACCACAGGCTCTTTTGATACGGTCACTTTCTCTTCTTCAAGGGGAATACGAACTGTCTCTTCATCTTCTCTAATCTGCGTATTGGTTCTTTTATCAGATACAGGACGACGTTCTACGTACACTTCATCATGCTCGACAGGGATATTAACTGTTTCTTCTTTTTGAAGAACGTCCTTATCGACTTGAACTTCTCCTGTTTGGACTCGTTCTTTATCTACGTTTAATTGTTCTTCTTTTAGCTCAATATGTTCTTCTGCATTTTCAGGAACATTTCTTTCATGCTCACGATGTTCTCCATATAATGATTTATCATAAACAGAGTCACCTTTCGCAAAAGCAGAATTCTCTCTATTTCCTAAGAAAGAATTTGTTTTTGTCTCTCTATTAGCTCTTACTAACAATAATACTTTTCCTTTTTGTAGATCATCTGCATAAGGTCCTGCTTCTGTAAGAGGGACACCTAAGTTAATTAAACGCTTTTCTACTTTTACTTTATCTTTATGAGTCTCTTGATGATGATTTGGTGAAAACATATGTTTAATTTTATCCATAATTGACTCATCATGATGAGTTTGCTCTGTGGTTTCAATCTTCTTTACGTCAATTCCTTCTTTGCTCTCTACTTCCAAATATTCCTCTTTATCGATATCTTTGCTGGTTACCAGAGAAAGATCCTTCTCCTGAAATCCTTGTGTTTTTAAGTTTTGAATAGCTGTGACAATAGCTTCTTCATTATCATACGTACCTATTACATTTTTTGTCATGAGTAGTTCCTCCTCCTAATATAGAAAATGGTTTATATAAATGGATTCATTTATGCTATTTGTAATACCCCAGGTTCTTTTTCTAAAACATTCAAAAAATTAGCCAATCATTGTTTAAATGGAAGTGAGCTGGGAATATAACTCACAAGTCAAAAAAATCATAAGGAGGAAACAAACATGGAAAAGAATAAGGAAAATGAAAAAATGAGTAGAGAAGAAGCTGGACGAAAAGGTGGAGAAACTACATCTAAAAATCATGATAAGGAGTTTTTCCAGGAGATTGGAGAAAAGGGTGGAAAGGCTACATCTAAGAACCAAAGCAAAGAGTTTTTTCGAGAAATTGGTGAAAAAGGCGGAAAAGCTAGCAATAAAAATTCTAACAATTAAAATCTCTACAAAATAGCTTAGCTAGGTACTGATTTATACGCATAGGGTCTTCAAAAAATACGATGATATGGAGGAATTGAGACATGACAAAAAAATTAGCTATGCATGAGACGTTAGAAGTCCATGAAATCTTAACGCTTAAAACATCATGTGTAACGAAAGGTACAGCGATGTTGGAGCTGGTAGAGGATGAAAAATTAAAAAAGATTCTTGAAGAAGACGTGGAAACGTCTACTAAAGCAATTGATGAATTACAAAAAATTTTAAAGAAAGCTCAATAACAGGAGGGGTCGAGGAATGGCTACTAAAAGTACGCTTAACAAAACATTAGATGATCTTGCTATCGCAACAGATTTATTATTATCAGCGAAAAATGGTGTACGAACGTATGCGGTAGCGCTTACAGAAACGGCAACACCAGAAGTAAGGAAAGTATTGAAAAAGCAATTAGATGAAGTCATCGATCTTCATGAAAAGATTGCTCAATATATGATTGAGAATGAAATGTATCATGCCTACGATATTGAAGAGCAAGTAAATCACGATCTGAAAAAGGCAGATAAAGCATTAGATTTAGCAAAAGGTTAAATGGTAGGTAGGTTTGGAACGTCTCTTTACAAGAGAGTTCGAGCCGAATCATAAGGGTAAAAGCAAAAAAGCTATCCACTATATAAAGTGGATAGCTTTTTTGCTAATGAATATGTCTCATTATTATTGTTGAGGAAGATGTAAGGCTGTATCAGTTGCTTGCAAGTCTATCTTTAGCTGTTCTTGCATATTTTGAGGGTGATAGTACCCCTTTGACACCATATAATCCGTAATCTCTTGATGTGTATACAGAAAATAAGCCACCTAGGGATATCGAAAGTAGGTGGCTTATACCGTAAACTTAATATGGAGTACGCTTTTAAAAGTTAATTTCTGTAAAAAAGAGAGCTGCCAGATATACCTGGGTTCGTCATTTCATAGGGATTTAAAATTAATTCCAGCTCCTCCTCGGTCAATACGTCATATTGCAAACATAGTTCTCGTACCGACTTTTCATTTAAAATAGCCTCTCTAGCAATTCGAGCCGCTACTTCATATCCGATATGTGGATTTACGGCTGTAATAATCCCTACACTTTTTTCTACATACTCTTTTAAACGTCCCTCGTTTGCTTCAATGCCTCTTAGACAATGTTCTGTGAAGACGTGAAATGCGTTATTCATAATACTGATTGACTGAAGCAAGTTAAACACAAGAACAGGTTCCAT
>Ga0209796_10000486_pt1 | contig 25797 bp, 22 predicted proteins | sample AgamicOrSfrz_FD_187167 | JGI IMG/M metagenome (GOLD analysis project Ga0209796, IMG submission 187167) | Agave microbial communities from Guanajuato, Mexico - Or.Sf.rz (SPAdes) (version 2) | ecosystem: Host-associated > Plants > Phyllosphere > Phylloplane/Leaf | place: Guanajuato, Mexico...
ACGTGGCGATCGCCGCAAGCGGCTGCGTGACCTCGTGCGCGATCGACGCGGCCAGTTCGCCGAGCATCGTCACACGCGTGACGTGCGCGAGTTCGGCCGTCGAGCGGTCGAGCGCTTCCTGCGCCGCTCGCCGTTCCGTCACGTCCATCAGCGCGCCGACGTATTCGGGATTCGCCGATTGCGGTGCTGCAAGACGCGCGACGTAGTGCACATGTTTGACGCTTCCATCAGGCATCGCGAGGCGATGTTCGAGGTCGATCAACGGCACGCCCGCGAGACTCTGCTGATAAGCCTGCCGCATCAGCGCGATGTCTTCCGGATGCGCGCGCGCGAGGATCAATTGGAAGCCCGGCGCGACGTCTTTCGAATAGCCGAAGATCCGATACGTCTCGTCGGACCACCACATCTCGCCGCCGGGCAGTTTCGTCGCGATGCTGCCGGTGCGGCTCAAACGCTGCGCATCGGACAGGAACGCCTCGCTGCGCGCGAGCGCCTGCTCGGCCTGTTTGCGTTCTTCGATATCGGTGTTCACGCCGTACCAGCGCAAAATCTTGCCGGCGCTATCGCGCAGCGGTTCGGCGCCGATATGCATCCACCGATAAATGCCGTCGCTGTGCCGGATGCGCGACACGCTTTCGAACGGCGCGCCCGTTGCAATGGCTTCGCGCCAGCCGTGCTGCATCGCGCCGTAGTCGTCGGGATGAACAATCGAGCGCCAGATATCGCCGTCGTTCTCAACGCACGTCACGCCCAGTTCGTTCCAGCGCCGGTTGATGAAGACGAGCCGCCCATCGCTCGACGAACTCCAGACCATGCCTGGAATCGCGTCGATGGTCGCACGCAATTCGTCCTTCTGGCGCCGCAACTCGCCTTCCATCTGCTTGCGGACGGTAATGTCGTTGTTGGTGGCGAGCACGGCGCGCGGCTTGCCCTTCGCGTCGCGCCACAGCGCCCAGCGGCTCGAAATGACGACCGTTGTGCCGTCATTGCGCACATGCTGCAGTTCGCCTTGCCAGCGCCCGGAACGCAACAGTTCGCGGCGAATGTCGTCGAGCGAGACCGACGAGCGTGTTTGCGTCAGCTCATGCACCGGTTGGCCGATCGCCTGCTGCGTGGTCCATCCATAGAGTTGTTCCGCGCCCTGATTCCAGAACGTGATGAGGTCGTTCATGTCGTACACGACAATCGCGTCATGCGTCAGATCGAGTAGCTGCAACTGCTCCTGCAGCGTCGCCGTGCTCTTCTGATTGCGCAGCGCAAGCACCGACGCCGTCGCGATGGCGAGCAGGCTCACGAGACAGCGCGCAACGGGGCCGCCCGAGTAGTGCTCGTCATGCGACATTGCAAAGGCGATCACCGTGAGCGCCACGCAAGCCCATGACGTCAGAATCGCAGCGGGCCGCGAACTCGTCGACGCGACGAGCAACACCACGACCACGTACAGCACGGCGATCGCAATATCGAGTGGCGTGAATGCGTCGATCAGGAATACGACGAGCGCGACTGCCGCCGCGAGAACGTACAACACGCGTGGGTCATGCCGCATCGGTTCGTCGGCGTGTGAGCGGAATATCATGTCGGCGATTGAGCGCGCCGCGCGCGAAGGGGGGAGACGAAACGAGGCGATGCTGGCATAGGCATTCGAGGTAAACGTTCGTTGACGAGTACCGGGACCCTGTCCCGCGCCGCAATAACGACGCATGGAAGTCAGACACGCGGGACGCCGACCCATTTAATCCGGCAGTTATCTTATCTGGGTTTTTCGTTATCCAACCGTTAGGTCCCTTTGCGATGAAGCCTTAATCAAGGCTCGCCGCGTTCCGCCTGCAGCGTTTCGAGGCAACGCAATATCGCCGCGCCATCAACGGGTTTGCTCAGCACGCACAGCGCGCCATCGTCCAGCGCCTGGCGGCGCACCGCATCCGACGCGAACGCGGAGATAAAGATGACCGGCAGCGTGATTCCGTCGTCGATCAGACGGCGTTGCAACTGAAGCCCGCTCATGCCCGGCATCTGGACATCGGAGATGACGCACGCGACATCCGCGATCTGGCCGGAAGCGAGAAACTCTTCGGCCGACGCATAGAGCCGCACATCCCAACCCAGCGAACGAACCAGACTCGATGTGGCGATGCGGACGGATTCGTCGTCGTCGATAATCGAAGCTATCGGATGGGAATGCAAGCGACTGATCCTCTGCCATACATGCGGTTACGGCGGCACGCTGTTGCTTCGCCCGCCGTTCAGGTGTTCCCATCTTAGGGAGAAAAGCCTGCCGGGAAAATTATATGTGTGTATAGGGTGGGTGCGTGGAGTCGGCGTTGCTATCCGAAAAGCCGCCCCCACACCTTCCGAACACGCCGCGCGCGGTCTTCGAAAAGATATGACGCAACCAGCGCCAGAAGACCTGAAATAGCCCCCGTCAGGATGTGCTCGACGTAGGGGATTGGGTAGTGACTCGCGTGCGAGTAGGCGTCGCCTATCGCTGTCAGCACGCCGACGACAAGCGCATTGCCGTAGCGATGGCCGTAGAGTTTCGCTGCAGGTGTGAAAGTCAGAAGTATGGCGAGGAGCCCGGTGAGCAAACCGGTGCGGAATGCAATCGTCCAGTGGACAAGGCTCATGATGTTGCCCCAGCTGCCCGGCATGCAGGTCATGCATGCGCTTGTCGGCTGCCAGAAACGCTGGATAAACAGCCTGATGCGGCGCTTCCACTCGCTTGACATGATCGATGCCCTTGTCACGGCCGACGCCAATATACGGTGGAATACTACACTCGCAACGGCACCTTCACTTCCCCTTGACGTTGCCTTCCTGTCCGGGTGTGACGTCAAAGACTTTCCGATAACATCGATCGCCGCGGTGCCGCCGCCGCAGGTAAGCCGCTCAGCGTGGCCAGCAGGCCGTTGCCGGTTATGAGAATCGCGTAGCCGAGAAGCAGGACCGCGGTCGAGCGCAAGCTTCCGACGGCCGGCTCGCCTGACTCGACAGCGGCAGCGAGGGGCGCGGCCCTTTGTCCGCAAGCGGCGAGCGGTAGCAGGTCCGTTAAAGAGGACGCGCCCGTTGGTTGACACACAGCCGGTTCCGGTGCCTGTTTCATTCGTGCTGAGTCTCGTTCGTCCTGCGCGGCACCGTTTAGCAACGTTGGGGCTTTCGAGTTCCGAATGTAGCGGTCCGCCGCCTCGCCGGCATATCGCGAATGCCACGTCGGTTAGCAGCATAACGACATTATGTTTCGCGCTTCATCGCGCTGTGCGCCTTCGGGTCCAAACACCAGAGCGTCAAGCGGTGTGAAACGCGGCGCTGCTCTTTGCTCGGCGGCAGGAAAGGGACACCGGCTGCGATCGGCAAATCAATGAAAAGAGGCCGGAAAAAAGGCCTGTTCGGCACGTAAACGCAAGCACACCGCCGATAGAATTTCGTCCCATAGGCAGGTCACACACCGCCACACGTTCGACTCCGGTCGGATCGCTTTTTCACATCGGATTTCCGGTTAATTCAGCATGACACGGCTTGCACGGCACTACGTCCCAGAACAACCGCAGCACGTTATCTTGCAGGGGTTCACGGGGCACGCGTTTTTGGACGAAGGCGACTATCTGTACTTCATCGCCTGCCTCGCAGACGCAGCGCGCGTCGCCGGTCTGGCCGTCCACGCGTGGGTCCTCATGCCCGACGCGGTACAGCTGCTGGTCACGCCTTCCTATGAGTCGAGCCTGGCGATGGCGATGCAAGCGGTCAGCCGCCGCTATGCCGAGACCTTCAACCGACGCCATGGGCGCCGCGGCATGGTATGGCGTGGCGGGTACTCGGCAACAGTGATCGAGCCCGACCGGTACTTTCTGCTCGCGAGCCACGTCATCGATCATGCGCCGGTGCGCAACCGCCTTGCGGCTGAGCCAGGACAACACCCGTGGTCGAGCTACGCGCACCACGTCGGGCTTCGTATCGACAGGTTCATCAAGGAGCATCCGGTCTACCGGGCGCTCGGCAATACGCCGATCGAGCGCCACGAGGCTTACCGCAATCTGGCCGCGCAGCGTCTTGACGATCACGACGTCAATAACCTGATGCAGTCGACGCTCGAAGGCTGGGTGCTCGGCGGCACCGCGTACTGCGAGTGGGCGGCGCAGACCGCGAATCGGCGTTTGATGCCGCTGTTGCTACGCGACCGGCAGCCGAAGGTGCGCGCGACGCGCGCCGTCGCGCATCGGACGAATGAAAAGAAACACGAGCGAGGAGCGAACGTCGAACTATCGCAGCCAACGTGAGGCTGCGATTGTGGTGATCGCCCGTTGACTTCTGCGATCCCGCGCGTCGCCGCCCTTTCTTACACGCCTTCCACTAGAACGGCGCGATACTTGGCGCCCTTGAATCGATGCTGCGCGACTTCCTGATACGCCGGGCTGTCGTACCACGCACGCGCGGCCTCAGTCGACGGGAACTCGACGATCACGACACCCTCCGGCGCTTCACCCTCGAGGACCTGCTGAGGTCCGTATGCAGCCAGAATCTTCGCAGGATGACCTTTGAAGGTCTCGCCCACTTTGCTTTGGTAGATGTCGAGCTCATCCTGAGCCTGCGTGCTTTCCCTTGTGAAGACAATATAAGTCGGCATGGCGTACGCTCCTGAGCGTGGAATAGAGGCGGATACGATGATGCCATGAAATTGTGGCGGGGCTCGGTGTGCAGCGGGGGTGGTGGGGCGGCGTTAGTTGGGGTGCAGGGCTGCCGGGGGTTCGCAAACAGGCGGTCGTGAGGCGATCGTATGCGAGCCGCTACGCGATGTCTGTGCCGGCGGCAGACGCATATCGACCCGTTGCACCCGGTCGAGCAGTCTCTGTTCTAAGGGTAGGTATCGGAGTGGAACGGTCATTCTGTGCCGTCGCCTGGGGGACAAGTCATCGGCCTCTGCGGACGCTTAGACCCGTGAGTTGGTGAGGCGGCTTACGCCGTGCAAGGATGACGTCTTGCTCACCCCTCGAATTGCTCTCGAACGTAAGTTTGATTTCTCTAAAGCAATCAGCTTGTCGTTCACCAGATCGAAAGGAAGCGCCCGCAAGGTTAGGGATGGTGTTCAGAACTCGTTTTGCCGCATTGAGCCATCCACATAGGGCCGATGCGGTGGAAGCGGTGCGGCACCTGGCTCGAATGCAACGCTACGTTCGGCATAAGGAAGGCGCCGATTGCCTGCCCGCGCGGGCGGCTTTTGCGCTCATGCAGCGGCCTCGCATCAGTCGTTCGCGCGTCATCCACAGATTGCTTAGAGCGAACAGCGTGTGCAACTCTGCGGGTTCTTCATCAAGCCGCGATAGCGCACCTTTAGATGCCACCGTGCGCGGCGATGAACATGGCGACGGCCGACCGGCAATAGGATTCGATTTGGTTGTCGTCCTCTGCTCTCGCCTCATCGAAGCGTGCGACAAGCAGAAGATCGGATCCTTTGAAAAGCGCGGCAAACAAGCGGGCGGACCGGAGAGCATCGGGTACGTTCAGCATCGCTTTCGCGTGCAACTGACGCAACACGGCCTCGATCTGGGCGATGACATGGGCGGGCCCGGCTTCGTAATGGAGCTTGCTTAACGCCTTTTGATTCGTCTTGTCGGCCAAAACCATGGCTTCGACACTGCGGACGTCCGGGCTCAACAGCGTGCGAAGCAGGGATGATCCGACCGCCATGAGCTGATCTTCGGCTGAACCGTCGACGCTTTCAGAAAGGGCCTGGGGTGCAAATTGATGGCAGTGGGCCACCATGGCCGCGCTGAACAGCGCCTCCTTGTTCTCGAAGTGCCTATAGATGCTGAGCTTGGATATCTTCGCCCGCTGCGCGACCTTGTCCATGGTCGTCGCTTGAAAACCCAATTCCACAAAGAGTTCGCAGGCGGCGTCGACAATCGTTTGGCAAAGCGCCTCGTTGGCGGGCCGGCCGCGCCGGCTCTGGCTGTTTTCGGTCACAACAATTCCAGTACTTGACAGTATTCAAATCCTTGCACTACGATACCACGCAGTATCTTAAATGTGCAAGCCAAGGATAGGTTTCAACCAGTTGCCCAGATCAGGTTTTCCCGGGGGGCGCACGGCGATATCGAATGCGGGATTGTGTGGCCGGTCAATACAGCCATCAGCTACTTTCTCGCCAATGCCGAAGCCCTACTCGTCGACCGTCTCAAGCGCGTATCGCTGGACGATATTGCACACCACGCCCAGCCCGCCCCTCCAATCACAACACGGAGCCCATCACCATGGATGACGTCATCATCATCGGCGGCAGCTTTGCCGGCCTCGCCGCCGCTCTGCAGCTCGGCCGTGCCCGCCGCAAGGTCACGGTTCTCGATACCGGCCGGCCGCGCAACCGCTTTGCAGGCCACTCGCATGGCTTGCTCGGCCACGATCACAAGCCGCCGCTGGACATCCTGGTCGAGGCGCGGCAGCAGTTGACGCGCTATCCAACGATCAGCCTCGTCAATGCCCGGGCCGAGAGCGTGTCTGGCGCCATCGACGATTTCTGTGTCGTCACTGACGATCATGAAAGCCTAAGGGCGCACCGCCTGATCCTGAGCTATGGCGTCGCCGACCAGATGCCGGATGTTCCGGGCTTTGCCGAAAGCTGGGGCACGTCCATCGTGCCCTGCCCCTATTGCGACGGCTTTGAAGTCGCCGGCCAGCATTGGGGCCTCGTCTGGTCCGGCCCGCAGTCGCACCAGTCTGCCAGGCTGTTCCGCGATTGGACCGACAAGCTGACTGTCTTCGCCGATGGTCATGACATTGCGGCCGAGATCCAGGCCGATCTGGCGCGCCGCAACATACCTGTCGTCGGTGGCCGGATCGTCGAGATCGCCCATCACAACGGCCATATCGCCACCGTCAATCTCGATACCGGCCGCAATGTCGCGGTCGACGTCCTGTTCGCCCAGCCGCGCAACAGGCCGTCCGCAAGCCTGCACGAATCGCTGGGCCTCGCCACGGTCGATACGCCCACCGGCATCGTCCTCAAAGTCGACGAGCGCCGCCAAACCAGCATGCCCGGCATCTACGCCGCTGGCGACCTCGCCACGCCCTTCTTACCCTCGGTCACCCAGGCTTCATCGCAGGGCGCGATGGCGGGTATCTTCGCCCAGCAGTCGATGGTGGTTTGAGAGCACGGATTCCCTTCTCGCGTTGCGTCGTCGCTGTCGAAAAGGTCGGCGTAGATCGGCGCGGTGAAGGACAGATCGTCGAATTTGACGGAATGGCAGGAGCGGTTGTCCTTCGAGGTTCGGCGCCAGGCGACACCGGTCTCGACGCTCGAGACGATCACACGCAGGTCTTGCTGCGCCTTATCGCGGGTGGAGGCGGGTTTGTTCGAGACGATACGCACCTTGGCATCGGTTCGGCTCCCCCTTGCCTAGAACAAAGGGTAGCTGGCTAAGAACGAATCAGAGCGAGGAGTCGACATGGCAAAGGAAAATGTCTACCAGGTGGCCGACTGGAATGGTCAAAGTGGGGAGCGCTGGGTCGCCAACCAGGCCCGGCTCGACGCTATGGTGTCGGTGTTCGGCCGGGCCGCGATAGAAGCGGCTGCGCCCATGACGGGCGAGCGCGTACTGGACGTCGGCTGCGGCGCAGGCGCGTCGAGTCTGGCTCTGGCCGCCCGCGTCGGCGCGGGGGGCCAGGTGCTGGGCGTGGACATATCCGAACCGCTGATCGGCCGGGCGTGCGCGCTTGCGCCACAGGATAAACCGGTCCTGTTCCAGGTGGCCGACGCCAGCAGCGCCGTGCTGCCCGAGGGCGCGTTCGACATCCTGTTCTCGCGTTTCGGGGTGATGTTCTTCGACGATCCGACAGCGGCGTTCGCCCATATGCGACGCGCGCTGCGGCCGGGTGGGCGGGTCGCTTTCGTCTGCTGGCGCAGCGCGGCCGAGAACGATTGGGTGCGCCTGCCGATGGGCGCGCTCAAGGGCATCCTCGCGCCGAGCGCGCCGCCCGATCCCGAAGCGCCCGGCCCATTTTCGTTCGGCGACCGGGGGCGGGTGTCGCGCATCCTGACGGCGGCCGGTTTCACCGAAATCGTTATCTCGCCCTTCGACGCGGCCGTCCCATTCGGCGAGGGCGAAACGCGGGACGCCGCGATCGACGACGCGGTGAAGATGACGCTTGAGGTCGGCCCACTGTCGCGCGCGCTCGCTGGTCAGCCCGACGACATCCGCGCCCGCGCGTCGGCCGCGGTTCGCGTCGCCTTCGCAGGCCTCCCCGGCGAGCGGTCGGTGATGATCGACGGCGCGGCGTGGATCGTCATGGCACGCAATCCGGCACGCTGACAGGGATTAACAGGGAAGATGCCCCCGCTCGGTAGAGCTGGGCGTCGTTGGCCGCTCAGATTGATGTCCCTTCTGGCCGCTGAACGAGCGCTCGCCTTGCGACAATCAGATGGCCGGTTGCGAAGCAGAGCCGACGCCTGAGCGGCCTTCCGGCGGCGCATGTGACCGGCAGTTTGTGGCCGGTCGCTGACCGACAGCGATTGGCTCCACGCGACCCACAAGAGCCGCTCGGATTTCTCGATAACGGCCATTAAGCTCCGACGCCCGGCCTTTTGTCTGATTCTCTTGAGCAACCCGACAAACCCTTTTCGATAACCTATTAACCCCGTATTTCGCTGACAAACAGGCAGTGGATGCGCAGTGCGGCCTGCCTCGCCGCGCTCGTCAAGCTTTTAGCACGCCTCGCGTCGAACATGATAGTTGCGAGTACGTCCGAATCTTCTGCCGGCGACCAATTGAGCGCAGATCGACTCCCCATATGTCGTTACCCGTAAAAGCTGTCATTTCCCGACAAGTCTGTCTCTGACCTTCGCCTGGCTGTCGGGAACTTCGCTTGACGTATGAAAGTTGATTTGCTTCACACAACACTCAGTATTTGCTTACGATTGGAGCGTGTTTATGACCCGCACTGCCCCCGCAATCGGACCGTCAACCCCAATGTGGACGAGCGAATCGCCAACGCCCCCTGCGACTGGAAATACTCCCCAAGCTTCGGAGTCTAGCCAAGCAAGCGCTCAGTTGCAGAATTTAGCGTCTATCAGCAGGACCTCATCATCTAGTGGTTCGTTTAAAAGCGCCCGATCGCGCTTGAGCGAACCGCGTACTGACGTTCATCAACAAGCGAAATCATCGTCGCATGCGCCTCCCCACGAACCGCCGGTGACCCTTCAGCAAATGCATGAAGTCGATCGGATGGACGAGACAGCGGAGACAATTATTGATGATATAGATGACGGCATGATCGCGGCAGAGGGTCATGGCGCCTCTGCTAGCAAGGATGGCCCCACGCCGGCGGAGCCAGCCTCGGTGTCCGCTGCATCGTCTACAGCGAAAGCAGCAGCGCAGGCGGCAATGACTGCGCAGGCATTACAAGCGGCAGCAGGGGCGGGAGCACAGACTAGATTACGAGCCGATGCGCTATCTACAGGGGCCACAGCACGCGCAGCGGCGCAAGCGGCGCAAGCGGCGCAAGCGGCGCAAGCCATAGTACCGATGGCGATGCAGCCGGGACAATCCGCGCCGGCCTCGGTACAAGGCATTATGGGAAACCGCGAAGTTAACAACATCAATCATCTTCGCAACACCCTGCCGAACGACATCCATGGGTGCGTTTCCGCATTGCTCAGTCCCATAAAAAGCGAATTTTCGGCCGACAGGTTCGACTCTTTGGTTAGAGCACGGACCACAACTTTGGAACGCAAAGGCATCCGCTCGAGAGAGCAGTTGATCACCGTGCTTCAAACCGTGACACGCAGGGACAATTTAATGCGATTGGCACAAGGTGCAGTCGGCGGCGCACACTTCAACGGTCCCGGTATTGCGACCAGTTACGGTCCCGAACCGACGGAGCTCGTGCTACAAAACAGTTCGGCTGGCACTAACGCAATCCAAGGCATGGTCGGCGGGGTTATTGCGGGGCTATCTGACGCGGTGTCTACACCTGCTAAAGCCAAGACTTTCACTGATGCTTACTACAAGCGCCCGGCTGCTGACCATCTTCCTCAAGAGCTCCACGGCGTCAACAAACAGACAGGCGCACAAGCAATTGGCGAAACCAACATATCGTGGGTCGGCGCCTTCGGTGCATCTTACGCCTTACGCGGCACCGCGCGGTTGATCGCGACACAGACCGCTGGGCCGGCAGCCGGCGCCGCGATCGATACAGCGTTGGCCACTCCAGTCAACGTTGCGTCTGGCATCGGTGCGACGTTCATCCAACACAAGATCGATGAGCGCAAAGGACGCTCTGGCATGCCATTTTTCATTGCAAGAACGAATTTGAGCGAATGTATCGACGCTGCACGCAAACCGATGCATGCCTATGCTGGATCTGCTCTCCTGGGCGCCGGTAAGCATGCTGTGAACGTCGTCACTCAATCACCTGCGGGAGTCAAGGCTGCAGTAACGGACCCCGCGCTACTTGCTTCCACCACGATGCTAGGAGCGGGACTCGCCCTGCCGTTTACGGCGGCAGGCGAGGTACAGGAAAAACTTGCCAACCACCCAAAAACGGCGGACTTTCTTGGATCAATAACCAAGTACGCCGCTCTTGAAGGGGTCTGGGCGGCTTGGTCAACTGCATACGCCGGCGCTTCTCACCTATATGCAAATCGCCAGGTTCCTACCGGGTCAGCGCCAACGACCGGTGACGTCGAGGAACATGCCTAAAGCGCGTGATGAGCACACCCATTGTTGCAATTGAAGTTCCTCAGCTCACAGCGTTTGGTGTCGCAAGGCGGCCATCCCCCTTATGGCCACACGCATTGCCGACACTGTAGGTGACATACCGAGCGTCCCTTTCTGGCCGGTCATCAACTTATGCAAAAGGCATGCACCGCAAATCTCGCGAGGTCGCGATCGACAGCACGCGACCCTTCTCTGCCACTCGATCCTTGGCCCGTTGAATGGCGGTTTCCGGAGGGTGATGCGACGCCCGAAGGATCGCGGATCTGCTGGCCGGTCCGACTCACGAAGGCCAACCGACCCAGGGCGCGAGGGAACGTCAGCCTGCGGTTCAGTGACGTTTTGAATGCACGGCGAGCAACTGCCAGTGGCTTGCTTCCGTTTCGTGATCGGCGGGGAACATGCATTCCAGGCGTAGTTCCTGTGCCGCAACGTTCTGCGGCGCACCAACGGTCGTAACCATCGAGAAATATCGAAGCACGACTCCCTCGCTGATGAAACCCATCGGAATGACGGGCATCGTGGGCGCGGCGGACGGCCCGTGATGCGTCTTCCAGTCGCGGGGCACGTCTGGATAGGCAAGCAGTTCGTCGAGCAGACGCCTGGTGCCGGCGTCGACCATGTGACCGACCGATTCTCGATACACGCGTTGCAGCAAGCTTCGCGAGACCGTGTCCCAATCGGCCACGAATGGACGCATCCCCTGCGGATCGAAGATCAGATGCAGCATGTTGCGCGGACCTTCGCGCGAGGCCATGTCGATGAAACAGTCGAAAAAGCGCGGCGCTGCGTCGTTGGTCATCAGAACGTTCCAGTGGCGGTCCATCACGATCGCGGGAAACGGCTCATGCTGGCGAACGACCCGTTCGAGCGCGCGGATGACGCTATGCATCTCCTGTGCATTCCATGGCGCCTCTGAATACACGGGCGCGTAGCCGGCAGCGAGCAACAAGGCATTGCGCTCGCGCAGCGGCACATCGAGCGTCTGTGCGAGTATCAGCAGCGTGTCCCGGCCCGGCACGCTGCGCCCGCTTTCGATGAAACTGATCTGACGCTGTGAGACGCCTGCCTCGAGCGACAGATCGAGCTGGCTCACGCCACGCACGTCGCGCCAATATCGCAGCAGGTCACCGAGTTCGCTCGGCGGCGCTTTCGGATTGGGACTTGTGGCGTTCATCGGATTGCCCTAATTCAGGTGGATGAATAGAGATGACTCAGGGTACGCGCATGCCAGGCGAACTCCTCGAACTGCGCTTCGAGCGGCGGGTGCGTTACGCTGCTCGTGTAGTTCGTGATCGTCGATGCGGCCACCACCGCAATCACCTCGAGTATCTGCTCTACGCTGAACCCCGCTTCCAGAAAGCGTTTCTGATCCGATTCGGCCAGACGGCCGCGCTTATCTATCAGCGTGCGCGCCAATGCCGATAGTGCGGCCAATCCGGCGTCATCAGGCAAGACGCCGTGCCGGATCGCGTCGACATCGGCGGGCTGCACGCCCTCCTTCAACGCGAGCGCCGTGTGAAACGCGACCGGCCATTCGCTTGCGTTCGCGACCGCGTTGGTCAGCAACAGCGTCTGAATCTGCGGCTCTGTGAGACTGCTCGCATGCACGCGCTCGAACAGGCCGACGAAACCGTTGATCAGCACCGGCGATACGGCCATCTTTGCGGCGATATTCGGGATCAGGCCGAACGCCTGCTGCAGTTGCTGAAGCACGGGCTTTGATTGCGCGGGAGCGGATTCGATCGTATGAACGGGATAGCTGGACATGGCATCTCCTTGGAGGTGAGCGCTACCGGAATGGAGGCGCGACAGCCGAAGAGTAGAAGCGGTCGTTCATTGCGCCAATTACATCCCATGTAATCAATGCTGCGAAGCATGGCCGGCGGCGTGTGTAATCGTCGTGCAGGACGACCGAGAATCCAGCAGCGTCCTGCCCTTCTCCATCGTCCGTTCGCGGCCGGCCTGAACGACGGGTGTCGAACGCGGACCTGACGTCGAAACGAGCGTGCCGTGAAATGAGCCAGAGGCTGCTTCGGGCCGATTGGATGAGGTCGCCAACGGCCGCTGTAAGGTGCTCAGATTTCGATGTCGCGGTATGCCGCAGTGGACCCTTGCGTACTGCAGCCAACCGTCATGATGATCGGCAGGCCAACGCCTGTAAGCCATACTTTTCTCATATCCACTCCGCCCGTCGTCGGTACCAGGGTACGACTTCCTGCACAAACCAATCGCTCGCCTCAAAAGTATGAGGAGGACAGCATGGTGGATTTGACCTGGATCATCGTCTGCAGTCGAAGGTGCGCCTGCGAGTCTTACCTTCTACCGACATCCGTTGCGCGCGTCCGTGTAGGGAAATGCTGACACCCGCGCAGGAATACTCACGGCAGTCTCAGTGAGAACTGGTTTTTTGGGTTTGTCTGATTGCCTTTACTACAGTCACCGGGAGTCGCAAATTCCACGCGCGGCTATCGCTTGACTGCGAGCTATGAGAAATGAAACTGACTTTTCTCGGTGCGGCGAAAACCGTCACTGGTTCCAGGTACCTGCTGGAAGGCGCGGCGCTGCGAATCCTGATTGACTGCGGTCTTTTTCAAGGCACGAAAAACCTTCGACTACGCAACTGGAACCCGTTGCCTGTCGCCGTCGGCACTCTGGACGCGGTGATCCTCACCCATGCGCATCTGGATCACTGCGGCTACCTGCCGGTGCTCACTCGCCTGGGCTATCGCGGACCGGTCTACTGCACTCGCGGCACTCGCGATCTTTGCGAGATCATGTTGCGCTACAGCGCACGGTTGCAGGAAGAAGAAGCTGCCTACGCGAACCGGCATGGTCAGTCGAAACATCACCCCGCGCTGCCCCTTTACACCGTCCAAGACGCCGAACGCGCGCTCGAACTGCTCAATGCGCGCGATTTCGACGTGCCGAAGCAACTGAGCGAGTATGCATGCTTCTGGCTTCTGCCCGCTGGCCACATCCTCGGCACGGCCAGCGTGGTGCTCCACGTCGAAGGCCGCGCTAGATGCAGTGCGTCGATCTGCTCCATCCCACAAGCAACTTCAAACCCCGTGATGAGTCGCCCCATGTGCTGTTCTCGTTGACGGTTAATGGCTCGTGTTGTCGACGATCTTCGGGCCAGCGTCGACTGGCCGAAGTTGGCCCAGAGCGTGTCAAAACGCGTAGCCACGGGAATTGACGGAACCCGTCTCGCCGCAGGTCGCGACTTTTCGATCGCGGCAACCCAAACGTCAAATCACAGCGGAACATATCGCGAAGGCTCAACGACTCGGCATGGGCGTCACGCCCGCATCGCCTTCATAAGCGTTTCCGAACCGAGTAGCCTGATCACTCGCTTCATGTTGTACGCCAACACGTGCAAGCTCATCTCCGTGCTCACCCGCTCGATGGTCCGTGTCAGAAAATGAGTGGCGCCCATCCATGCCTTGATCGTGCCGAACGGGTGCTCGACAGTCTGTCGCCGGATGCGCATCATCTCAGGCGCATGATCAAGCCGCGCCTGCATCTCATCAAGAACAGCTTCGTGTTCCCAGCGTGTCACGCGACGTTGAGGACCTGGCGTGCAGTCCTCCTTTAGCGGACATTGCTGGCAATTCGAACTCCAATACTTACTGATCTTCAGGCCGCGCTCGACGGTCGAGAATCGCCAGATGAGCCGCTCGCCCGCCGGACAGCGATATTCGTTCGTCTGTGGGTCGTAAATGAAATCGTCCTTGCTGAAGCGGCCATGGGCTGTTGCGCTTGATGTCACTGTCTTCGGTACAAATGCGGTGATTCCAGCCTCATGGCATGCGAGTATCTCTTCGCTCTTGTAGTAGCCGCGATCTGCAACTGCGGTGAGCTTGTCGACACCCATCTCTGTACGAGCAAGCTTCGCCATCGACGCCAGTTGGTCACGATCAATGCCGTCATTGGTAACGACGTGCGCGACGATCAGATGGTGCTTCGCGTCAACCGCCGTCTGGACGTTGTAGCCGACGACTCCCGTTCCTCGCGTCTTCATCGAACGGGCATCCGGATCCGTGAGCGATACCTGTCCGTCGGGGGCCGCGTTGAGTTCGACCTCAATCTCCTTGAGGCTTCGCATCTGTTCCTTCAAGGCCGCGATCTTGCCCTGCAGTCGCTCTGTCCTGGCCTTCGCGATTGCAGGCTCCTGAAGATCCAGCTCATCTACGAAGACATCGACTACGCGCACAGGATTCGTGTCCGTCACGTAGTCATCAAGCGCTTCTGGCAGGAGAAAGCTTTGCGTACGATTGTCGCCTTGAACGAAGCGCTTCATCTTGCTCATCCCCCGCTATCGGATGGAAAAATTTTAACGCTCCAAAAATGCGTTTTGACACAGTCTGGGCCGGCTGCCGCCCGACGCGGTCGGCCGGAGCCGACCCTGAGCGGCCCTTCCCATTCCCCCAAAGCAGCCGGTCGCTCATCTCGCGCTTGCTATGTGAGATTCAACCCGCCGTCCGATAGCAGAATTTCTCCGGTCAGGTAGTCCGAAGCGACCAGCATCGCGACGGCTTGAGCAATATCTTCGGGACTCGCTGAGCGGCGCATTGGGGCTCGTGTTTTCCACAGATCTCGCGCTTGCGTCCAGTCTGCGGTCAATGGCGTGTCCACCAATCCGGGAGCAACACCATTTACTCGAATATCGGGTCCAAGGGAGAGTGCCAGCAAACGGGTCATGTGGTTGAGGGCAGCCTTAGCGGCCGAGTACGGAATTGACGCGCCCTTAGGCCGAACACCTGCATGGGAACTGATGTTGATCACGCTACCGGGGCGGCCTCGCCGAGCTGCTTCACGTAAGGCTGGTTCCGCTTCAGCTATCAAACGAAACGGGGCGATTACGTTGACCTCGTGCAGCTCTTGCCAAATAGCTGGTGTTGCTGCGGCCAGATTCGCATGGGGGATAACACGGCTGATCCCGGCATTATTGATGAGCACGTCGAGGCGCCCCCAAGCCGCGACAGCTTCGCGGATAAGTCGCACTCTGTCCATGTCTTCGGCTAAATCGGCCTGTACGTAGATTGCGGAACCGAGTTCACGGGCCATCGCTTGCCCTGTTTCCGCCGAACTACGCGAATGCAAGACAACAGCGAATCCGTCACTTGAGAGCCGCCGAGCGATGGCAGCGCCGATGCCGGAAGTTGAACCAGTGACAAGAGCCACAGGACGCTGAATGGTCATAGACACTTCGATTGGTTTAAAGACCGCCTGATTGTCGCCAATCTCGGAGAGGCTGTCCAATGACCGATCCTGGCCGGGCGCCGACTCATGCAAAACGCATGGGCGGCTCGCTGTTGATCGACGCCAGACGACCCATTACGGTCGATCGTCACCGAGCGGTTGCGATGGCCGCTTGCGAGGTACAACGGCCATTTGCTTTTCTCGTCCGACTGGCGGGTCATCGGCCTGTGCTGACGGTCGAACCGCCGCTATTCCAACGACATATATCGGAGCGGATATCATTCCGTGCGGTCACACGCGCCGTGCTACCGGGCGCGCGCACGGTAACGTTAATCGAATACACCCGTAACGCATCAGCGGGGCGTTCCTGGCTGAAACGCTTCACGGTTAGCGATGACATAATCGTGCACGGAAAGCGGCTTTTGGCCCGTTATCTGTTCGACCAGATCGTTAGTGCCTGCGAACTCGCCCGCCTGATAGCCGCGATACACAGACGTAATGTGCTGGATGAAATACGCCGGCAATCCGAATTGCTCGAGACGCGCCTCGAATGATTCGACGCTCTCTGCTTCATATCGCACCGGGCGGCCAAGCGCATCGCCGACTATTTCCGCCATTTGCTCGTGATTCAGTTCCTGCGCGCCGAACAACGGATATGTCTTGCCCGCGTGAGACTCAGGATCCAGCAGGACGCGAGCAATCACACGCCCCTGGTCGGCGGCGGCGATCGGTGCGTGACGGCCGTTGCCGGCGGGAACGCGTAGCAGGTTATGGTTCGCTATCTGCGAGCGCTGAAAGCCGTAGCTTAGCCATTCCATGAAGAATGTCGGCCGCAGATGTGTGACGGAAATACCAGACCAATCGAATATGCGCTCGCCATACCAGTGCGCGAGCGATGCATGGCTCCGCGCGTCGGCGCTCGCCGAAATCTGCGACATGTTGACGATCGAGCGAACGCCTGCGAGCTTTGCAGCATGCGCGAAATAGGTGGTCGCATCAAGGAGTTGCGATTGCATGATCGGGTACACGAAGTAGGCACCTGTCACGTCTCGTAGCACTGCCTGAACCGCGTGACTGTCGAGCAGATCACCCACAACCACTTCAACGCAGCTCGTCCGTAATGAAGCGGCGCGCTCGTCGTCGCGATGGACCAGGGCTCGCACGCGTGCGCCCCTCGATAGCAGTTCCTCGATAGCGGCACCGCCCGTTGCACCGGTAGCGCCCGTAATCAGATACACATCATGCTTCATCTCATACTCCAGGTTGGAACGTGACGCTTTTCGCTCGTACGTGTGGGGCAGTGGTGACCGTTCAGAATGCGCGTCAATCTGCTGGCTGTTGCATCCAGCTGATTCTCAGCCTGCGGTCTCACGCAAAGGCGCGGGGGGAACCACGGTCTTGATGAGGCCTGTTTTGACGTCGTACACCAGCCCCGACACGATCAGGTTATCGGGAAGATCCCTGTTCGCGCGGAGTGCCGCGACATCGAGTGCCACCGCCTCGTACGGTTCCGTGATAGCGAGTTCATCGAGTGCGTCTATCGCGACGCCAAGATGCTTCGCGAGCAACGCAGGCGCATGCTTGTGGCAGCCGATGATCCCGCAATCGGTGTGCTGGAGCAGAACAAGATTGCGCGCACCATCCGGCCGCCCTGCAGCTTTCGCGACGACACTCAGTACTGCAAGCGTTTCGAGCAGAGGTTTGTTCAACCGGCCACCGACATTGCGAATGACGGCCGCCTCACCCTGCTTCAAGCCGAGCACATTGGCGGGATCGACGCGCGGGTCGACACAGCCGACCACCACCGTCCCCGTCGATGGCATCATCTTCAGTTCGGGCGCGAACGTGGTGTTTGCGAAGTCGGCGTTGCGCTCCAGCATGACATCGTTGAAGTCCATTTTGCTTACTCCTGCGTTGATGGCTCGAAGTGGCCAGGTTGAATCTCAAGCGTCTCGCGCATTGCACTCGCGATGCGCATTCGACGACGGTAGTGCGCGATTGCACACGCGGTTCACGCGATCTCTTCCAGGTCGCCGGCTGGCTCTTCACCCGCTGCGCGCACTGATCGCTCGACGACGTGCAACTTCGGCGTGCGGTCGATCACAAGCCCAAGCACATCGGGACGGCTGTAATGACCGCGCGAGTCCATCATCCGTTTGCGCTTGTCGATCTGCCAGAAATCCAGATCGGCGATGATCTCGCCCTCTCCTTCACGCAGCGGCGCGCCACCCAGGTACTCGCCCTCCGGCGAAACGATGGCGGTGAAACAGCCGCTGGAGATCGGGCCAATCTGGGTTGTATTGGTATCGCGCAGAATCTGCTGTTGCTGTTCGGGCGCCAGCCAGGCGGTCGCGTTGACCACGAAGGCCCCCGCCTCCAGCGCATGCTGGCGGATGTTCACGGAGATCTGCTCCGAGAAAAGATCGCCGGCGAAGGAACCCGGATACATGGCCGAATGGATTTCCTCGCCGTCGGCCATCAGCGCGTAACGCGCGAGCGGGTTGTAGTGCTCCCAGCAGGCCAGCTGACCGACCCGGCCCACGGCGGTATCGATTGCACGCAGGCCTGAGCCATCGCCCATTCCCCAGACCATTCGCTCGTGATAAGTCGGCGAGAGCTTCCGGCGGCGCTGCACGAGGGTGCCATCGGCATCGAACAGGAGTTGCGTGTTGTAGATGGTGCCGCCGTCGCGTTCATTGACGCCAATCGACACCACCATTCCAGCCTGGCGTGCCGCTTCGCCGATTGCGCGAGTGGTGTCCGACGGGACCGTCACCGCCTGCTCGAGCAGCTTGTAATGCTCGGAACCCATGGCAAATGGCGATTCGATGAAGGAGAAGTACGGATAATAGGGAACGACGGTTTCGGGAAACGTTGCGAACTGGACGCCCTGTTTGCCGAGCTCGATAATTTTTCCGACGACTTTATCGACAGTGCCTTCCCGGCTATAGAGGACAGGCGCGATCTGGACGGCTGCGGCGCGGATGATTTTCGACATGGCGATATTCCTTTCGCTGGCTGCGATGCGGATAAGAGAAGTGCTTGTACCTTAACGGCGCGCGCCATTACGATCCATGTCGTTGTTGCCACCATTCATGACATCCGTCACCGTGGCGCAGTAAGCTCACTACTCAGATTCATCAGCCTGCTATCCGGGAATTCGACCCAGACGGCGCTCACTCACACCACGTTCATATTGCGGACGGCAGGATCAGATATGCACCGGATTGGCTTCATAGTGCCAAGAAGATTTCAGATGATGAGCCTCGCGGCCCTTACGGTATTCGAGATCGCGAACATGCCGCCGAGGGGCCCATGCTACGAGGTCCATCTGCTGTCTGAACACGGCGGTCCTGTTGTATCTTCGGGTGGCATGACATTGGAAACCGAGGCATTCGGCGACCCAGCGTTCGACACTGTCATCGTCGGCTCGATCACTGAAATGAAGATGCCGTCTTCCGACGCGCCTGTGGTTGCGTTCGTCAAAGAGGCAGCGAAGGCATCCAGACGGATAAGCTCGATCTGCAGTGGCGCATTTGTCCTCGCCGAGGCAGGATTACTGGATGGCAGACGCGCAACCATGCATTGGGCTCACGCGTCCGAATTCAGGGCGCGCTTCCCGAATGTCCGCACAGAAGAAGACCGGATATTTGTCAACGATGGTCCGTTCTGGACTTCGGCGGGAATGACGGCGGGCATCGACCTCGCCCTGGCTTTGCTCGACAACGACCTCGGCCCCGATGCCGCAAAAATGGTTGCCAGACTGCTTGTCATGAATCAGCGTCGACTGGGTGGTCAGTTGCAGCATTCCGCGCTGCTGGACATGACGCCCAAATCCGATCGTATCGAACTGGTTCTCGCGCACATTCGCCGCAACCTGCGCAATCCCCTCACCGTCGAAGAGCTTGCGGAAGTGGCGAACCTCAGCCCTCGCCAGTTCAGCCGCGCATTCGCGACCGAGACGGGTCAGTCGCCCGCCAAAGCGGTCGAACAGCTGCGCCTCGAAGCAGCCAGATTCATGATCGAGCAAGGCCGCCACACCATTAACGTGGTGGCGCAGGAAACGGGTTTCGCGGACCGGGAACGGATGCGCCGCGCGTTCGTCCGAACGTACGGCGTACCAGCCGATATCCTGCGCAGGAGCGCCCGGGCGGAATCCGCCACCGGCGACTGAAGTCGCTCGATGCAGCCAGCTTGGCCCACGCGCGGCTCACTCACAAATGGCCAATATCCGAGCGAAGGAGACGGTCAAGTGTCAGCGTCGCAGCGATGATGAGCGTCCGAAACTGGCCGGTCGCTGACCGACAGCGATTGGCGGCATGCGACCCCGTCCGGTCGCTCAAGGTAACGACGGCGCATGGCTGTTGCAAGAGACACGGACATTGGCGAATCGTCGCTCAGTGAGCGTTGGAGACAACAAGGGCGGTGGTGACACGATTGGCCAGCGCAGCGCTTTTGTCGCACGCCGCGAACGTCACTTAGCCAGGCTCGGTGTGTATCTTTGTCGGCCTATCCTTCTATTGCCGCGTCACGTCATTTGAGGGCGGCAAGAGCCATCTCAATGAGTTGCTGCTGTCGTGCAGTGGCATCGCTGCTCTGTTTGCGCAAAATCATAAAAAGCGAAAGCGGATCAGGCGGATTTAAAGCGATCCGATGGATCGTGCATCCGGTTTCCGTAGCCAATGGGAGCGTTAAAAAGCTGGGAACAATGGCCCAAGCTCCATTTCTTAGCATCGGCGCGAGCATGTGTGCTTTCTCGACCCAATTTACGTGCCGCGAAAGCCCACGCCGAACACGCCATAGATCGAACTGAGGTGCCCATGGCAGATGAATTTCTCTAGATGGATCTAGATCCGCCATGTCGAGAGCTTCGGGCAACAGGGCTGTACCCGACGCAGCATAGACCACAAGCATCGGGTAGTCTCGGATCTTCCTTGAAACAAGATCGACGTGTTCGGATGGGGTCAGCGTGAAGGCTACGTCCAGGTGACCAGAAGCGACACGGTTGGCGAGCTGGAAATAGCGCGAGCTTTCCACATGTAATCGGACGGGCGGTGTCTCATCGCAGAGCGCAGCGACGAACGGGGGAAGGACGTTGATTGCAACGGCGTCTACCGAACCGACAGCAAGGTGCCGCACCTGATTGGCGTGAAGTTGCTCAGCCTCAACTTCGAGCATTTTCCAGCGCTCGGCAATGTCGAGAAAGCGCTCACCTTCAGCGGTCAGCGATATGCCCCGCGCTCCCCTCGAGCGCCGCAACAGCGGATGTCCTATCCGACGCTCGAGGGACTGGATCCGATAGGAGACTGTCGATTGCGTGGTGGATACAATCTCGGCCGCCTGAAGCAAACTTCCCGAGCGGACCACCGCCAGGAACGTGTTGATCTCCTCGCTGAACAGCATATCGAATCCCTCGATATTTGGTGAATAAAATCCGACATTGACCGATATTGTGCCCAACCTTAGCCTAGTCGAACAGAAAAACAAGTCCCGTCATCTGATTCGGTCACGTTTGGGAGGCACATATGGCAAAGGCACTCGTCAGCATCGAAGATTTACCTACGAGCCGCTTTCATAAGAAGATCGCCGTCGTGGCGGCAGGGGGGCCGTTTTGTGACGGTTACCTGTTAGGGATCATCGTTGTAGCGTTGCCGTTCATTGCAAAGGACCTCGCGCTGAGCGCGCTCCAGATCGGTCTGATCGGCGCGTCGAGCCTCATCGGCATGTGCGTCGGCGGCCTGGTTTTCGGACCGATGACGGACCGCTTCGGCCGCCAGAAGATGTACGTGCTCAATCTTGCTGTATTCGTTATCTGCTCACTCGCGCACCTGTTCGTGCACGACGTGACGACGCTCTTTATCCTACGCTTCGTCATGGGGGTTGCGCTGGGCGCGGACTATCCCATCGCGACCGCGCTCGCAGCTGAATTCCTGCCTCGGAAGCTTCGCGGGCCGGTGCTCGCGAGCCTCGTGCTTTTGCTCTGGGTCGGCTACACCTTAAGCCTGGCAACAGGTTTGATCGTTAGCGGTAGCGAAAGCGGAGTATGGCGATACATTCTTGCGAGTGCTGCCATCCCTTCGGCAATTTTCCTGTTGCTGCGTCTTAACATCCCCGAGTCACCGCGCTGGTTGATTTCCGCAGGGCGCGTAGACGCGGCTCGTCACGTCGTGGCACAGCATCTTGGGCCGCAGGTTGACTTCGATGCGCTCGTTGCGGAAACCCGCGTTAGCACCTCTGGGCGTGGCCTCGGGCTGTCCAAAATCCGCGAACTGCTTTCGCGAGGCTATGGGCGCATGTTGGTGTTTTGCTCGATCTTCTGGATGTGTCAGATTGCGCCTTCGTTCGCAATCAAGACGTTCCAACCGATGCTGTTGAAGTCGCTCGGCGTCACTCAGCCACTCGCCGGCTCGCTCGTGATCATTTCGTTTGCGATCGTGGGAACTGCGATCGGCATGTTCGTCGTCAACCGCGTCGGTCGGCGCACGCTTTGTCTGGCCTCTTTCGTTCTTGCAACGCTCGCGCTTTTTCTTCTCGCGACGCCGATGTCGAGCGTTGCCATGATTGCGATCGGCTTCTTCATTCTCTTCACGGTGGCCGAAGCTGCCGGTTCCGGGCTGCAATTCATCTACCCGAACGAAATTTTCCCGACTGACCTTCGTGCAACCGGTATGGGACTTGCGATGTCTGCAAGCCGCATTGGAGCTGCGGCAGGAACGTTCCTCCTTCCCACGGTACTCGTCCGTTTTGGGAGCGCGACTGGTCTGCTTATCGCGGGCGGGATCAGCTTGATTGGCCTGCTCGTATCCGCTCGCATGGCTCCGGAGACCCGTAATGTGTCGCTTGGCGCGGCGAACGCTCCGAGTATGGAAGCGAGCGCCGGCGAACACTCTCTGCAACGGAGAGAGGCGCGCAGCTAAGCGGCAAGCACAGCGTAGCCATCGCTGACGCCGGTCAGCCACAGCAACTCAGACTAAGAATCTCACCGTAACAACACTTCTTGCACCAATGCAAAAAGGCACTCTATGAAATCGGCACCTAAAGTCGTCATCATCGGCGCAGGCATCATCGGCACCACGCTCGCTTATGATTTCGTGAAACGCGGCGCGCGCGTCACCGTACTCGACAAGAACGAAGTCGCGAAAGGTGCCACGTCTGGATCATTCGCCTGGATAACGAATCAGACCAAGTTCCGCAATGCGGACTCGCTTGGCGAAGTTGGCGCGCAGCACTACTTCAATCTGCATCGACTGTCGCACCTGCGCTGGCGCTACCTGCAAAGCGAAATCAACGATCTGCCGATTCGCTGGTCAGGCTGCTTTCAAACTGCCGAGCCCGGGACCGAGGAGGCACGGGAACTCGCGGCTGAACTGGACCGGCGCCTGCGCTGGGGCAGCCCGACGTACCGCGTTACCGCGGCCGAGGCACGCGAGATTGAACCGGGGTTTGAACCGGGAGCCGAGACGGAAATTTTCTACACGCCCGACGAAGGGATGATGTCCCCGGTGCAACTGACATCCCGGATGTTAGACGCCGCAGTCGCACGGGGGGCGCAGTACTCGCCCCAAGATGCGTATCAAGGCTTCTCGAAGACGGCGGGCGGTTACGAAATTCAGAGCGGAAGCGGCACGCGCGAGGCCGATTTTCTCATCTTCGCGGGCGGCGTCGCGAACCCGGAACTGCTTGAGGGCACGGGGCTTAAGGCACCGCTCATCCACAGCACGGGGAGCGTCGTCCATCTCGCGCCGTTGCCACGGATCTTCGATTCGGTCATTCTTGGCGCGCACGTTCATGCGATCCAGCGCATCGACGGTCGTGTGGTCATCGCCAAGCACTTCTCCGGTTCGCCCGTTGGCGATCCAAGCACGCCTGACCCGGAGGAGCTTGTACGTGTCGCCGCGCGAGTGCTACCGGGCTTGAAGGACGCCGTTGTTGAGAACGTCACCGAAACGCGTCGCGTCATTCCCGCTGACGGACTACCTGTCGTGAGCCGCTCTGAAGAACTGCCCGGTGTGCTTTCCATTACAACGAACGCAGGCATCAGTCTAGCGGCCGGATTATCGCAGTTCATCACAACCGAATTGCTTGACGGCGTGACTGTGAGCCTATTGGACCCGTATCGCTCCCAGCGTTTTGCCGCATAGACGGTGCTGTGACGCCGCTCAGGCGCACCGCCATGAAGCGGCTTTGGTTGACCGCTTCTCGATGCCAGGCAGCCGCCTGACGGTCGCCGAACGGAGGGCGGCGACCGTCGCCTATTGGCCGATCTCTGCCTAAGACGTCAACCCACGTGACCCTCTTCCAACAATCACTCGCCAACCTTCGTCCGACAGGGACTACAGTGCCCAAAACCAAACAGTACGATATTGTGCTGATGTAGTTCACGACCGAACGACTTCACGCCGGCGCTCATCTTCCCGCGAGAGAACACCATGACCCTCACCCAACCTGTCATTTCCGCATTCACCCCAACCGGCAAACTACGCGCGTCGATCAACCTTGGCAATCCGATCCTCGCCAACAAGGACCCGCAAACCGGCGAGCCGTTCGGCGTCTCCGTCGATCTCGCGCGAGCGTTCGCGAGGCAGCTCGGCGTCGAGCTCGAACTGGTGGTGTTCGACGCCGCGGGCAAATCGGTGCAGGCCGTCAGCGAAGAGCGCGCCGACTTCGGCTTTTTCGCCATCGATCCGTTGCGTGGCGAGACCATCGCATTCACGGCGCCGTATGTGCTGATCGAAGGCTTCTATCTGGTGCGCGACGACTCTCCTGTGCGGACCAACGCGGACGTCGATCAGCCGCATAACCGCGTCGCGGTCGGCAAAGGCAGCGCTTACGATCTCTTTCTCACGCGAGAGTTGAAGGCCGCGCAAATCGTTCGCGCGCCGACGTCGCCGACGGTCGTGCAGACGTTCCTCGAACAGGGACTGGAAGTCGCCGCAGGCGTGAAGCAGCAACTCGAAGCCGATGCGCGAGCCGCTTCCGGCCTGCGCCTGCTCGACGAACGCTTCATGGTGATCCAACAGGCGATGGGCACGCCGAAAAGCCGCGGCGAAGCGGCCGCATCCGCGCTGCGGAGCTTCGTCGAGGAAATGAAAGCGTCCGGGTTCGTCGCCGAAGCACTGGCGCGACATGGGATTGCGGGAGCGTCGGTCGCGCCGGCATCGTTGGATTGATTGGCAAATCGGGGCGTCGCGTGGTCGACGCAACTAGCGCCGCGCCCCTTTCCTGCGCGATGTGCCTCGAGCCGGCACCACCGAACTGCGCGCCGCGGCCGCGAGAATCCATTTCTCGAATGCGATGACCGCATCGTCGTTGGCCCGGTCGGTGTTCACGACCAGGGTGTAATCGGGTCCGCGCCCCGCAGGCTCGGATATCGGACACACAAGACGCCCTGTCGCGATTTCGCGCTCGATCAGCGGCAGCGATGCCAACGTCACGCCGAGCCCTTCCGCCGCCGCGCCGAGTTGCAGAAAGACATGATCGAAGTCGAGGTGGCCCGCGCCCTGCAAGCCTGGCGCGCCGGCCTCGCGCAACCAGTCCGACCAGGCCGTGCGCGTGCTCATAGAGTGAAGCAGCGTGTGATTTCGCAAATCGGCAACCGTCCTGATCGGATGGCTTTGCAGCACGGCTGGGCTACAGGCGGGCAGGCGCAGGTCGGGCATCAGCGTCGTCGATGTCAGGCCCGCTGCGTCCTCGGGTCCCGAACGCACCCCGATGTCGAATGCGCCGCCGACATAACGCAGCTTGCGTGAGGTTGTCGAAAGCCGCACATCGATGTCCGGATAGAGCGCCCGGAAATCGGTCAGGCGCGGTATGAGCCAGCACAACGCGAAGCTCGCCAGCGTATTCACGCGCACGACGCCCGTTACGCGACGCGTAATCGATTCGTGGCGCA
>Ga0209796_10000489_pt1 | contig 25600 bp, 20 predicted proteins | sample AgamicOrSfrz_FD_187167 | JGI IMG/M metagenome (GOLD analysis project Ga0209796, IMG submission 187167) | Agave microbial communities from Guanajuato, Mexico - Or.Sf.rz (SPAdes) (version 2) | ecosystem: Host-associated > Plants > Phyllosphere > Phylloplane/Leaf | place: Guanajuato, Mexico...
AACATGTATAGTCTGCAAAATATTGATTTACAACCTGATTTCTGCGAATTGCTTGCTCCCGATGCCTCTCAATTAAGATTTCAAACTGATTCGATACAATAGTGCGTGCAGTCAATTCTGCTAATAACGGAGAAACTGATATGTTTAAATTATAAAGTGCCTTTGAAATCGGCTCTTTGAATCGACTCGGCACTGCTACATAGGCTAGTCGTAATCCTGGTGCTATTGATTTCGATAAACTTGCAATATGGATAACCTGTTCTGGTGCATATGAGGCCACTGCTGGAAGTGGTTGTTCATTGTGGAGATGATAAGTCGCATCTTCAATAATGAACTGATTATACTTTTTGGCAAGTGCTGCAATTATTTTTCGATTTTCCACAGACAAACAGGAAGCTGTTGGATTATGATAATCTGGAATCAAGTAAATGCCTTTAATATTATCATTTTTACAAGCGTATTCAAAAGCAGTTGGACTCATTTCATTATTTTCTGATTTTATTGGTATTAACTGTATACTAAGCATCGCTGCAGCTGTTTTTAAACCTGGGTAAGTATGATGATCAACACCAATGCGATCTCCAGGCTGACATAGACTAGCCAAAGTTGCAGCTATTGCATTTTGCCCTCCATTAGCAAATAGAATATGGTCAACGGTTGTTTCAAATCCGCCTCTTTGGATTAACTTTACAGCAGCATCTTTTTGCCAAAGGCTTTCGCCTGGCCGCCCATAACCAAACCATTTTTCATAATCTGCCTCTTGTAGCATATTCTTTAGTTGGAGCAGTAGTGGCTCATATGAAGCATTATCAGGTAGTGTTGCGCCCATTTCAATTAAATGACTTGGTTTTATATCTTCAAGTAAATACGCATTCGATAATGCGTCATATGATACAAATGTGCCACTTCCAATAGTTGCACTTAACAAGCCCTTTAACTCACACACTTTAAATGCTTTTGAAACAGTACTCAAATTTAAATCCAAATAATCAGCGAGTTCTCTCTGTGGAGGTAGTTTTGTTCCAGGTAATAAAACTCCGTTTAAAATGTCTCGTTCCAATTGCCCTGCGAGTATCTTATAAATTGGCTTTTTGGTTTTATCAATAGATGGTTTCCAGCTCATTTGATAGTTTTCAAAAGAATTAATTGGCATGATAGGCACCCTTTTTCACACAATTATATAATTGTACCAGTTATAAGACAATTCTAACCTTCTTAGATATAGATAAGTTATACTATAATAGTGATGGGAATGATACGTGAATGATCTAATGTATTCAACGTGGCAAAAAGCCACTTGTTTTCTACAATAGTGTATTTTTCTACATATTATATAAATATTAAAAGAATTATAAAAAGTAGTTTAATATTTACTTAACATTATAGAGTTTCTATATATTTTTCTCTTTATAATCTATATATTTACTTAAGAATTATCCTTGATTAATATAATCCTCAAACCTAGTGTTTTTGACTACAATATAACCACCATATTTACCTGCGGTCTCTTTCGCAATGGATCGTGTGTCAAAGGGAAATGCATCATCTTCAGTATGGCTTCTATGCTACAGAGTATGTAAGAATTTTTTTGCACCAGAATCCTATAAAGTCAAAAGGCCCTTAGAACAAATTATTCTAAGGGCCTTTTCTGATTCTATCTGTTTTGTTATTTAATGGATAGTGTATCCTCCATCCATAAGGACAGCTTGTCCAGTAACTCCTTTTGCTTTATCACTCGCAAGGAATACCGCGTAATCAGCAATTTCCTGTACATCCAGTAAACGCTTTTGAGGAACGAGTGGATAGATGACTTCCTCGAATACGCGCTCTACAGGCACTTTTCTTGTTTCAGCTATTCCTTTTAATTGTTTTTGTACAAGAGGTGTATCTACATAACCCGGACATAATGCATTAACTGTGATTCCATGTGTAGCTCCTTCTAGTGCTGCTACTTTTGTAAGTCCAATGACACCATGTTTTGCACTACAGTAAGCAGCTTTTCCAGCGAAACCAACTACACCATTAATAGAAGCCATGTTAATGATACGTCCAAATCCTTGTTCCTTCATGAAAGGAAAGGCTTTTTTAGTAGCAATAAAAGGCGCTGTAAGCATTACTTTTACCATAAATTCGAATTTGTCAGTCGGGAAATTTTCAATTTCTGATACATGTTGCAGTCCTGCATTGTTTACTAAAATATCTAAACGTCCAAACGTTTCAATAGTGACCTGAAAGCTTTTTTCAACTTGTTCTTCTTTTGTTACATCGCAGGAAACCGCAATCGCTTCATATCCTTGTTCAATTAACTGTTCAGCTGCAGCATTTGCAGCTTGTTCATTTAAATCAGAAATGACTATCTTAGCCCCTTCTTTCGCGAATTCTCGAGCAACTTCTAAGCCAATCCCACTTGCTGCCCCTGTGATAAGTGCAACCTTCTGGCTCAATAATTTCCCCATAAACAATCTTCCTCTCTATATATGCGATCTCTTACTGCAACTTATTATTACAATAAAAGGATTAAAGCATACTTTTATTGTATATTGGTTTTGTTTATAGGTAAAATGAATAAAAACGATAGGTAATATTCTTATTATCTATAGGAGGTAAAATATGGACTTACGTCAATTGAATTATTTTTTAGAAGTAGCGAAACAAAAAAGTTTTACAAAAGCATCTCAAACACTTCATATTTCTCAACCAACATTAAGTAAGATGGTTAAAAATTTAGAGGAGGAATTAGAAGTTGAGCTAATCGATCGTTCTTCAAGGCAAATTGATTTAACAGACGCAGGAGAAGTTGTGTATATGCAGGGGGAAAAAATTGTGGAATCAATTGATGAACTTTCATCATTTTTATATGACATCATGCATTTAAAAAAAGGAAAAATGAAGATTGGAATTCCTCCATTAATTGGAATGCTGTTTTTCCCTAAAATTATAAAAGAATTTCGAAAGCTATATCCGTCTATTACTATTCGGCTAATTGAATACGGAGCGAATCGGGTACAAAAAGAGGTGGAAAAAGGAAACTTAGATTTAGGAGTAGTTGTGATGCCAGTAGATGAAGAGAAGTTTGATGTTATTCCTTTTGTTTCGGAACATATGATGTTGTATGTTCATTATTCTCATCCTCTAGCCAATCGTCAAAGTATATCTTTACATGAGTTACAACATGAAACATTCATCTTATTCAATGAAGATTTTACACTTCATGATCGGCTAATAGCTGAATGTGAAAAAACGGGGTTTGAACCTAATGTAGCCTATGAAAGTTCACAGTGGGATTTTATCAGCGAAATGATTGCAGAAAATCTGGGTGTTTCAATATTCCCTCAATCAATTGCTAACAAAGTAGATCCGACTACTATTAGAGCGATACCAATTGTTGATCCATCTATTTCATGGGATCTGGGTGTTATTCTAAAAAAAGATAAATATGTGTCTTATGCCTCAAAACAGATGATTAAGTATATTTCTTCCACAAGGTGAATTCATATAGATAAAATGCATAGGTTTTATCGTTTATATGTATTTTACGTAAATTAAGAATCGAGTTAAAGTAGATCATGTAAAAAACATTGATAGCTAAAAATGATTCCGCGCGGTGTTATTAATAAAAAATAAAGGATGATTTTTACATGACACAAGATCGTTATCAAAAAGGGTTAGATAAATTGATGGAATATACGTTAACAAATAATGATGATATCTCTACACATTTAAAAATAACGGAAGACTTGAAAGACTTAGCACCGGATGTTGGGAAATATATTATTCAATTTGCGTATGGAGATATCTATTCACGTTCAGGTTTAGATAATAAACAACGTGCACTTGTAACTATTTCATCTCTTATTACCCAAGGAACAGAACCACAATTAGAGCTTCACTTAAATACAGGCTTAACGGCAACAGAAATTGTGGAAAGTATTATTCAATTGATTCCATATACAGGTTTTCCACGTGTGTTGAATGCGTTAAGAGTAGCTAAGAAAGTGTTCAGTCAACGCCATATAACTTTTCCAACTTCTGAAGGCACGCAAAGTCACTAAGAAACCTACTTTTTTATAAAATAAGAAAATATGAGTGAATTAAAAATTTAGAAGCCGTCCTGCTGCGTGACGGCTCTTCTTATAAAAAAGATTGTGAATCATTGAACAAATATATTTTTAAAAGGATGGCTATAAAAAATGAGTTTGATAATGAAGATTTCACAAATATGTTTCCTTTACGTTTTTCTCATGATAGGAAACTTCCTGAATAATTATCTGAATTTATCCATACCTGGTAGCATTTTAGGACTACTAGTTTTATTTTTTTTGCTGCAATTCAAGGTAGTAAAAATAGAATGGGTGGAGTTAGGTGCTACTTGGCTTTTGGCAGAGTTACTTCTTTTTTTCGTTCCCTCTGCTTTAGGTATCATGCAATATAAACAAATTATGGGTTTTCAGGGGATTAAAATTGTTCTAGTAATTGTATTAGGTACTTTAGTTGTAATGGTGTTTACGGGACTTTCATCCAAATTTTTATCCAAACTTAGAAAGGATGTAAAACATGAGTCTATTTCTACAAATCGTTAGTGTTGCAATAACAGTTTTTGTATTTGGACTATCTAAAAAAGTATATCAACGATGGAATTTCGTCTTACTTTCTCCTATTTTAACCTGTTCCATTATTCTTATTTTTCTTTTAGCTCTTTTCCATACCCCTTATCAAACCTATGATGGAGGAGCCAAGTGGCTAACAAGTTTGTTGGGTCCAACTACTGTTGCCTTTGCTGTTCCAATGCATAAACACTTTCAATTGCTTAAAAAACATGGAGTTGAAATTATTGTGAGTATAGCAATCGGATCTTTAACGGCAATTGGCTCTTCTATCATCTTTGCTAAATGGATGAAGCTTAGTCCCTCTCTAATTAATAGTTTGGTACCACGTTCCATTACCACTCCTATTGCTATGGATATTTCGAGAAGCATTGGAGGAGTACCAGCAATGACAGCTGTTTTTGTTATTATTACCGGTTTAGCAGGAACAATTTTAGGCCCATTCCTGATTAGAATTCTTTCTATACAAGCGATGACATCAAAAGGATTGCTTCTTGGTATGGGAGCCCATGGTGCAGGAACGTCGAAGGCGTTTGAAATAGGGGAGCTAGAAGGTACATTTGCTAGTTTAGCCATGGTCATAGCTGCCATTATTAGCACCATTCTTACTTATACATTTTTTCCTATACTACAATCAAATCTCACTCACTAATTTAGGAAAAAAGTTTTATATGATGAATACATTAATGTTTTTTAAGTTCTGAACAAAAATAGGTCCCCCAAGGAAGTTGTAGCTGCATGTCTTAACCGATAAATTCCAAAATCCTTTGCTATTACAAGCAAAGGATTTTTATGTGTGGAATTAATATACACATAGGAGGATCCCTTCTTCTCCTCATTTAGAAATCAAAAGAAGGGTAAAGTAAGAGCAAGTAAAATAGCTCAATGTGTGCTTACCCTAGGAATCACTTATATGTTAGTTTATATACCTTCATATATTCTCTCTATAATCTTTAATAAGTTAAGAATTTATATTTGAGGATTGACCTTCATTGGTCAATCCTCGTTTAGGTATATTGTTTAACCGTTAACTTTAAAACAAACCACTTTAGGTTCAGTCATTTCATGTATAGCAAACTTAATCCCTTCACGACCTAAGCCGGAACCTTTTACTCCACCAAAAGGCATTGCATCAATACGATAATCTGAACTATCGTTAACCATCACTCCACCTACTTCTAGTCTACGCACAGCTTTTAATGCTTTATTTAAATCACGTGTAAAGATACCTGCTTGCAAACCAAAATTAACACTGTTAGATTTTAAAATAGCTGTTTCAATATCAGGAACATCATAAATTGTAACTACGGGACCAAAAATTTCTTCAGTAGCTAATTTACAGTTTAAAGGAACGTTTTCTAAGACCGTCGGGTGATAAAAAGCACCTTCACGCTTTCCTCCACAAAGTAACTTTGCTCCTTTATCAATAGCTTCATTTACCCAATTTTCAACTCTTTTTGCTTCAGTTTCAGAGATCATTGGTCCCATGTCTGTTTCTTCCGATAGCTTATCTCCTATTTTATATCCTTTAGTTTGGGTAATGAACTTATCAATAAAGGTTTTATAGACCTCTTTTTGTACATATACTCTTTGTACACCCAGACAGTTTTGACCAGCAGCCCAAAAAGCACCTGATACAGTAGAATTAACTGCTTCTTCTAAGTCTGCATCATCTAATACAATTACCGGGGAGTTTGAACCTAATTCCATGTTTACCTTTTTGAATCCAGCTTTTTGAATAATTGCTTTACCCGTTAATAATCCTCCTGTGAAAGAAATCATCCTTACAGCTGGATGAGTAATTAAATTATCTCCCATTTCACTAGGGTGACCAGTGACAACTGAAAGAATTTTAGGTGGCAATCCGGCTTTCTCAAAAGCTTCTGCTAATAAAAGGGCACTTAGTGGTGTAGCAGGTGCGGGCTTTACAATAATAGCATTTCCAGAAGCAATAGCAGGTCCTACCTTATGGGCCACTAAATTTAATGGATCATTAAAAGGTGTTATTGCTGTGATTATTCCTATAGGGAAGCGATAATAATATCCTACTCGATCTTCACTTCCCGGCATTTGATCAAAAGGTATTGTTTCACCATGAATTCGCCTTGCTTCCTCTGCACTAATACGAAGTGTTTCAATACAACGAAGTACTTCTTTACGTGCCTCTTTAATAGTCTTACTTCCTTCACTTGCTATAGTTACAGCATAATTTTCCTTGTTTTCGTCAATCCAATCTGCAGCTCGATTAATAATAGATATTCTTTCATGAATTGGCATTTCTGCTGCTAATTCCGCACCTCTTTTTGCCCCCTCAATAGCCTGAATGACGTCTTTTTCATTAGCAGAGGGAACAGTTGCAATTAAGCTATTATCTTGCGGATTATAAACTTCAATATATTCATCACGTGTTACCCATTCGCCCGCCAAAAACATTTTATAGTTATTAACTAAGGTATTTACAACCACCATATAATTACACCTCTTCGAAGTATATTTTGTGTTATAAATTCAAACTCAAAAACAATAGTAAACGCTTTCTTTTTTCTTGAAATCTAGATTTATTAAATAATAGGACATAACCTATTGAGGGAATAATGAGTGCCCTAATAAATGGTTAAAATTATTACAGGAGGAATTGAATTCCCATATTAGATACATCATCAATTAGGGAATTCAACAGATTTATTTTACTATTTAGTTATCCTGCAATTTTTTTATATTAATAGATTTCTTTTAAAAGTTTTTATTACACCTTTAAAACGCTCTCTACATGTCTGAATGCTTGTTCAAAATCTGCTACAATGTCCTCTATATCTTCAATACCACACGAAATACGGATAAGTCCTTCAGGGATTCCCATAGCAGCGCGTTCTTCTGGTGTACATTCAACGTGACTTGTCGTACGTGCAGGTCCGACAGTTGTTTCAACAGCACCAAGGTTAGCTGCACGGTGAGCGAATTTCAATCTTGGAAGTAAATCCCTAACTGTATCTACTCCGCCCTTAACTGCAAAGCTAAGCATACCGCCAAAGTCTTTCATTTGCTTTTTAGCAATTTCATGATTTGGATGAGTTACAAGTCCTGGATAATAGACATTTTCTACAATTTCTTTTGTTTGTAAATACTTCGCCAGAGCTAAGGCATTTTCACATTGTTGTTTAACACGTAAATGTAATGTTTTCATACCACGTAAAATTAGATATGCAGCCATAGGATCCATTGTTGCTCCATTAATTTCTCGGAAATGATAAATTTTTTCAACAAGCTCTTTATCACCACATACAACTCCTCCTAAAGCATCTGCGTGACCACCTAAGAATTTAGTTGCACTATGGATTACTAAATCAGCTCCTAATAAAAGAGGATTTTGATTAATTGGTGTACCAAATGTATTATCAACAATTACTAGTGCTCCTGCGTCACGACCTACTTTCGCCATTCGTTCAATGTCTGTAATTTTTACTGTTGGGTTTGTAGGCGTTTCTAAGTATAAAATTTTGCACCCTTTTTCTACTTCTGCTTGGATATGCTCATGATTTCCAGTTTCACATAACACAACATCTATTTGCTGGCGAGGAAGGAATTCCGTAAAGATTTTATTAGTTCCCCCATATGTATCCTTAATAGAGACAATACGATCACCAGGCACTAAGAATGTTGACAATGTATTACTAATAGCTGCCATTCCAGTTGAAAAACTCGTAGCTGCTTCTGCACTCTCTAAAATTTTAACTTTATCTTCGAACGCTTGAACTGTTGGATTTGTGTTACGTCCATAAATATGTCCCTTCTTCTTCCCAATTGCTACATCATACCATTCATCCATATCATCATAATTGTAGGCTACACTTACGACAATAGGTACTTGTGTTGCTCCATGTACTAGATAATCTTTTTCACCAGCCCATACTGCCTTTGTACCTACTTTAACTTCTGTATTCGTCATATGAACACTCCTTATAATTTTTATAATTTTTTAAATAATCAACCTTAAATTTATTATAAAGAATTAAAGGTATTTTTCTCATCTGCAAAAATGTAAGAACTTTTTAAAAAGTTTCTGTCCAACTTGTCAAAGAAATTATTGTTCATATTATAAAAAGAAAAAAGTTGCTATAGAGGTACTGTTTTAGCCCTCTATAGCAACTTTTAAAGTAATTTTATAGTATTGAATTAATTACCAGCCACGCTCTTGCATGCGATTTTCTGGCAATAATGAAGAAATTTCAATTCCTTTCATGGCATTGCCCAGTCCCTTTGAAAGGTTAGCGATTAGTTCATAATCTTGGTAATGAGTGGTTGATTCTACAATTGAACGAGCAAACTTCTCAGGGTTATCTGATTTAAAGATACCTGAACCAACGAACACACCGTCTGCTCCAAGTTGCATCATTAACGCAGCATCTGCTGGTGTTGCTACACCTCCTGCTGCGAAGTTCACCACTGGTAAACGACCTTCACGTTTAATTTGAAGTAATAATTCATAAGGGGCACCTAGTAATTTTGCTTCTGTCATCAACTCATCTTCATCCATACCCACTACCTTACGTACTTGAGCATTTACTTGGCGCATATGACGTACTGCTTCGACAATATTTCCCGTACCTGGTTCCCCTTTTGTACGAAGCATTGCAGCACCCTCACCAATACGTCTTGCTGCTTCACCGAGATCACGGCAACCACATACAAATGGAACCGTAAAAGTACTTTTATTTAAATGAAATTCCTCATCAGCTGGGGTCAGAACTTCACTTTCATCAATATAATCTACACCCATGGCTTCTAGTACACGAGCTTCAACAATATGGCCAATACGAGCTTTTGCCATAACTGGAATGGATACAGCATTCATCACTTCTTCAACAATCGTCGGGTCTGCCATACGCGATACGCCGCCTGCTGCGCGAATGTCGGCCGGAACGCGCTCTAATGCCATTACTGCAACAGCGCCTGCTGCCTCTGCAATTTTTGCTTGCTCTGCGTTGATAACATCCATAATAACGCCACCTTTTTGCATCTCTGCCATTCCACGTTTCACACGGTCTGTTCCTATATTTCTCATTATATTTACCCCCAGAATTTTAATAGTTATAATAAGTTTTATTCAGAAATTCCTAACTTCCACGTTTTTATGCTTAGATCTAATAAAAATAAATCTTCAGGATTAGTCAGTGAAAGCCCTGTAACAAATTCAATTTTTCTCAAACGATACCTTAAGGACTGCCTATGTAAGTTCAATGCTCTCGCCGTTTGGCTTACATTTCCATGACACTCATTAAACGTAGTAAATGTAGTAATTAAGTCTGCATTACGCGCCTCATCATATTGAACCAATGGTTCCACAGTTGACATAATAATCTCTCGCATCCCTTTATCTTGACCAAGGTTTAAAAGCACACGATCAATTTTTGTGTTTTCATACATTGTACGGGTTCCAGAACCTCTTTTACGTTTACCTATATTCAAAGCAACCTTTGCATTTTGGTAGCTTTTTTCAAAACCTTTAATACCCTCGTGATAATTGCCAATTCCCCATGAAATTATTATCTCAGGAAGCAAATTGCAAAGCCTCCTATCTACAAGGTCTAAGAAGTTATTAGTACCGTTATTTTCTAATTTATAATTTACTTCAAGGTAAATAAGCAACAGTTCTCCATGATAGGTAACCATTAGTTGTTTTCCTAGAGACTGTGCTGCATAGAAAATTTCTTCTTCAATATATCGAATCATATTTTCTAGCCAATCTTCAAAAGACTTATAATTTAGCTTCCATTTTTGGAACTTATCTTTTAAGTTCTCTGGCTTGCCCACAATACAAATATATGGACAGTTCAAGTTATAGCCTAATAACTTTGCTCTTGAATTTGCTTGATTTTGTGAAAGAATTGTTCCTTGTGCAAGATCTTGTACAAAATCGCTACGAATACGCATTTTAGTTTCCTCAATAGCATTTTTTCTTGAAAACCAAAGCGCTATACTCGTAGCCAAATGTTCAAGAACGTGGGCTCGATATGGCGTTAAAAAAGATTCTATAGATGTACCAAAAGGAGTTACTACAAATATATAACCTTGAGCATCACCTGAAACTTGTAATATAGGCAATTGAAGCAATAAATAACCTTCTACATCAATTATCTCAAACTTTTGAAATGCTGGATCGTGCGTTAGAGTTGATACTTGCTTGTTAGATGGAATAAGACCTTTGACTGAATAATCTTTCCATAATTGCTCTAGCCCTTTAATACTACTACTCTTTCCTTGAATAATGCCCCCTTGATCTGTAATAATTATGGGCGCTTCAATATGGTTCTGGACAAATTTAGCAATATAATTCAGATTGGTCTCTTGTAAAATTAATTTCAATAATTCTTGCTGTACTTTTTCCGACTGCTCTCTCTCTTTATAATGAAGACTATTTATTTCTTTCATTACATTTTCAATAACATCGGAAAAGCGAACTTCCCATGGAATTTCAATAATTATAAAATTTTTACTCTCGGCTAATTCAATGACTTCTTTCGGTATATCAAATACGTACTTACCCAGTGCTATTACAAGGGCTGCTGCTTCGGATTCGATAATGTCTTTTACGAATTCTTCAAACAACTTAATATCTTGTCCACACCCAATAGCCGTACTTAATACAACTTCATTTTTTCGGACAAAATTCTCTACGGGCATTTCTATTACTGAAATCCACTGAACATAACTCATACTTATAAAATTTATACCGGTTCTAGCTTTAGCATTCTTCATAATGTTATAATCTAGAATGTTCTCTACTGTTAAGTTCATGATGCCCCCCCTTTGAATACTATGATTCAAAATGTATAGTAAAACATAGAAAATTGTATACAATATACTATCAATTATATTAGGAACATCACTATAACATCAACAACCCTATAAACTTTAATAAATATTTCTTATCTCAGCTTTCTTATACTAATCAGATATTTATATAAGAAGATAAGTTTAATTTTCTATGATCAATTACTCCCTGTTGAAAAGTACTGATCCTGAAATCCCAGGGTTTGTCATCTCGTAGGGGTTTAATATAAGATTAAGCTCTTCTTCAGATAAAACATCATATTGTAAGCACAGTTCACGAACTGATTTTCCATGTAAAGTAGCCTCCCTAGCTATACGTGCTGCTACTTCATATCCGATATGTGGATTTACGGCTGTAATAATTCCTACACTTTTTTCTACGTACTCTTTTAAGCGTTCCTCATTTGCCTCAATTCCTTTTAGGCAATGTTCTGTAAAAACATGAAATGCATTATTCATAATGCTAATTGACTGGAGTAAGTTAAACACGAGAACAGGCTCCATTACATTTAGTTCAAGCTGTCCTGCCTCAGAAGCTAAACAGATTGTATGATCGTTACCGATTACTTGGAAAGCCACTTGATTAATCATTTCAGGCATGACAGGATTCACCTTTCCAGGCATAATAGATGAACCAGGTTGACGAGCTGGTAATAGAAGTTCAGCTAATCCAGCACGAGGACCAGAAGCCATTAACCGAATGTCATTCGCAATTTTAGACATATTAATCATGCAGACTTTTAAGGTAGCAGAAACCTCTGTATAGGCATCTGTATTTTGAGTAGCATCTACAAGATGATCCGCACCTTGCAATGGTAACTCGCTAATATGAGCTAGATGTCTCACAACGTTTTCGATATAACGAGGATCTGCATTTAACCCAGTTCCTACGGCTGTTGCTCCCATATTTATCTCGTATAAATGCTCACGCGATTGCTTGATACGTCTTATATCACGCTCTAAAACACGACTATATGCTTCAAACTCTTGACCGAGTCTGATTGGAACAGCATCTTGTAAGTGAGTACGACCCATTTTTATAATATGATCAAATTGTTGGGCTTTTTTTTGAAATACAGATTTCATCTCGCTCATGGTTTTTACTAACTTTTCTAGTAAATTGAGCGTTGCTATATGAATCGCAGTCGGGAATACATCATTTGTAGATTGCGACATGTTTACATGACTATTTGGGCTTAGATGCACATATGATCCTTTTTCATGTCCCAGTAACTCAAGAGCCCGATTAGCAATCATTTCATTTATATTCATATTCATTGATGTACCGGCTCCACCTTGAATAGGGTCAACGATGAAATCTTCATTTCTTTTTCCTTCAATGATTTCATCGGCAGCTTTTACAATGACATTTCCTAACCCTTCATACAAACGTTTCACATCCATATTAGCAAGAGCTGCAGCTTTCTTTACAATGGCTAAAGCCTTAATAAGCTCTTTGTGAACTCTGTACCCTGTTATAGGAAAGTTCTCCACTGCCCGTAAAGTTTGAATACCATAGTAGGCACTTTCTTTTACTTTCTTGCTCCCTAAAAAGTCATTCTCCACTCTTACCTGTTCCCTGTTATTAGTAACACTCATAGTATCTCCTCAACTTTATCAGCCTTGTTAAATATCTAAGCTTTTTCATCATTTAATATTTTTCAGATGGATTTTGACCTGGTCACTTAAATTATATAGCACGAATTTTCTGTATTCAATTGTATAAGGTGAACAGTAAATCATTCATTTTTTTATACAGTTTTCTAATTTATTGGGCAAAGGTCCATAAATTACTTGTACTAAATAGACCCATCACTCATCTAAGAAGAAGACAAAATGAATAAAAATTGAAAGAAATTTTATAGCTTTTAACTTAGTCTAGTGATATAGAAGACTATTTCCAAGTTGACTAGAAAGTCTCGAAAAAATTCTTACAGTTTTACAGATGATAATTGTACATTAATTTTTTTATAATATATTCATATCTTTAGAGCAATTAAATTTAACAAAATAACAATACACTAATGGGGAGGATTTATTCTTAATGTCATTTGGAACACAAGAGTACAAAGAAAGAATAAAGAAGACTAAAGAAAAAATGGCTCTTCAAGGAATTGAAGTTCTGCTCATTACAGATCCAGCTAATATCTATTATTTATCTGGTTATGATAGCTGGTCCTTCTATGGTCTTCAGGTCTTAATAATAATTAGTGATGAAGATGAACCAATATGGATTGGTCATGAACAAGAAATCAGTAAAGTAACTGTTACCTCTTGGCTGTATTATGAAAACGTAATTTCTTACTCAAAAGAGTATGTTCAATCTAATGTTAAACATCCCATGAATTTTGTTACTGATATATTAAATCAAATAGGACAAAGCAAACGTACCATTGGTTTAGAAATGGATAGCTATCATTTCACATTTAAATGTTATCAATCATTAAAGAAAGGCTTACCAGATGCTGTAATTGAGGATGCTTCTTTTTTAGTAAATAGAATTCGTATGATTAAATCAAACACCGAGATTGAATATATAAGGTATGCATCTATTATTGGCGAAAAAGCGATGATTCAAGGTATCAACTCATTTAACGTAAATGCAAGATCTTTTGATATTCTTGATAAAGTAATACAGACGCAAATTAATGGGGCAAAAGGGTTTAATGGTAATTACTCATTTATTAACCCAGATTTTTCCTCAGAAAGAAAAAAACATAGACAACAATCGGTTTCGATTACTAGTGAATATACACAAGGCGATACAATCATTCTTGAAGTTTCAGGTTCTTATAAACGCTATTATTCTTCCATAACTCGAACTATAAATTTAGGAAAACCGTCAGAGAGGATGCAGCTAATTTCGGATATTGCATTAGAAGGTTTAAATACTTGTATCGAATTAATTAAACCAGGTATTAATTTCCAAGAAATTGAAGAGGCTTGGCGTAAAACAATTAAGAGAAACGGATTTTGTAACGAATCCAATTTTAGATCATCTATAGGGCTCAATTACCTCCATAGCTTTGCTCAAAGCATTCCTTCTACAAATAAGAAAGATAACATAATTATTGAGCCAAATATGACCTTTCACTTCACACCATGTATTTGGTTTGGTAATGAGAGGTTTGAAACAAGCGAATCAGTTCTTGTTACAGATACAAAATGTGAGCCATTTATTCCTTTAGAGAAACGCTTGTTTATCAAAGAAGAATTTTTAATAAATTAAATTTTGTTATATTTTACAATTAACATATTTTTTAACTGTTTTTTCAATGAAATAAATAATTTTAAAAATTATAATAAATTATTTTCTAATAACTGGAGGAAAAACACATGACACATAAGTTAGCATTTATTGGTTTCGGAGTAGTTGGACAAGGGTTAGCTCAAATTTTAAGAGATAAAAAAGAAATATTAGAAAAACAAGAAGGTTTTACAGCAGAAATTGTAGCTATTTCAGATTTTATGAAGGGGTCAATTTATAATCCAAAAGGCTTAGATATAGATACGATTATGCAGGTATTAAATGAAACAGGAAATCTTGAAAATTACCCTAAAACACCTGATCTCGTAACTGGATGGGATAGTTTTAAAACTATTAGTGACACAAATGCAGATACTATTGTGGAGGTTTCCTACACAGATGTAAACACTGGACAGCCTGCTATTGATCACTGTAAATTAGCATTTAAAAATGGTAAAAATGTAGTTATGACGAATAAGGGGCCTGTAGCATTAGCATATAAAGAACTTTCCGAACTCGCTAGTCAAAAGAATGTATCTTGGGGATTTGAAGGAACGGTCATGAGTGGAACGCCTACCTTAAGAATGCCAGTGGCAACACTTGCAGGAAATGAGATTACTGAAATACGTGGTATTTTAAATGGCACAACCAATTATATTCTAACGAAAATGGAAGATGAAGGTGTCTCTTACGAGAAAGCTCTAAAAGAGGCACAAGAGCTGGGCTATGCCGAAGCAGATCCTACAAGTGATGTAGAAGGGTACGATGCAAGATATAAAATTGTCATTTTAGCAAACTATGTAATGAACGAACCCTTAAAAGTAGAAGATGTGTCATGCACCGGTATAACGAATATTACGCTAAAAGAAATCGAAGAAGCAAAGAAAGAAGGGAAGCGTTGGAAACTGTTAGCAAAAGCCCATAAAGAAAATGGAATCTTGAGAGCCTCTATTGCTCCAGAAAAAGTGAAGATAACAGATCCACTTGCATCAATTAGTGGCGCTACTAACGCCATTTCATACCAGTGTGATTTGCTAGGTACCGTAACGTTAAGTGGGGCTGGAGCTGGAAAAGTTGAAACAGGATTTTCTCTTTTAATTGATTTAATTAATATAAACCGTGAAAGAAAACTAGTAAACTCTTAACAATAGAAAAAGACTATTATAAACTCATCATGCCTTTCTAAATAATTCCAATTAATTTTAAATATGATAATACTATCTTAATGATAACGAAAAGAATCTTAATAAATAAAGAAAATACTATAAATGAGAAGAGTCTGGATTATTGGAAAATATACTATAATTATTGGTGTAGGTTTATTAATGTAAACTGATTATAGATAAATTAGTACTTTTTTAACATCGAATTTAGTTAAAACGTCATCCATTTCAAGTTAAGGAAATTTAAAAATAGGCAAGTTGCCAAGCTCTTCTTAGAGGACTTGGCTTTTCTTATTTTTTATACCTATTGTACTGGCAATATATAAAAATCGAACCTACTCTGTGCCATTTATGAGTTAAAAAGATTCCTAAAGTTTAGAACTAAGTAAACGAACTATTTAAATAAAAATATTATTAAAAATATAGTTTTGCCTTAGAAACAATATATGTAATGACAAGGAAGTAAGATTTTTAGAACATAAAAGTGGTCTAAGGTAGAAATTTTATTTCTTGATATGTCTTCTAAGCAAATTGAAATAACTTTTGAATATTAGGAGGTAACGTTATGATAGATAAAACCAAAAGTATTATATTTATTCTAACTGGAAGTTTTATATTTGCATTTGGTATTAGTTGCTTTGCTATTCCTAATGAATTAGCAGAAGGAGGAGTTGCGGGCATTACTATAATTACTTATTACTTATTTGAATGGTCTCCCAGTATTACTAATCTTATTATAAATGGCTTTCTTATGTTAATTGGGTACAAATTTTTAGATAAACTCACACTTGTTTATACACTCTTATGCATTACATTTACTTCTGTATTCTTACATATAATGGAGGAATATGGAGTTCCCCTTGAAGACACGTTACTTGCTTCCATTTTTGCAGGTTTTTTTATTGGTCTTGGTTTAGGACTTATCTTTCGTGGGGGTGGAACCTCCGGAGGATCAGCAGTTATAGCACGCTTAGCAAATCAATACTTAGGATGGAATATTAGTAAAACAATGTTATTTATTGATTTACTTGTGGTGGGGAGTGCTTATTTTATTATTGGTGGAGAAAAAACAATGTACACAATTATCTCACTATATATAGGAGCCAAAGTAGTTGATTATATTATTGAAGGCCTCAACCCACGTAAAGCTATTACTATTATCTCTAAAGATTCTACTGAAGTTGCGGAACAAGTTAATGAAAAAATGAAGCGTGGAGTTACAGTCTTTTCTGCTCATGGAAGCTATACAAAAGAATCAAAGGATGTATTATATATAATTATAAATAAGCAAGAGCTTGTTGAATTAAAACAAATTATTCATAAAGTTGATAAACAGGCATTCGTTGTTGTACATGATGTTCGCGATGTATTTGGAGTTGGATTTACTATTCCGAAACCAAGCTCAAGCTAAAACGAATTGATTTTCTATTAAACAACTCATTTCTAGTGCAAAAACTTCAAGATAACTTCAAAGATCATCTCAAACTTTTCCATACTGACTACTCTATAAAAGGGTTGTAATCAATATGGAAAAGGAAAATACCTTTAATAGGAAACGCTTTCATTGTAATCTTTACGTTACCAACCATAAAGTAGTACTTGCCCTATAACCTCAGTTTTCGTGATTTAGACAATAGTTAGCTAAAAGAAGATTTTCCAAATCTATAACAGCTGTATGTTCATCAGTACCACATACAACTAGAGTAATATCTTCTTTTTTTCTAATTGCAACACACATAACTCCCATAATACTTTTAGCAGTCACTAATCTCCCATTCTTTATGAGAGTGATGTCACTTTCAAAAGAAGATGCTTTTTGTACAAATTCAGTTGCATTTCGTGCCTGTAGTCCATACTTAAGTCCAATAACAATTTTCTTTTTTATCATGAATATGCATCTCCTTTGTGGTCTTATTTTGGTTACAAATTTTTATTATATTGAATTTTCCACTTTCATAGTAAGTCCATACAACCATTGGACTTACTGTGAAAGTAGAAGTATATGGGCTAAGAAGCATGTTGATTACTCTCATAACTAAAGTATAAAATTTCACATTAGTGTAACGTTTTCTTACCAGGCTTATATACTTCAAGTAATCGTATAGCCTTTCCCCTACGCATTTTGTCAACTTAAGCCTAGTACATATTTCCTTAAGCAATTTATTTATAAATTCCCCTCACTACCTCTGTATAAGGAGCGTGTATCTTATAAGCACGATTATCAAACTCAATAGGATGTTTATTGGCTTATAACTTTCTATGAATTCCTGTTTCTACATTTCATTTTCTTTAATTGCATTACTTACCAACTGCTCGACTATTTACGTTAATTTCCTTATTGTCCACTATTTGTGTTTCTTGTTCATTAACTGCTTTACCTTGGTAATAGGAAGTCGTAACTATCGCACTCCTTACGCCCCATAGGTAAAAGAAGAAAGAGCCAATTGCAAGAACAATCATGTCTAAACCGTATGGAATTATATCTTTACCACCAAATTCCTTACTCCCTAAGGAAGAAACCAGAAGCATGAATACTAAAAACACTACTAGCCATGCACCTGCCTTTAAATGTCGTCTAAAGTCGCTATCTTTTTTCTTTAATTCATAATAAAAGTAAATAGGAAGACCCAAAAATATAATCAGCATAAGGTGTCCAGTTAAGGGCCAACGTAACCAATACAAAGTAAATGATGCAAAGATAAAAGCAAATGGAGCAATAAATGATAATCCTTTTAAACGTACGGGACGATGTAATTCTGGTCCGATTCTTCGTAAACTCATTGCACAAATAGGACCGGTTAAGAACGCCAATACAAGTGCACCAGAAACGATTTCTGCGAGTGAACCCCAACCTCGGAAAATAATTAAGAAAGCAAAACTAACAGCCAAGTTAAACCACATTGCAGATCTTGGTATATGATATTTAGGGTGGACGCTACCAATTACTGCTGGCGCATGACCATTCTTTTGGATACCGTAGGCCATACGAGCAGCTGATGCACTGTATGCAATTCCTGCTCCAGATGGTGAAACAAATGCATCCATGTATAGGACTAAAACAAACCAGTGTAAATTAAGTAACAATAATAGGTTTGCAAAAGGAGAATGAAAATTAATGTTATTCCATCCTTTTGTAACATAATCTGGTGTCATACCCAAAATATAAGTGGTTTGTAAGCATACATAGATAAAACCAGTACATACAATGGATAATATAAGTGCTTTGGGAATGGTTTTCGATGGATTTTTCACTTCTCCACCTAAATTAAATATATTTTGAAACCCACTGAAAGAGAATATAATTCCTGCAGATGCTACTGCTGTAAATACACTTGCAACACCAGATGGTGCAAACCCACCACTCGTTGCATTCGTAAGGTTACTAGGATGAAAGCTGGCTATAACAATTCCAATAACCGTTAAAAAAGGAACAGCAATTTTGAAAACAGTAATCAATGAATTAACTCTTGTAAATAATTTAACTGTCCAGTAGTTTAACAAGAAATAAGTAATAAGTAACGCGCATGCAATAACTATTCCACTTATTGTTAAACTACCATCAGTTGCTGTTGTTTGTTGTGCCCATTTCCAAGGCCAAGAACTCATATATGTTACAGAAGCTACTGCTTCAATTGGTAGACAGGCTACAGTTGCTATCCATATTGACCAGCCTCCAAAGAATCCAGCAAATGAACCATGGGAATATTGCATAAAACGAACCATTCCACCTGACTCTGGGAACATGGTACCTACTTCTGCATAACACATCGCGATCGTGAGTATAATTATCATACCTATTATCCAAGAAAAGATTGCTGCAGGACCAGCAATCTGGGAGGCCCTTGCAGAACCAAATAACCAGCCAGAACCAATCATAGATGTTAATCCTATCATTGTTAATCCAAATGTGCCTATACTCCGTTTTATCTTACTCATATCACTTTTCCTCCATTTTCATTACAGCTATATTATTTGTAACTTATTCTGATAATTCAGAAAAATAAGCTTATGTGGATGGATTGACAAACGCTTCAAATAAAAAAACGATATTTATGCAATCTGAGCGAAAATAGAATAAAAATATCTAAAAGAAAAACAATACTTTGTAATTTCAAAATCGCATCTTTTGAACACCATATAATATTAATTGATATTTTTAGGTCCAATTCCATTAGATTGGTTTAAAATATAACTACTTCCTGAGGCTTGACGTAGACATTAATTTCTTTTAGTAAAATAATCTGTAGCGTCACGATGAATACAATCCTCTGAACAAAGTCGATAAAACTGTTTATATAAAACTTCAGTTCTTAAAATAGCTACAATTATTTTGTTTTTCGCACAAGCCAGCAAACGCTTTCATAATTATAATTCTCTAAGATCTTGATTTAAGCCTCATTGGTTGAGTTCACCTATGCTACACAATTCTGATTATATAACTAGTTATATAGTAAATTTCACACTCTAAAAAGAATTATAATTTTGTAATATATGAATTCCTATTCCTACTTTTAATAATTGTTAAGAGGATGCGAAGTTCTGCTCTACATATTATTGTTGTTAGTAAAACAGAACTCCAGTTACCTATTTTAAAAAGAGTTTTCTGGGAACATCTGAGAAAGTTTCACATCCATCATCAGTTACTCTAATGGATTCACTTATTTCAAAACCGTATTGACCTAACCAAATGGCTGGCAGTACATGGATCGTCATGTTTGGTACTAAAACTGTTCGGTCACCTTGTCTTAAGCTTAGTGTTTGCTCCCCCCAATCTGGTGGATAACCCAGTCCGATTGGATATCCAATCCGTGAATCTTTAACTAAGCCTGTTTTTTCAATGAACTTTCTCCATTTCAGCTCAACTTCCTCGCATAATACACCAGGTCTTATAAAATCTAAAATAACATGCAATCCTTCAGTTACAATTTCTGATAATTCTTTATATCTCTTTGAAGGACTCCCGGTGAAAACAGTTCTTGCTAAAGGAGCATGATATCTATTTCTACATCCCGATAACTCTAAAAGTACAACTTCATCCATTTTATATTTTTTATCCGACCAAGATAAATGTGGAGTCGATGTTCTTTCACCAGAAGGCATAAGAGGTATAATTGCAGGGTAATCACCTGCTAGTCCATCAACGCCACTAATTAAATGATGATATACATTAGCAGCTACATCAGCTTCTCTGACACCTACTTCTATCTGATTGATAGCTGCTTGCATGGCCTTTGTAGTTATTTTGCCTGCAACTTTCATATATTCAATCTCTTTTTCTGATTTAACCATCCTTATTTTATTAACTAAATAAGAAGCATCTGTAAATACAGCATCCGGTAAATCTCTTTCTAATTCTATATAACAACGATGGGAAAAGAACTCCTGATTCATTTCTATTCCTATACGCTTTTTATTACACCCTAGTTCTACTAAAACATCTGTAAAAAAGTTCATTGGGTGCTTCGTAGAGGATTGTACGTAATCATCATTGTATGCTTTAATGTTTTCTTCCTGCATCCAAGTGGTTAGTCTTGCACCATTGGCGTCGATTCCTCTACCTATCCAAATAGGTTCTTCTCTATTTAATTGCACGAGCAAACCCTGAATAGCATAAAATGAGTAACCATCATAACCAGAAAGATAATTTATATTTGCTGGATTCGTAATAAGTAAAACTTCAATTTCTAAATCTTGCATCCTGGCCTTCGTATTATTCATTCTCTCTATGAACTCAGACTTCTTAAACAACACTTAATAATTCCCCCTATAGATTTGATACTGTATTGAGCCTAACTACTAAGCATGCAAATTGGTTACGCTTACAAGTTTAGTTATTGTATCAAACTTTTACTTTTCTTTATTACTTAGGATTTCCTATGCTCCATCATGTCATATTTTTATTTTAGTCATCTAACTTCATTGTAATTATAGATTCATTACCTTATCTTTTTTGCCAATTGTATATGTATAAAAATCACTTATCTTCCATCACAATCTTTCTTGCTGCATTAACAAACATTTTTACACCAATCTCCAGTGCATCTTCGTCAATAGTAAAGTGAGGATGGTGATGAGGATAAGTAATACCTTTTTCCTTGTTTCCGGCAGACACGAAGAAAAAGCAGCCTGGTGCCTTTTCCTGAAAAAAGGCGAAATCTTCACCACCCATATTTGGGCGAATGTACTCCACTCCCTCTTGTCCCAGAGTTTCTATCGCCACTTCTTCCACCAATTTTGTTACTTCAGCGTCATTGATTACAGCAGGGTGGCTATGCTCATATTCGAATTCATAGGAAGCACCATGCGCTTCTGTAATACCTTTAATTATACGATCCATAAGGATCGGAATTTCTGCATTCAAGTTCTTTTCAAAACTGCGAACTGTACCCAGAATTTCTACGGTCCCCGGAATGACATTGTTTGTGGTGCCTCCAGAAAATTTTGTAACTGAGAGAACGAGATTCTCTAATGGATCTGTATTGCGGGATACGATATATTGCAGGTTGGTCACAACTTGAGATGCGATGGAAATACTGTCAATAGTTTCGTGTGGCAATGCGGCATGTCCCCCTTTTCCAAATATAGTTATGGAGAAAGTATCAGTAGCCGCCATCATTGGACCCGAGCAAATACCAACTGTGCCAACTTCCATCGTAGACCATAAATGCGCACCAATCACTATATCGACATCATTCATCACACCGGCCTGCACCATCTCATCAGCACCTCCAGGAGATACTTCTTCGGCATGTTGGAATAAAAAGCGCACTTCCCCTTTAATTTTATCTTTTAGATTTGACAATAACTTTGCTGCACCAAGTAACATGGCCGTATGTCCATCATGACCACAAGCATGCATTACACCAGGGTTTTTAGAGACAAACTCAAACTTGTTCTCTTCCTTGATTGGAAGAGCGTCCATGTCAGCTCGCATGGCTAGTACTGTACCAGGTCGTGAGCCAATCAAACGTGCCATTACACTATTTTTTACTGGTCGACTTACTTTCAAATTACCAAAAGAGCTGAGAGTTTCGTATACAAATTGCGCTGTCTTTTCTTCCTGAAAAGAAAGCTCTGGGTTTTGATGTAAATGTTGTCTCCACGCAATTATCTGATTTTTAATCCCTTCGACTGATTCATTAAGCGTAGTTATTGCTGTCATTTCATTTTCCTCCTTTTGCTTGTTTGGAGAGCTTCCATGGGATTTAACTGATGCCTCAATACTCTCTAGGCACAGCTTACGGAATCCCTTATATCAACCTTAATCTCATTTAATTTACTTTTCAGAAAATTATATTATTGCCTTGTCCCCCATTATAAAGCTAAACTATACATAAATAAAAACAAACTTTTTTACTCTTAGTTGAAAAAAATTCACTTATAGGATTGATGAAAAATGAATTCTACAAAATATGAAGTTTTTTGTACAGTTATTGAATTAGGTAGTTTTGCTAAGGCTGCGGAATCTTTAAACTTAACCCCGTCAGCTGTCAGCTATTCTATCTCAAATCTAGAAACAGAGCTAGGATTTCCACTACTCATTAGAAGTCGGTCTGGTGTTAATTTAACAAGCAATGGAGAAAGAATACTAAAATATGTAAGAAATATCTTACATTGGGATGAGAAGCTGAAGCAAGAAGCTGCCTCTATTAATGGGCTTGAAGTAGGTACAGTTCGAATTGGTGCCTTTACAAGCGTTTGTACTCAATGGTTACCCGGAATAATGAAGAAATTTAAACAAGAACATCCTTCTATAACGATTAAAATTTTTCAAGGGGAATTTAAGGACATTGAACAGTGGATTATGAACGGAGTTATAGATTTTGGTTTTATTACCCTACCCACATTAGAAAATTTTGAAGTTATACCTTTAAAGAAAGATCGAATGCTTTGCATTCTTCCATGCAATCATCCCTTAAGTAATCAAGAAAAAATTCGTGTTGAGCAATTGAAGGAAGAAAACTTTATCAAACCAATGTCTGGTTGCGATAGCGATATACAACGTATCTTTAAAGAAACTAGTGTTAATTTAAAGATTGCATTCGAAATGGATGATCAAGCGATTATCGCTATGGTAGAAAATGAACTAGGCGTTAGTATTTTTCCAGAGCTACTTCTTCAAGGTTTTCAAAATAAGGTTAGTATCCATGAGCTAGATCCAGAAAAGTATCGATCTATCGGTATGGCCGTAACATCTTTTAAAGAGATATCTCCGGCAGCTAAACGGTTTATTGAATGTGTAAAAATAATGTTAGAATTACATTAAAGGATTTTTCTACCGGAATCCTTTGGTAGTGAAATGGAACATACATGAAATAAACTTTCTTGTTTCCAATGTTTTATATAGGACTACTGTTGTGTCTATATAGTGTTTTCCCTATGATGGCCACAAGACTATAGGGAAACACATCGACTTATTTTTATTGATTTGCTATGTTAACTTTTTATAATACTCAAAATAAGATCTTCATTTTAAAGAAGCCCATGCTATAATATACACGCGCAGACACAAAAATCCTATTCTTGACAAAAAGGAGCACCCTCACGCTTCAAAGCGTGAGGGTGCTCCTTTTTAATTTAGTTTTGGTTTTCTACCATATGATAACCCTTGAATGTATAGCCATAAACTTTTGTTAAATCAACAAAGCTCTTATAGGAATACGTAATCGCAACCGGTGTACCCACTTGGACTTTATCATAAAGCTTCTCAATATCTGCATTATGCATTCTCACGCAACCTTGACTCACGTATTTTCCAATACTGCTTTCATTGTTATTACCGTGAATACCATATGTATCACCATACGTACCGTTTGCATTTAATCCTAACCAACGTTTCCCTAATGGGTTGCGAGGATCGCCCTCAGGAATATGTCCTGTATAGTAAGGACGATTTTTAATCTTGTTCACTATTTTAAAAAAGCCAACAGGCGTTTTATCCCACGTTTTACCCGTTGCCACCGGAACAACGATTTCAATATAACCATTATGAAAATATGCAAGCTTGTTGTAGTATTTGTTAATGATAATTAAATCTTGATTCGCTGGTTTACTTGCAGCTTCTGTTTTCCCCTGATTTACTCCACATAATGCGACCATTAGTAAAGTGAAAACGGTCATTGGTTTAATAAAAATGTTCTTCATAAAAACTCTCCTCTTTTTTATATTTTTATAAGAAACGAAAAAAGCACCTTCCAATTAGAAAGTGCTGTTTCGTCACAATTATTTATAAATAAAAACCTAGTTAATTTACGACTTTGACATGCAGAGAAACGCTCTCTGATGAAATTAACTTTTGTTTTACGTATAACTGCTCATTCGATGCAAATTTCAGCACCTAGAAAAAGAGTCATTTCTTTGCTGCTACCTGTAGTTTAATATTAGGTAGCTTAAGAAGTTTTGCTTCCTCTGATTTTAAAGATTGAGAAGGAATCTTTTTAACCCATGCCTTTTTCATACCGTACCCATTCCACATAAAGCCGTTTTCTTTTAAGTAGGCTTTATGATCGTAACAATTAGACACACATAAATAATAATAAGATTCGATTTTGATCGTATTGGCCTGTTCAATTTGAATATTCTTTTTATCAATCCATTGAGCTATAACTTGCTTTTCCTCCTTAGCCTCGGAAACACTCATTTCCTTCACCCAAGCCTGATCTAAGGAGCTATATTTATAGCCTCGATTTTTTAATTTCTCTTTAATAGAAAAGGACTGATACACCTTAATAACGTAGGAATCTTGCTTATAATCC
>Ga0209796_10000490_pt1 | contig 25567 bp, 23 predicted proteins | sample AgamicOrSfrz_FD_187167 | JGI IMG/M metagenome (GOLD analysis project Ga0209796, IMG submission 187167) | Agave microbial communities from Guanajuato, Mexico - Or.Sf.rz (SPAdes) (version 2) | ecosystem: Host-associated > Plants > Phyllosphere > Phylloplane/Leaf | place: Guanajuato, Mexico...
CTTTAAAAGAAGGCGTTACGGAAATGGATGTTCTGGCTAAAATTGAATACGAGCTAAAGCGAAAAGGAATTCGTGAGATGTCGTTTTCAACGATGGTTTTATTTGGTGAAAAAACGGGAGAAGCGCATGGGAACCCAGGTCTTCGCACGTTAAAGCCAGGAGATATGGTTCTGTTCGATTTAGGTGTAGTGCTAGACGGATACTGTTCAGATATTACACGTACAGTTGCTTACAAGTCTATTAATGATAAGCAAAAAGAAATCTATGAAACGGTACAGCGCGCTGAGCAGGCAGCACTTGAAGCTTCCAAGCCCGGCACTCGAATTGGCGACTTGGACATGGTAGCACGCAATATTATTACAGAAGCAGGATATGGAGAGTATTTCTTGCATCGTCTTGGTCATGGTCTTGGTATTAGCGTGCATGAGTTTCCTTCAATGAGCCGTAACAATGATGATGTGCTTCAAGAAGGCATGGTATATACAATTGAACCGGGTATCTATATTCCAGGACTTGGAGGCGTGCGTATCGAAGATGATGTAATCATTACAAAAGATGGATACGAAACGTTAACGAAGTACTCAAAAGAATTGCAAATTATTTCATAATAATGTCATAAAAAATAGAGGCTGCCATGGTGCAGGCTCTATTTTTTATGGGAAAAGAAAAAATTGGTTAAGGTTTCTCGTTTGCTTCTTGATACAATATCATAGTATGTTACGAAACGATAACATTTCTATCACATTTTCTAAAAACTATATCGTAAGCGAGTGCAGTAGTATATGCTGTACAGTAGGGAGCTTTTTAAGGTCGCAAGCAAGGAGGTTTTTTATGAGTAATTTTACAAAAGATGAAGAATTAATTATACATAAAGCAATAGATGTATTTGGTCAAAAGGATCGAATTGAAGATTATTCAGATGAAAGAAAAAAGCATGGTATTCACGTTGTGGCGTGTGAAAACCATCCGCGTCAAGACGTAACCGCGTATGCAACGCTCGGTGGACATCAATGTCCGACAGGCTATACAGTTGGAGGGATCCCGCTTCGAATTGAAATCGTTGGGGCTTGTCATGAGGAATTCGGTATTTATTCTGCTATTTTAGCAAACTGTATTTTCCATATGATGAAATCTCATGTGTCCATCTTCCCAGGAGCTATTTATAAAGACGTTATTGCAGTTCTTGATGACAGCTTTCATATGCAGCACATTTTGCTGATTCCGCCGTTTTTATGGGATAATTTTTCAACGATTGAACTATCTGATAAAAAAGTAACGTTCCTGCAGGCCGTTCCGATTTCAGAAAATGAACGTGCTTTTGCACTTGAGTACGGAGTAGATTCGTTGCTAAGCCGCTTTGATGCTGAGCAGGTGAATGTCTTCAATTTAGAAAGAAGGTCTGTTGTATAAACAAAAAGAGCGCCGACTAAGACGCTCTTTTTTGTTATTAATTAGTAGGTCAATTCTTTTTGCGGTATAGCTTTTTTATGACTTGTTTGGTAGCTGTGAAGGACCATGCCTGCTATGATAACTCCCATTCCAACCCAAGAAAGAATCGATGGCAAAGGACTTGATAGAAGGAAGACCTCTCCTAGCAGGGCAAATAAAACTTCCATCGATTGTGTAGCTTCAACTGCACCAAGCTTTTGAGAATCTTTTTTAACAAGGTCGGTTGCTGCAAAAAATAAAACTGTTGCACATACTCCTGAAAGTAAAGCAACTAAACTGCTTTGATAAATCTGAGTTGTTTTTGGTAGTCCATCGGTCACGCAGGCATAGACAGAAAGAATAATCCAAAACGGCAGGCTTGAAAGCGTCATTCCAAGCACGCGCTGAAACGTATTAAGTGACGAAACTTCCATCATTTTACGGTTGCCAAGCGGGTATGCAAAAGAGGCAATTAAAATGGGAATGGTACAAAGCAAGGCAGTAGCGGCCGACAGTTCAGTCGCATGCTCAAGCTGCATGAGCACAACTCCTATTAAAATAATAAACGAAAAACCTAGCTGCTTGAAGGGAATGCCTCCTCGCTTCTTTCCTTCCTTGTAAAACAAAGGAGCTAGGAGAGACCCCGATAAAATTGTGATTTGCCAAGTTCCTGCAATAAGCCAGCCGGGACCGTAGGCTGAAGCAAAACAAAGAGGAGCGTAAAATAACCCAAATCCAACCGTGCTCCAAAGCAGCCATTTTTGAGGCTGAGCTTTTATTTCTGCCACCACAGGTTTAATACCACCCCAAAAATAAACGAGCACAAGCAAAAGAGGTACCATAAAAAAATAGCGCAGCGACGCGCTCCACGCCCAGCTGCCTCCGGATAAATCCATCGCTCGATTTAAAACGAATGTAAAAGCAAAAAAGAATGATGCAGCAATGCCTAATAAAAGAGGCTTCACTTGGATTCCTCCTCACTTGTCAGCGCTTCACCTAGCGTCAGCCAGTTCGTTTCCACAAGCTGCGATGTCAGTGCGGCATCTTTTTGATCGCAAGCGTTTATGATTTCTTTGTGCTGATCAACCGAAGCAAGACTAGCAAGAGACGAAAAACGAGCGATTTCCAGACGCTGAATTTTGGCGCTTGTTTGTTTTACAACACGTTCTAGCTCTATATTGTTCGCCCGTTTTAAAAAGATGGAATGAAATGTTTCATCCGCTTCGATCGCTTTAAGGACATTTCTTGTTTTGATTGCATGTTCTAGAGATTGATTGTGTTTGATTAGTTCGCCCATATCTTCTTCTTGTAACGAAGTACAAGCCAGCTTAGCAGCAAGTGCATGAAGAGCTGCGACGACAATAAAAGATTGTTTTGCCTCCTCAAGGTTTAATGGAGCCACTTTTGTAGAAGAGCCAGGTGTCGTTCGGACAAGGCCTTCATCTTCAAGTCTTTTTAATGCTTCTCGAACAGGAGTGCGGCTAACTCCAAATTGCTCAGCCAGTTCTTTATCCTGAAGCTTTTGTTCCGGCTGAAATTCAAGCATGACAATATTGTGTTTAAGTGTTTGATAGACTTCTTCTCTTAAAGAAAGTCGTTTGAGAGGTTGAATGTTATTTTTCATAAAACCAATATATCGCATATTAGATTAAATAACAATGTGAAAACTAAAAAAACTTCGTCTAAAAAGCAGACAGCTGCTTTTTAGATGAAGAGCTTAATTACTGCTGCGCAAAGATTTAGATAAAATGCTCGCAATCGCTTTGCTGTGCTCAACCTGCGTTTTTTTGGACTCTTTTCGTTCAAGAGCTACTTTTTGAAGACTTTTTTCTTCTTCAGTTTGAGCAATAACTTGAGGAACGGAGGCAGGTTTCCCGTTTTCTAACGCAACAAAGGTGAGAAAAGAAGTAGCTGCAATACGCTTAATGCCCGTTAACAAATTTTCGGCAATCACTTTAACAAAAATAATCATGGAGCTTTTTCCTGTGACAACAACGAATGCTTCATATGAAATAAAATCTTCTTCGGTGACGGGTTCGATAAAATCAACGTGATCAATGGAAGCCGTAACACACGTCTTTCGGGAATGTTTAGCTGCTGAAAGAGAAGCCGTCATGTCCATGTCAGCGACAATTTTCCCCCCAAAAAGGGTGTGATGATTGTTTAGGTCATTTGGAAAAATGTGCTGTGATTTGACTACTCGTGAGACGCTGCAAAGTACTGCTTTTTCACTCATTGAAAACACTCCTTCAAACTGTTTATATGGTTTAATGTATGTTGACTACTTGTTCTTATGTATACAAGTTATAGAAAGCCCTTTCGTAAAAAGCTCTTCAAAAGCTTCTATATGGTAAAATAGAACAAATATGAAAGAGAGGATGAGAGCATGAACTTAACTCAATTTTCTAGAAGAAAATATACGGATTCCCCTACACCTTTAGAAAAGCTATCGGTTTTATCTCAGCAGTTAAATGGACCTTCAATTTATATGAAGCGAGATGATATGCTTGGACTGACAGGGGGCGGAAATAAGACGCGCAAGCTTGAATATTTAGTAGCTGATGCAAAAGCGCAAGGAGCAGATGTGCTTGTAACGTGCGGTGCGATACAATCCAATCACTGTCGTTTGACGCTCGCTGCGGCTGTAAAAGAACAAATGAAATGCGTGCTCGTATTAGAAGAAGGCGAAAATAAAGCAAGCGATCAGCCGACAGGAAACTATTTTCTTTATCATTTACTAGGCGCTCATGACATGCGGTTTGTCGCTGAAGGTTCTGATTTGACAGCCGAAATGAAAAAAGTAGAGCGAGAGCTAATTGAAAAAGGTCATAAACCGTATTTAATTCCAGTAGGAGGTTCGAATGTTATCGGTGCAACCGGATACGCTGCCTGTGCACAAGAGCTGCTTATGCAAAGCTATGAGCAGCAAATAAAGCTTAGCCACGTGGTTTGCACAAGCGGCAGCGGAGGCATGCACGCAGGATTAGTGGCAGGCTTTCAAGGTCTTCAAAGTGACGTATCTGTTATTGGAATGAATGTCAGTCGTGCTAAAGAAGAGCAAGAAGTAAAAGTTGCCAAGCTGACGAGTGAACTTTATGATCATTTACATAGTAAAACGCCTTTTAAAAAAGAAGAGATTGTATGTATGGATGAATACGTAGGTCCAGGGTATGCTGTTCCGACAGAAGAGATGGTGGAAGCAGTCAAACTTGTGGCCAGTACGGAAGGGATTTTATTGGATCCTGTGTATACGGGAAAAGCGATGGCTGGTCTAATTGATTTAATTCGAAAAGGTTATTTTAATAAGGATGAAAATGTGGTGTTTGTCCACTCAGGCGGTTCACCGGCTCTTTATGCCTATACATCAATTTTTTCATAAAAAAGCAAGGGATTCGAATCCCTTGCTTTTTTAGTTTATATAGGAATAGTAAGTGAAAACGTTACTCCGGTGTCTGTGTTTTCAGCCGTAATGGCTGCATCGTGCATCGTAACAATACGCTTTACGATACTTAAGCCGATACCGAATTCACCGTTTGCTCCTTTTTTAAACGGTTCAAACAAGTGTTGAAGCACGCTTTGATCAATCGGCGGACCATCGTTGCTGATTGTACATTGAACGTTCGTTTGGTGTTTAGCAAGTGAAAGTGAAACCTTCGTCTCGGCATAGCGCAGCTGATTGTCGAGTACATTTTCAAGAACTTTTGTCCACAGTTCTTTATCTCCTTTAATCGTTGCGTTTTCGTCGTCAAATTCCCACTGTATTTCAGGGCGCCTCCACCGCAAGCGATCCACTACTTCATGAAGAAGTGCAGTAAAATCAAAGTCATCTTGTGCAAGCTGATGAGTGGACATATAGTCAAGCTTGGTTAAGTAAAGCAAATCGCGGATTTTTTTCTCAAGATTTTTAGATTCATCTTCAATAACTTTTACCGTTTGAGATAAATCACCTTTTGGATAAATGCCGTCTTGAATCGACTGAGCGTAGCTTTGAATCACCATAACCGGTGTTTTTAAATCGTGTGAAATATTTTGAAGCAGCGTTTGCTGTGCTTCATCTTTAGATACGAGCCTTTTGCGCATTTGCTCGATGGAGGCGCCTAGCTTGCCAATTTCATCGGAACGGTTGACTGCAACGGGCTCATGCCAATTTTGTTCGGCAATTTTTTTCACATCTTTTTCAAGCGATACAAGCGGCTTGCTTAAATATCTTGATAGCCAAATAGATGGAAGCCAGCTGAATAGAAATACAATTGAAATTACAAGAAGCAGCTGTTTAAACAGAGTAGAAGTGAGCGCGTTGCGATACGTATCCCACGAAAATGAAAGCAAAAAAGCAGGCTGTCCGTTTACGCTTACTTTTCGAATTACATAAAAAAGCGTCCGGTTGCCAAGATCTTTTTCATAGCGAGCGACGATTTTTCGCTGGCTGATTGCATCTTCCTGTGCTTTTCTCAAAAAGTCTTGAGGCAACACCCGTGATGAAAAATAAGAGATATCCGCATGTTCAGGCAATAAAATATGATCCACGGTTCGATTTCCAAGTGTTGGTTCACTGTCTTCATTGCTAAAGTAGTATTCACCTGAGCGGCTGGGCAGTCCGTATTCTTTTAAAATATGCTGTTCATTTTCAATAGTGGTATAAATTTCATTCGTGAAGAACTGCCTGAGCGTCGTTGGGAATAAAATAGCGAGCAAAATTGAAATAAGCAGTAAAATACCGGAGATGACGAGCCAAATTTGAAATGCAAGCGACTTGTTTTTCATGCTTTCATCATCCGGTATCCGTATCCGTAAATCGTTTCAATTCGTGCTTGCGGCATTTTTTTACGCACGCGCCTTACTAAATCATCCACCACTCGGTCTGTGCCGAAATAATCTTCTCCCCAAATGAGATTCAGCAGCTGCTCCCGTGAAAAAGCCTGTCCAAGGTCTTTTGAGATAGTGACGAGAAAATCAAATTCTTTAGACGTTAAATCAATCGGCTTTCCATTTTCACTGACTGTACGGGTATGTAAATCGATTTCATAAGGAGTCAGCGTAATGGTATCGGTTTTCTTTTGATTGGAACCATATACGCGGTTTAGCAGTTTGTTTGCTCGAATAACTAGTTCACGAGGCAAAAAAGGCTTTGATAAATAGTCGTCGCTGCCCATTTCAAGCCCAAGAACCCGGTCAATATCGGCATCGCGGGCTGAGATGAAAATAACAGGCACATGTGGCGTTTGCTGCTTGATTTCGCGAATGAGCTGATACCCGTCAATATCAGGCAGCATAATATCTAAAATCCACAGATGCGGAGGTGTTGTAATCATTTCTTTGGCGTCCGTGCCGTTAAAAAATGAGCGAACATCCCAGCCTTCTTTTTGAAGGTAAAGGGTTAAAACTTCGTTTAAATTTTGTTCATCCTCTACTAAATATAGTGTAAAGCTCAAATTTGACACCTTCCTCTGAATATATGAAAATTAAGGTAAATAAAGCATATTACGCTATATGTGCGCGTTTCTCTAAAGGTCTATGTACCCGCTATTATACTACGTGTTTGCTGTTATAAAGAAATTTTTCACAATTTCACACATTGTTTTGATACTTATCCCAAACTTTTATTTTATAGTATAGATAACATAAAATTTGCTACGTTAAAAGGAGTGTTTTTCATGGATCCACGTGATTATGAAAGAGAGCAAGAACGAAAAGAAGAATATGAAAACCGCCAGCAGCGCTACGATCAGTATCAGCCTGCGTCATCATCACAGCTTCCAAGAAGACGCTTATTTCCAGTGATTGCATCTTCTATCGCCGGAGCAGTGCTAGGTGGAGGAATTGTGCTATACGGTGCTCCGCAGCTGGGGTTAATGGATTCAGCTGATACGCAAACAGCGAATCAAACAACGCAGACTCAAACCGCAACAACAACGAGCACAACGCCTCGAACAGTAAGCACAACCGTGAATCAGTCAGATCTTGTTTCAGTTGTAAATAAAGTATCAGCTGCTGTTGTAGGCGTGAACAATATTCAACAGCAAACAAATCCATTTTCTGGAGATACCCAAACGCAAGAAGCAGGAACGGGTTCCGGTGTTATTTTCAAAAAAGAAAATGGAAAAGCATACGTTGTGACCAATAACCACGTTATTGACGGCGCAAGCGAAGTAGAAGTGTCACTTTCAAACGGACAAAAAGAAAAAGCTAAGATTGTCGGAGCTGATGCGCTAACGGATTTAGCGGTGCTTGAGATGTCTGACAAAAATGTTGAACAAGTGGCGAAGTTCGGGAAATCATCGGATTTAGTAGCAGGTGAAACGGTGCTTGCAATCGGAAATCCTCTTGGTGAACAATTTTCTCGTACGGTCACACAAGGTATCGTGAGCGCAGCAAAACGCTCTGTCCCTATTTCAGAAAATTGGAACGTAGATGCAATTCAAACGGATGCGGCGATTAATCCAGGAAACAGCGGCGGTGCCTTGATCAATTCTTCCGGTGAAGTAGTCGGTATCAACAGTATGAAAATTTCAGAAGACAATGTAGAAGGCATCGGCTTTGCTCTTCCAAGTGATGAAGTGCAGCCGACGATTGAACAGCTGATGAAAAACGGAAAAATAACGCGTCCATATATGGGGGTAGGTCTTCAAGATGTAGGTCAGCTTTCAGCTGCAACAAAACAAAACCAGCTAGGCCTAACCAGCGATACGTCTGAAGGAGTTGTCGTAACGACGGTTGAACCATTCTCTTCTGCTTCTGATGCAGGTTTACAATCAAAAGACGTGATTGTTGCCATCGATGGAAATGAAGTCAAAACATCCAGTGATTTACGTCAATATCTATACACAAAACGTAAAGTAGGAGACACGGTAAAATTAGACGTGTACCGAAATGGAAAAAAACAAACTATTTCTCTGAAGCTTTCAGAACAGCAGGATAACAATGGATGAGTTCAACACCGTTAAAGCTGCTACTAGCAGTATTAACAGCGTTCGGATTTTTAACCGGCTGCGGAGGGAAGCATTCAAACACGATGTTTCCTTCTGTAGAAATTAGTCAGCTATCTTCTACCAAAGAACTGGCAGCGTATGAGGGAGGCAAGGTGACAGGAGCTGAATTCAACCGTTTTTTAGCCGTTGAAGGGTTCTTAAATCCAGATGCTCCGCTAAATGATACAAGCTACCGCAAAGAGTTATTGCGGCAGCTTGTTATGCAAAAAATCTTAATTTCACATCTAAAGACAAGCGATAAAGTACAAAAACAAGTCGAGGATATGTGGAAGCAAATTAAACGCTCATATGACGAGGATACAAGAAAACAAGGTTATGAAGTGTTAAATATTCGTTCCAGTGATGTAACCAACCAGCTAACGAATCAGTTTAAATTAGAAGAATATTTCCGCAAACAAATTACGTCTGATGAACTAACTGCTTACTATAAACGTATTGAAAACGATCTAACGCGCGTATCTTTTACGCAGCTGGCTTTTTCTACTTTACATGATGCCGCTGCCGCTGCGGCTGAACTGCAAAAAGGAACATCTCTTCAGGACGTTCAAAAAAAATATGCTGATGTCCAGACAGTCAGCAAAATAGAGAATGCTGATAATCTAAAGCTTTCAAGTCTATCTCCCTCTTTTATAGATGTTTTAAAAAAACAGCACATCGGAGAGAGTAGTGAGCCCATTAAAATGGGTAAAGTCTATTATATTCTTATTTTAAAACAAAAAGATAAAAAAACGGAATCAGAAGTCAAAGAAGAAATGATGAAAGAACTTGTTTTGAATCATATCAACCGGTATATCCAGGATGAACTGCCAAGGTTTCACGTGACTTTCAGCCTTAGGTAGTTCCCTTTTATATAGATTGATTTTTTTCAAAAACAAGCAGGTAAAAGAGCTTTCTATTAATAGAGAGCTCTTTTACATTTTTAAGTAGACAGAAATGTCGTCACCTGATAAAATGAAGTTGTAAAACTTTCATTATTCGGAAAATTTATACCCTCCAGCTTTGGAGGGTTATTTTTTATGCTGTTGGACGAATAAAAGAGGCTGGGACAAAAGTAGTTTAGTGGAAAGAAAATCCGAACGATCAATCCAATCGTTCGGATTTTTTCGTTACGTTTCAATCACTTTTCATCTTTTAAATGACTCAATAATGCAGGAGCCATCTCCACGTGAGAAAGGGCGATGTGTGAAATCGTTTTGGCATAAGGTGTAATTTCGTTAATAAATTGTTCGAGTACGTGCAGGTGAGGAAGCTGAAGCTTTGTAATAAAGCAGGCTTGCCCGGCGATGCGTTCACAGAATAAAGCGTAGGGATACTGAGAAATAAATCGTTTAAAACGCTCGTGCTCTCCGTTTTTCATCGTTACTTCAATAAAACACGACACGGGCAAATGCAGCTTTTCATAATCAATATCAATCGTATACCCTTTTATAACGCCAAAGCTCTCTAGCTGTCGTACTCGCTCTGCCACCGAAGGAGGAGACAAATTAATTTGTTTTCCTAGCTCTCGTAAGGAAAGGCGGCTGTTTTGCTGCAGCGCCTGCAAAATCGATAAATCAATTTCATCAATTTTCAATTGAAAACCTTCTTTCTCATTAACGTTTCATTTGATTAGTAATAGTAGCTAAGATGTTTTATCTGTAATCTAAAATTTTCATTTTTCTTACTATAATAATTAAAAAGGAGTGAGTAAAAAATGGCAAGAGTTTTGTTAGCAAACGAAGAGGGAACAAATTTTGAAAAAGCATTGAATTTAATTCCGCATGTAAAAAGATTGTATGATGAGCTTTACGACACGCTTTGGAACAGCGATATAGTAGAAAAAGAGACTAAGGAAAAAATAAGGCTTTATCTAGCAGGTGTTAACGGCTGTGAGACGTGTATGAGCATGTCATATGTAGGCGATGAGACGCTTAATCAAAAAGTGTTAAGAGAAAAAGAGCTGGAAGAAAAAGATCGACTGCTGTTTCGATTTATTGATGTATACCGGGTGCGTCCAAGGGAGTTGACGGATGCTGATATGAATCAATTAAAGAAATTTTACAGTGATACGCAGCTGTTAGAGCTTTTAGCTGTTATTAATTTATTTGATCAATTTCACAAAATGATTGTCAGTTTAGATTTATACGATTTTTGCAGCTTGCAGGGCAAGTGAGGTCTTCCCTAAAAATATCTTGACAGACAAAATCCACAGGAGTAAGATAGCTTTCGTGAAGTGAAACGTATCATGAATCGAATCGATTATTCTAAAAAATAGATCATAGACATTTGAATAAAAATCGCTTAATCCATTACGGAGCGGAGGACCCATTATTTACGCACATATTGTGCTCCGGGGTGAATCCTTAAAAAGGTAGGGTTACTCTTAAAACCCGAACCCGACAGCTAACTTCGCAAGCGTTTTGAGGGGGAAGAGTGTGGAAAAACACAGGAGCCTTCCTGTGTTTTTTTGCGCTTTTTTTAAGAAAAAGATGTAATTTTTTAGAAAAAGTATAAGCTAAGAGAACACACAGCAGTTGAAGAAAGGAATAAATACATTATGAAAAAACAGTTTGCTGTATTGGGATTAGGTCGTTTTGGAGGCAGTTTGGTTGAAGAGTTTGCTAATCTGGATGTGGATGTGCTCGCTATTGACCGCAATCAGGAGGTAGTAAATAAATTTAGCAACTCAGCTACATATGTTGTGCAAGCAAACGCGATTGATGAAGCTAGCTTAAAGGGGCTAGGTATTCGCAATGTTGATCATGCTCTTATTTCGTTTGGAGATGATATCGAAGCAAGCGTGCTGGCAACGATGCTTTTAAAAGATATGGGCGTTAAGCAAGTATGGGTAAAAGCAGTGAATATGTATCATCAAAAAGTGCTCGAAAAAATAGGAGCAGATAAAGTCATTCACCCTGAGCGCGATATTGCTAAGCGTATTGCTCATCACGTGGTGTCAGAAAAAATCATTGATTATATTGAATTGTCAAAGGATTATAGTATTGTCGAAATTGTCGCCTCTAAGAAACTTCATAATAAAACGCTGTTTGATTTAAACATTCGTGCCAAGTACGGCTGCAATATTATCGGCTTTCAGCGAAAAGACGGGGAAATGGTGATCTCGCCTACCGCGCATGAAATAATTGAACAAGGAGATATGCTGATTGTCATCGGACATAACCGCGATTTGAACCGTTTTGAAGAAGAAGGAGTTTAACTTATGAAAAAACAAATCATTAAACTCACTCCTCCGCAGCTGCTTGTCTCCATTTTTGGCGGAGGAATTATTATTGGTGCTCTTCTATTGATGATGCCTGTTTCTACTACTGAGCCAATCCGGTGGGTAGATGCCCTTTTTACGTCTACTTCCGCTATGACAGTAACCGGCTTAGCCGTCGTAGATACAGGTACCCGTTTTACCGTCATCGGTCAAATCATTATTATGCTGTTAATTCAAATAGGCGGTCTTGGCATTATGTCATTTGCCGTGTTGATTTTTATGATGCTAGGTAAAAAAATTGGATTTAAAGAGCGTATGCTCGTTCAGCAGGCATTAAATCAAACGAGCGTCGGCGGAGTTGTCCTGCTAGTTAAAAGGCTGTTTATCTTTTCATTTTTAATTGAATTTGTTGCACTTATCTTTTTAGCAATACGCTGGGTTCCGGAATTCGGATGGTCTAAGGGGCTGTTCTTTAGCTTATTTCATTCAATTTCGGCTTTTAATAACGCAGGGTTTGGACTACTTTCTGATAACTTAGTGCAGTATGTTGGAGATCCTATTATTAACATAACGATTTCTTTTTTGTTCATCATTGGTGGGTTAGGGTTTACCGTTCTTGCTGATATGTGGGTGAAAAAATCGTATAGAAAACTAACGCTGCATTCAAAAATTATGATTATCAGCACGTTTGCGATTAATGTGATTGCCATGCTTTTTATTTTTTTCTTAGAGTACAGCAATTCGCATACGCTCGGAAATTTATCATTAGGAGACAAAGTATGGGCTTCTTATTTTCAAGCGGTAACGACAAGAACCGCGGGATTTAATACAATTGATTTAGCTTACCTGCATGACGCAACGGTCTTTTTAATGGTCTTATTAATGTTTATTGGTGCAGGAAGTGCGTCAACAGGAGGCGGTATTAAACTAACAACGTTTGTAGTGATTGTTTTTTCTGTATGGGCATTTTTACGAAGCCGGGAAGATATTGTACTATTAAAGAGACGACTTCTTCCTCTTCACGTGTTTAAGGCACTAGCCATCACGATGATTTCAATTATGTTTGTATTTGGGGCCATTTTCCTGTTAAATATTTCGGAAAACCTGCCGTTTGTAAAAATTATGTTTGAAGTTGTTTCTGCGTTTGGAACAGTAGGTTTATCGATGGGAGCAACTCCTGAACTTTCGTACTTTGGACGCGTGATTATTATCTTTATCATGTTTTTAGGAAAAGTGGGGCCATTAACGCTTGCGTTTTCATTATCTAAGCAAAAGCGTGAAGCCGTTCGTTATCCAAATGAAGATATAATGCTAGGGTAGAAAAACCGCCTTCGATGAGGCGGTTTTTTTATATTATTTATACGTTCAAGACATATAAGAGGTTACGCACAAAACAGTTGCGATGAATAAAAAGAAGGCAAAGACAAGAACAATGGGCAATTTAGAATGTCGGCGCATTAAAGGCCCCCCTTTTTTATAGTAAAAAAATCTCTTACTATATATAACGAAAGAAACAAAAATATGATTCACTTTTTTGGCGAAATTTGAAGGTTTTTCCCGTTAAAAAAATCCGCACCCCTGTCCTAAACATTTTGCCAAGCTGTTGCATACACTAAAAGCAGATAACAGGAAGTGAGGGATGGTACGTGGGAAAACAAAATTTTGCGTTAATCGTTGTGTTATTTGTTTTACTTGTTATTGTAGGTGCGTCTGGCTTTCGCTTTTAAACGTTAACTTTATTTGCGCATAGCCCCCGTCAAAAAGGGCATACTAGGCGGAAGTAAAAACCAAAAATTTCTTCAATATTGCCGAACAATGAGTTCCTCTACTCATTCATCTAATCGGTATGTAGCCATGCGAAAGCATGGTTTTTTTGAAATAAGAGGATGAATGATGTTCATCCCCTCTAGAAATTAGTAGTAGCAAGAACATCCTACGATTACTAATAGAATAAATAAAACAACGATAAATGAAAAACCAAAACCGCCTTCTGCGCCCATATGTGTAACCTCCTTTAATAAAATTCTCTATATCGTATGTACTAATTGGGTTAAGTGATTGAGAAATTTGCCTATTTTTTAACGGTAACGATCTTTTGAGAAAAATGAAGAACACTTACTTTTTTCATTTGTGCAAAAATCCTTTATGATAAAGAGGAAAAGGAGGGCAAAGTGGTGGGAATACATGTAGAATACGTCATGAATCAGCTAGAAGAGGGTAAGTGGAAAGAGATCAAACGCGAAATTCAACAAGAAATGAAGAAAAAACCTCAAGCATCTGATTTGTACTGTTACTTAGCGGTTTGTTTAGCAAAGCAAATCGAAGAATCAATTATTTTTGAAAAAATGGTATTGAATTTAGAAATGGACCGAGCTCTTCATCAGGCATTAACATTAAATCCATCTTCAAGCTTGGCGCACTTCGTTCGAGGAATAAAATACCGGGAAACTCCGCTTATGTTTGGAGGGAATTACGAAAAATCGCTGTCTTATTTGCAGCGGGCGCAAGATCTTGGTTTTGAAGGGGTTATGCTGCCGCTCGAACTCGCCAAAACCTATATTCAATTAAAAGAAATAGAAAAAGCGAAAGAACAAATCGCTTATGCCCGGGAAATCAATCCTACTCACGCGGATATTAAAAAAGTCGAAAACATGCTGCAAACAGGACGGTGAATCAAAAGTCCTGTTTTATTTTTGGTTTTTAGGAAACATATGCTGATTTTCATAAAGAATTGCTTTTTATATAACAATGGGAATATTTATAGAAATTTTAAGAAGTGCATGTAAGTCCAACGACTTCTTAACTGCTAGATTTTCTACATTATTAGAGCGTTCAGTCTACATAATTCCAAAAATAGTAAGAAACTATCAGCCTATGGATAAATTGTTAGAAAATATAGATAATTGTAAATGGATAGAGAGAAAAGTTAAACATGCGACTAACTAAAAAAAGCAAAGGTCTGATTTACTTTGCTTTTTATCTATACACATATGTAAGAAATATCATAATAAACCAATTTATTCCTTGTGAAATCCATCGTTTCAGACGATGTGAAATAATGTATTTGAAGGAGGAGACCCAGGTGAAGGTTATGAAGATGTTGGTTATTGCATTATTTAGTTTAAGTTTAGTTGTCACACCAGCTGCTGCTGAAGTTCCGGGTGTCGACCATTCAATGAAACGAGGTGCTACACAAGGAATTGTAGCGGCATCTCACCCGCTGGCTGCTGAAGCGGGAAGGAAAGTTTTAGCTGAAGGCGGAAACGCTGTGGACGCGGCAGCTGCCATTCAATTATCTCTCAACGTTGTGGAACCGATGATGTCAGGTATCGGCGGCGGCGGCTTTATGATGATTTATGAAAAAAAGAAAGATAAAATTACGATGCTAGACAGCCGTGAAATGGCACCAGCTGATGTCACGCCTAAGCTGTTTTTAGATTCAAAAGGAAAAGTCATCCCTTTCAGTAAGCGTCACATAACAGGAAAAGCAGTTGGAGTTCCTGGTACGCTAAAAGGAGTAGAAACAGCCCTTAAAGATTATGGAACAATGGACTTATCAGATGTTATTAAACCAGCTATTACTCAAGCAGAACAAGGAATCAAAGTAAATTGGTCGATGGCTCAGTACATTGATGAAAATGCGGACAAGCTTGAAAGATACCAAACGGCCGGTAATGTATTTGTGCCGAATGGCAAGCCGTTAAAAGAAGGAGATAAGCTTGTTCAGCCGGATCTTGCTAAAACATTAAAGCTTATTCAAAAAGAAGGGTCAGACGCTCTTTATAAAGGAGAAATTGGAAAAGCGCTTGTTAAAGAAGTTCAAAAACGCGATGGAAGCATGACCATGGATGATTTGAAAAATTACGTTGTAAAAGAACGTGAGCCGGTTAAAACAACTTACCGAGGCTACGATGTGGTTAGTGCGGCTCCTCCTAGCTCCGGCGGATTAACCGTTCAGCAGATTTTAAAGCTAATGGAAGGTTATGATGTAGAAAAAATGGGTTCCAATACGCCTCAGTATTTGCAGCATTTAACGGAAGCGATGCACTTAGCTTTCGCGGACCGCGCGGCGTATATGGCAGATGAAGACTTTTACGAAGTGCCGAAAAAAGGACTGTTAGATGAAGATTATATTAAAGAACGTCGTAAATTAATTAATCCAAACAAAGCAACGCCTAATGTCAAAGAAGGAGACCCTTGGAAATATGAAGGAAAAGAAAATCCAAATAAAGCAACAGTAAAGGAAGAAAATCCAATCGGCCAAACGACTCATTTCTCTGTTGTAGACAAATGGGGAAACATGGTTTCTTACACGACTACCATTGAACAAGTTTTTGGTTCAGGAATTATGGTTCCTGACTACGGATTTATGCTCAACAATGAAATGACGGATTTTGATGCCACTCCGGGAGGTGTGAACCAGGTTGAGCCTAAAAAACGTCCTCGAAGCAGCATGTCTCCAACGATGCTGTTAAAAGACGGAAAGCCGTTCATGGCAATTGGTTCACCGGGAGGCCCAACCATTATTGCGTCTGTAGCAGAAACGATTATGAATGTTATTGACCATAAGATGCCGATTCAAAAAGCGATTTTAACACCTCGTATTTATTCAGGCGGCTATCCAACCGTAAGATGGGAACCTGGCTTTAGCCAAGATACAATTCTTGAAATGATGGCTAAAGGACATGCGTTTGAGGAAAAGCCTGAGCATATTGGAAACGTTCAAGCGGTTATCTATGACTATGAAACGGGGAAAATGTACGGAGGCGCTGATAATACGCGCCAAGGCACGGTATTAGGAGTAGACGCAATTAAATATGTATCCAAACAGCCAAAACCAATTAAAGAAGAGAAAAAAGGAGAGTTTACAGTTGAAGTCAACCGTGCCGTTTATCCATTTACTGATAAGCAAGTGAAGCTGATTGATGGAAAGCCTTACGTTCAATCCGATCGCCTGCTGTTAGGCTTAGGCGTCGTTGATTCGAGTGACTTAAAGCTGTATAAACCAAATCATCACTCTTATTTATCAGTTATCAAAGTAGCCAAATCACTTGGCTACAAAGTGAAATGGGATGACGAAAAGAAAGTGGTCTCATTAGAAAAAGATCCTGGTGAAGACGATACAGGCGATGATGAAGACGGAGACGTTATTACAAATTAAAAAAGAGACTGGGACAAAAGTATTTTAGGTGAAGAAAAATCCGAACGATGAATTGAGATTCTTGATGAAGAATCCAACTCGTTCGGATTTTTTTATTGGGATGACAAACTTAGGTTTTCTGTGTGTAGTTACTTCTAGCTGTTGAATGGAATTTGTTATGTCGCAATCTCTTTTTTATGAAAGCAAATAAAATTGGCGATTTTAAACGAAACGACAAAAAAATTTGCGTGTTTTGCCAAAAAGTTGTAGAAATCGACAGTTTTTTTGGCATGTGTAAGAAAACCCGTGATAAAAAGACTGATAGAATGCTACAAACAAAGTTGGCATCATTTTTGCATAAGAAATAGATGAGGGGCTGTATCAATGAAAAAATACATAGTTAAATAAACACCTATGTTTACTTCACACAGAATAAAATGCAACGGAGGTATAGAAAATGAAAAAAGACATTTCAATTATCGGTGTACCCATGGATTACGGACAAACAAGAAGGGGTGTAGACATGGGGCCGAGCGCGATCCGCTATGCAGGCATGAATACACGCTTAGAAGCTCTTGGCTATACCGTACACGATGAAGGCGATATTAAAGTAGAAATTAAAGAGCGGGCAGACGTAGATAAAAATACGAATTTGAAAAACTTAGCGGCTGTAGCCAGCGGAAATGAACAGCTTGCTGCACGAGTTGAAGAAGTGAGAGAGCAAGACCGCTTTCCGTTAATATTAGGCGGAGATCACAGCATTGCGATTGGAACACTTGCAGGAGTCGCAAAAGGTTCAGAAAATTTAGGCGTTATTTGGTATGATGCTCATGGTGATTTAAACACAGCTGAAACATCTCCATCAGGCAACATTCACGGCATGCCATTAGCGGTGAGCCTTGGTATTGGACATCCTGTACTTTTAAATATTGGAGGGTATACCCCAAAAATTAAACCTGAAAATCTCGTTATTATCGGTGCACGCTCATTGGATGATGGTGAAAAAGAGTTAATTAAAGAAAAAGGAATTAAAGTGTATACCATGCATGAAATTGATCGTTTAGGTATGACGCAAGTGATGAAAGAAACGATTGATTATTTAAGCGGCACAGACGGTGTGCACCTGTCGCTGGACTTAGACGGCTTAGATCCCGATGATGCACCAGGCGTAGGTACACCTGTAAAAGGCGGCATCAGCTACCGAGAAAGTCATTTAGCAATGGAAATGCTAGCGGAAGCAGACATAGTTACATCTGCTGAATTTGTAGAGGTGAACCCCATTTTAGATCAGCATAACAAAACTGCAGAAGTAGCGGTTGCGTTAATGAGTTCATTGTTTGGTGATAAGCTTTTATAAGAAAGAGCTACTTACAGGTATCGTGTAGAAGAAAATCTGTTATGATCCAATAAACGGTCATGCAGGGCTAATCGGCTGCCATCCTCGCTACGGGGCTGGCGCCATTTGAAAAACATCCGGCATTCATGGACTTCAGCCATGAAGAGCTACCTAGTAAGCGGCTATAAAAACAAAATAAACCTAAAAAAATGAAAGCGATTTCATTTTTATGCAGCAAAGGGAGGAAATGGGATGAATATTCCACAGGGACAGCCAGGAGAATTAAAAAGAACGATGAAAACAAGGCATCTTTTTATGATATCACTAGGAGGATGTATTGGTACCGGTTTTTTCCTTGGTTCAGGTTATACCATCAATGAAGCAGGTCCGATGGGAGCAATGATTTCCTACTTAGTAGGAGGGATCATTATGTATCTAACGATGCTGTGTCTTGGAGAATTATCCGTTGCTATGCCAGTTGCAGGATCGTTTCAAACATACTCCACTAAATTTATCGGCCCTGCAACCGGTTTTGCGATTGGATGGCTGTACTGGCTAGGATGGGCAGTAACGGTGGCACTTGAGTTCTTAGCTGCCGGACAATTAATGCAAAGGTGGTTCCCAGACTCGCCCGTTTGGTTATGGTGCGCCATTTTTGGAGCGTTAATTTTTTCACTAAATGCACTTTCAGCTAAAGCATTTGGTGAAACAGAATTTTGGTTTTCAAGCGTTAAAATTTTCGCCATCATTATGTTTATTGTTGTAGGCGGAGCGGCAATGTTTGGACTCATTGATATGAAAAGCGGACAGGAAGCACCGCTTCTATCAAACTTCTTTGCCGAAGGGCTGTTTCCAAATGGTGTAACGGCTTTGCTGATTACAATGATTACGGTGAACTTTTCGTTTCAAGGAACAGAATTGATTGGAATTGCGGCAGGAGAAAGTGAAAATCCGGAAAAAACAATTCCAAAAGCGATCAAGCAAACGGTTTGGCGTACGCTTTTCTTTTTCGTCTTATCCGTGTTTGTACTAGCAAGCATGATTCCTCGTGAAAAAGCAGGCGTCGTAGAAAGCCCGTTTGTTGTTGTGTTAGACAGTGTAGGTGTACCTTACGCGGCGGATATTATGAACTTTATCATTTTAACAGCTCTTCTTTCAGTCGCAAACTCTGGATTTTACGCGGCTACACGTATGCTTTATTCTCTTTCAAGAGAAGGAATGGCAAGTCCTGCGCTTGGAAAAGTCAACAAAAGAGGAGTTCCGTTTAATGCACTATTAATTACGCTTGTGATTTCATGTTTTTCGCTGCTTTCAAGCGTAGTGGCAGCTAAAACCGTTTTTGTATGGCTGATTTCACTTGCTGGACTCGGCGCTCAAATTGGCTGGATTGCGATTACCGCTTCACTGCTTGCATTTCGTCGTGCTTACGTGGCTAAAGGTGGAAAAGTGGAAGATCTGAAATTTAGAACACCTCTTTATCCGGTTCTTCCTATCGTAGCGCTTATTACGAACTGTATTGTTATGATCAGTCTTGCGTTTGATCCCGAGCAGCGAATGGCGTTATACTGCGGAGGTATTTTCTTTATAGGCTGCTATGTTTATTATTATTTGAAAATTCGAAAACAAAATCAGTCAAAACACGAGCAAGAAGTTCAGCTTGCGGAAAATAAACGAATGATTATTTAACATAAAAACCCGGAAAATCGTGATTTTCCGGGTTTTTTATGTACTCTTCTTTAGCTATCTAGTGTTGTCTCTTCATTTTTACGTCGGCGGAGCCTCCATAGTGTGATAAGGGCAACCAGTGTAAGAACAATACCGCTGCCGAGCAGGATATGACTCACTGTTTTATCCTGCTTTTTTTGACCTTGTTCAAAATATTTCTTGTACATTGCCACCGCAGCTTTATTTTGCTTGTATTTTTTCGGAACGCTCATTTCTTTTCCAAGTTTCCAGCCGTCTTTATAAGCTTTTTGCTGTAAAGATTTCACATCTTTATTCGAATAAAAACCTGCTTTGTACCATTTTTCTAGCTCGGGCTTGTCCTGAAGACTTTTAGGCGCTCTATAGGTCTGATAAGTGAAAGCTGAGTCGTATCCGTCCGCTTTTACGTCTTTTTGCTTTTGTTTCTGTCCTTTTTCATATCCTTGCTCAAAGGCTGTTTGCAATTCGCCTTCTGCTTCTGCAGGTACTTCTAATGAAAGGTCGTGATAGCCTTGTACGTAGCCCTGCTTTTCAAACTGCTTTTTTTGCTGCTTCAGCACTTCGGCTTGAGCGGTTTCAAAGCCTTCTGTAAAAGCCTGACGTGTGACATCCTCATCATCATACATGCTCGGAACACTCATTGAATCATTTTCAAGACCTTGGTCATAGCCTTCTTTTTTTGCTTTAACAGATAAGTCCATTAAAGAAATAGCTTTTTTGTAGCCTTGAACATACCCTTTATTCCAGTCGGATGACTTAGAAGGGAAAGGGTCGATTTCTGACTGAATAGTAGCATGTTTGTAATCAAGGACGCCTTGCTGATAGCCTTCCTCTTCGCCGGCAGCCATTTCATTTTCTTGTTCAGTCTTGAGTTCTTCCTCTTTTTGCTGCTGTCCTTTTTTATATCCTACCGTATACCCCATCATAAACCACGTGAATTCTTCAGAAGATTTGTCCAGTCCTGTTGTTTGATCAAACTGTTCAAATTTTTTCTCTGCGTATCCATCTTCTTCTCCAAGCGAATAGCCTTCTTGATAGAGAGAGTCAAAAATAGCTTTTACATCTTCAGTTGTATCCACGTCTGTTGACTGGTCCAAAACGTCGGAAGAGGAATCCGGGGAATCAGGAGTAGCATAAGAAGGGATGGGATCACTTGCAAGAATAAGTAAGCAAGCTGTACTAATAACGGCTAATTTTTTTTTCATCATTTCTTCACCTTTTAGTTCAAAGTCAATGTTTATTTTGTAGTTTAAGCGTACAGCTTTCTATGTAGAAAGGCGTGTAAAAGTTTTTCCAATTATGAAAATTATAACATTTAAATGAGAAGGAGAATAGGTGGTAAAAAGGAGAAATATGTGTTTTTTACGGAGTTTTATTTTTGTCGCTGTTTTGTTTTTTTACTTTAAATGAACGATAAAATACTTCAGCTACAAAACAGAACAAAAGGACAAAAAGGACAAATAGTTCAGCGAACTCCATAACACGAAACGGACTGTAGGCATTTTGCAAGGCCATGGAAAAACTAAATCCTTGCACCATATCCACTCCGATAGAAAATCCCATTAAGCATCCTAACAGCAAAGCTGATGTCCAAACGATTTTCATACGTTTCACTCTCCGTTTTTGTTTTTTTCTTAAAAACATTCTATCGCTAGTTTTTGTTATTTTTTTGTCTTATGCTTTGATTGCTCTATTAAAAATTGCATACAAAGCATTTATTTGGAAAAAGCTAAAAAAAGGTGTTTTTAATCGTGCCTTCTTTATTTAAAAATAAAAAAAGCAAAGACAATAAAAAGGAAACAGAAGGTTCGGCGTCAGAGGAACAAGCGACAGGCCTTTATTTGTAATGAATGTGATGCTGATGCTGTTAATTATTTATACGGTGCACAAAGGATTTGAAGTAATAGCTAGAACGGCTGGACGTGTTTTTTATGAGTGCATTAGTCATCGGAGGATTTGTTAAAATCAGCGTCTTTTTTTACGCCGTGATTGTTGGACTTTCCACACTGTTTAAGGTGAAACGACCTTCTGCGCTGACATATCCTGTGGGCACGGTGATTTTATTTTTTTCTTTGACGATTGCAAGTAATTTTCAAGAGCATTTAAAAGAAGGGCTAACGATTATGCCAGTGTTGCTTTTTATCCCTTTTCATGTAGTGATTCCGTTTATGCTGCTCTGTATAGCATTTATTAAACATCGCATAAAAAAAACAAACGCGCTGCAGCCATCCTAATGGCTGCAGCGCGTTCGCCTGCTATCCGCTACTGCACATGCAGCTGCTCCCGCTCTTTTTTTACTTGTTCTAGCTGTGAAATCGTAACAAGCTGATACCCTTGTGCGTGAAGCTGCTTCATAATTTCAACCGCTGCTTCGGCACTTGTTTGATAAATATCATGCATTAAAATAACTTTTCCGTCTCCGACTTGGCTCATAACTGCTTGAACGGAGTGAGGAACGTTTCTATATTTCCAGTCTTCGGGATCGATATCCCATAGAGTCACGCCAACATTTCCGATATAACGTCTTACATTTGCGTTCACGGCTCCATAAGGAGGGCGTACATGCAGTGGTTCATAGCCGCTCACTTGTTTAATGAGCGCTTGGGTATCGCCTATTTGGTGTTTGACCTGCGCTTCGTTCAAACGTGTGAGCTGAGGATGATCCCAAGAGTGATTTCCGACTTCGTTGCCTTCCTTGACCATACGTTCGATTGTTTCAGGATAATATTGAACGCGACTTCCTAACACAAAAAAGGTAGCGTGCCCGTTCATTTCTTTTAATCCATCTAAAATCACATTGGTAGATGAAGGGTTAGGTCCGTCATCAAAGGTCATCGCAACGACTTTTTTAGTTGGATCAATAGGCGCTCCTTGCTGCGGCATTTCGTTAACGATATGTTTTGGAGGCGTTTCTTTGACTTTATTTTTATTTACTGCTTCGTCTTTGTAAGCATCGCTCAGCATGTCTTTAAATAAATCTTTTTGGATAGCGATTGTTTTGGTTTTCGTTTGTTCAGCACCTAGCTGATAAGGCTTAAAATAGATCACAATACTGTTTTCAAGCAGCGCAAACTGACTGAAATTTTGATTAGCTGCCTGAGTTCCTTTTTGAAGGTCAGGGTCAAAATCAGCTGTTTTCATTTGTTTTTTTAATTCAGCATATGAAATAGCCGACAGGCGATCTAAATAGTTTGCATCTTCTTTAAACAAATCCTTTAACGTCATTTGTTTTTGAGCAGGCAGGTCGAAGGTAAAGGTTTTGAGAGAAGACGTTCCTTTCTCTCCATTTACCGATTCATATTCATCAAAGACAACGCTTAGCGTTTGCTTGCTGTAATGGACGATTTTATATGTAATCGTTAATTCAGATTTTTTCTTTTTTGACAGCTTCTTCAGCTTTTTTTCATAGTGTGCCACTTGATCTGTTACGTAAGCTTGAATGTATTGATCGATTTCTTTTTTACCAAAGGAAGGGTAGCTAATGGCGTAGCCTCCGTCGGTAAGGTCCTTAACTAGCGTTTGAATTTCAACGTTTGGATAGGTTTGATCTGTTTGAATACTTGCCGTTTTTTTCTCTGTACTGTTTGCTTTGACGATATACCCTGCTGTACCAAGAAACAAAATACAGCATCCAAGCAGTGTCAACATACGTTTGTAGCCCATGGTTTTCATGTAGTAATATTCCCCTTTTTGTATATATCTACCTAATAGACGCATGAGACCATCATTTAGTTTTACTTTTTTCAAAAAAAACCAAACTATTTTTCTACTCATTCCGTCTACCTTATAGATGTATTTCAGCAAGAGAAAATAGAAGGGGTATGAAAGACAATGAAAAAACATGATGCACATCAGATGCTCGTAGCGTGCATAACCGAGCATAAAGCGGATTTTTACCGGCTTGCTTTTAGCTACGTGAAAAATCAAGAAGATGCGCTTGATATTGTGCAAGAATCGATTAAAAAAGCACTCATTTCAATGGACAGTATCAAGGATATTCAATCGATTAAAAGCTGGCTTTATAAAATTGTTGTACGAACAGCAATCGATTTCCTGCGTAAGCATAAACGTTTAACGCTTATGGACGATGAAGCGCTTGAGTACTTGAGCAGCGGACGTGAAGATCAGTATGAAGATATCGATTTAAAGCAAGCAATGGATCAGCTGCCGGTTAAATATAAAACCATTATTATTCTGCGGTTTTTCGAAGATTTAAAAATGGACGAAATTGCGGAAATCATTGAGGAAAATGTAAATACGGTAAAGACAAGGCTATACAGAGGGTTGAACCTGTTGCGGATTAAGATGACGGAGGAGGACTTAGAACAATGAATGAAAAAATAGAAAAGTTAAAGAAGCAGTATCATGACATTCCTATTCCAGAGGAATTAGATGATGTTGTTGCAAAGGCACTTTCTTCACATCCGCGTAAAAAGAAATCCTATATTTGGCCGAGCGCGATTGCGGCAGCAGCGATGATTTTTATCACAACAGTGAATGTGAGTCCAGATGCGGCAAATGCAATGGCAAAAATTCCTGTGCTTGGAAAAGTAGTAGAAGTGATCACATTTGATGAACTAAAGCAAGAAGAAAAGCATTCTCGTATTGACGTGAAAACACCATCGATTTCAGGCTTGGAAAACAAAGGTCTTCAAACAAGCTTGAATGAAAAGTATATAAAAGAAAATGAGCAGCTGTATGAACAGTTTAAAAAAGAGATGAAAACATTACAAAAAGGAGAGAAAGGAAACGTGGCTGTCAGCAGCGGCTATGATATTATGACGGATACCGATGATTTGCTTGTGGTTCATCGATATGTGGAAGAATCGAGAGCTTCAACGTCGAGCATCAATCAGTACGACACGATTGATAAAAAACATGAAGTGCTCGTTACGCTTCCAAGTTTGTTCAAAGATAAAAGCTATATAAAGGTCATTAGTGAAAATATTAAACAGCAAATGAAAGATCAAATGAAACATGAAGAAGGCAAAATCTACTGGCTGACTGAAGAAGATATGGATCCTTTTAAAGAGATTGCTGAAAATCAAAGTTTCTACATTACAAAAGATCACAAGCTTAGAATTGTATTTGATAAATACAAAGTCGCCCCAGGATATATGGGAAACATTGAGTTTGAAATTCCAACGGACGTTATTTCAAACCTTCTGGTTGGTAAACGGTATATTCATTAAAAAACAGGTGTGAACGCTGAACGTTCACGCCTGTTTTTTTACATAAAGAAACGTTTAAATTTATTTTTATGCAAAATAAGTTGAAATATATAAGCAATGATGTATAATATTTTGTATATATTTTCATTCTTTTTGTTTATAAAGTCTTAGAGGAAAATGATGTGAACGGTTGCATTTCTAGAGAGGAAGTGAAGAGGTGAAACGCACGTTAAATCAAGATACGATTAAAGATGCCATGCTGTTTAACCAGCTTGTGATGCAAGTAAGCAAAGCTCTTTGGAAGTCTACTGAAAAGGATTGGGAGCAGTGGGTTAAGCCGTACGATCTGAGCATTAATGAGCATCACATTTTGGGGATTGCTTATCAGCTGGAAATTGCATCGATGACTGACATTTCAAAGCTAGGCGTCATGCATTTATCCACAGCTTTTAACTTTGCAAAAAAATTGCACTTGCGGGGCTATCTTACCCTTTCTAAAAATGAGAAAGATAAGCGGAATACATACGTACAGCTCACAGAAGAAGGAAAAAAGATGTTTTTAAAAACGCTCGAGGATTATAATCCTCTTGAAAATCCTTT
>Ga0209796_10000496_pt1 | contig 25189 bp, 24 predicted proteins | sample AgamicOrSfrz_FD_187167 | JGI IMG/M metagenome (GOLD analysis project Ga0209796, IMG submission 187167) | Agave microbial communities from Guanajuato, Mexico - Or.Sf.rz (SPAdes) (version 2) | ecosystem: Host-associated > Plants > Phyllosphere > Phylloplane/Leaf | place: Guanajuato, Mexico...
CGCCGCATCATGAGCAACCGCGACGACGACCGTTTCCGCGTCCGGCCTGGTGCGCCGAAACAGCGCGGCGATACCTACGTCAACATGGTGCTGCGGCAGGCCTACAAGGCCGGCCCGAAGTTCGGCAAGGCGGCCGGCAAAGTCGGTCAGCGACCCGGTTCTAGGCTCGGCCGCGGCCACGTAGCGGCACGCTTCGCCGGTCGAGGACTTGGGGCCAACGCCCGGCGCGTGACGATCAAGGCTCGGCTGGTGAATCTGTCGAAGGCCGGGCAGCGCTCGACTGCCGCGCACCTGCGCTACATCGAGCGCGAAGGCGTCGATCGCCAGGGCGGGCCGGGCCACGCCTACGGGCCGACGACCGACGAGGCGGACACCAAGGCGTTTGAGGAGCGCGGGCGTGAGGATCGGCACCAGTTCCGGTTCATCGTCTCGCCGGAGGATGCCGAACAGCTCAACGACCTTCGCACCTACATCCGACACCTGATGGCACGCATGGAGGCTGACTTGGGCACACGGCTGGAGTGGGTCGCGGTCGACCACTGGGACACCGACAACCCACACACGCACGTCGTCTTGCGCGGCAAGGACGACATTGGCAAAGACCTAGTCATTTCCGGCGACTACATCGCCGGGGGAATGCGCCGGCGGGCGTCGGAACTGGCGACCGAATGGTTGGGGCCGCGAACCGAGCTGGAAATGCAGCGTGCCATGCAGCACGAAATCGATCAGGAGCGGTGGACGGGGCTGGATCGCACCTTGCAGCGCGTGGCCGCGGACGGCCTGGTGCGGCCGGAGACGTTGGCCGAGCCCCGCTTGCGGCTCCAGCGGCAAATGCTGATTGGACGCTTGCGACGTTTACATGGAATGGGGCTGGCGACCGAACAGCAGCCCGGCACTTGGGCCATCCGCGCCGACGCCGAAACCACACTGCGGGCAATGGGCGCGCGCGGCGACATTATTCGCACCATGCAGCGGGCCCTGAGCGGCAGGCAGCGCGAGCTGGTCGTGTTTCAACCCGACGAGGATGGCTACGCCATTGCGGGCAGGGTCGTCGAAAAGGGACTGGCGGATGAGCTGTACGACAAGGGCTATCTCATCGTGGATGGTACGGACGGCAAGGCGCATTACGTCGCGCTGCCGCTGCGGTCGGAACTGGAGCAGTACCCGACCGACGCCGTGGTGGAGGTTAAAGTCGCGGCCCACGTGCGTGCCGCCGACAGGAACATCGCCGCCCTAGCCGTCGATGGCGTGTACCGTACCGACCATCACCTCGCTATCGCTCAAGGCCAAGCCAGGCGCGACCGTGACCCGCGCGAGGTGGTGGCCGCGCATGTGCGCCGGCTCGAAGCCCTGCGTCGCGCCGGCATAGTAGAGCGAGAGGCCGAAGGGGTTTGGCGCGTACCCGGCGATCTGCCTGAACGCGGCCGTCAGTACGACGCGCAGGGTCTCGGTGGCCGCGTTGTGGTGGAACTGAAATCTCACCTGTCCGTCGAGCGGCAGGCCCGCGTGATCGGGGCTACCTGGCTCGACCAACAGCTGATCGGCGGCGGCAAGGGACTGAGCGACCTGGGCTTCGGGGCCGAGGTCAAGCACGCGCTACGGCAGCGCGCCGACTTTCTGGCACGACAGGGACTGGCCGAACAGCGCGGGCAGCGTGTCGTTCTCGCGCGCAATCTGCTGACGACATTGCGCAGGCGCGAATTGGCGCAGGCGGCGAAGGACATTGCAGTCGAAACGGGCCTGGAACATCGACCTGTCGCCGACGGCCAGCGAGTGGCTGGCATCTATCGACGTAACGTCATGCTCGCCGCCGGGCGCTACGCGTTGCTCGATGACGGTATCGGTTTCGTGCTGGTGCCTTGGAAACCGGTGATCGCGCAGCGGATGGGGCAGCGACTGGCCGCGACCGTCCGCGGCAATAGCGTGTCCTGGGAGTTGGGGCGACAGAAAAGCCATTCCGTTTAACGTCTGAACGATATGAATACCTCCATGAACCGATCCGGAGCATCAGAAGACGCATCCGGTCGAGCTCACTTCCGTGCGGGTTAACCCGCCATCTTGTTAAGCGAAGGGTGCCTACGTATAATAAACGTATGGTCCCTTCGCTTATTCGATGGCGCAAGGGGTCGAGGACCGACTGCATCGGACGAAGCCAGCACCATGAGCGATCACGCAAACAACTCCAGTCCCGCGCCTCGTGTACACGTGAGCGCTATTTTCGCCTCCCGGCGGCGCAAGCGGGCGATCTTGCTTGGCTTGTCTGCGTTCGCTCTCATCGTCACGTGGTGCATCGTTGCGCGACTAGGCCGCGCGCCGAACACGCCGCGCGCCGCTGATACAACTGTCGCGGTGTCTCCTCCCTTGGAACGTCAAGTTGTGGAGTGGGACAGTTATGTCGGTAGGTTCGAGGCAAGTCGCGTGGTGGAGGTTCGGCCTCGTGTCTCGGGTCAGGTGACCAGTGTTCGCTTCCGCGACGGTGAAGTGGTGCGGCAAGGCCAACTGCTTTTCACCATTGACGCTCGACCATTCGAGGCTGCCTTGGCAAGAGCGCGAGCCGTCCTTGCGAGCGCGCGCAGCGATCTGGCACTTGCGCGGTCGAAGGCGCGTCGCGCCGAACGCCTGCTCGGTGAGGCCGCCATTTCACGGAGCGAAGCGGATGAGCTGAACGCGAAAGTGGAAGCGGCGGTGGCAGCCCTCGATGCAGCCAAAGCGGATGTCAGCGCCCGTGAGCTAGACCTCGAATTCAGTAAAGTTCGCGCGCCTATCGATGGAATCGTGTCCGACCGTCGCGTTGACGCCGGAAACCAGGTAGCGGCAGGCGAGGGGGCAGCGGGGACATTGCTGACCACGATCAACGCAATTGACCCGATCTACTTCTCATTCAATAGCTCCGAGGCGCTATACCTCAAGGCAAAGCGCTCAAGGGGCGCTGCAGGCAGAGATTCGCCAGTCGAAATCCGTTTGCAAGACGAGGCTGACTATCGGTGGCACGGAACCCTGGATTTCACAGACAACGGGTTTGATCCGCGCTCTGGAACGATCCGTGGCCGGGCAACGGTCTCTAATCCGAATTTATTTCTTACGCCTGGGATGTTTGGCGATATGCGGCTGGCTGATGCAGGTCCGAGATCCGCGCTGCTTGTTCCTGATAGCGCCATTACGAGCGATTTAACTCGCAAGGCGGTGTTGGTGGTGGATAAGGACAACGTCGTATCCGCACGTCCGGTGGAACTTGGCGCTCTGGTAGGTGGCCTGCGGGTGGTGAGAAAGGGATTGATGCCACAAGACCGGGTTGTTGTCAGTGGTGTGCAACTCGTTCAGCCGGGACAGAAGGTCCAGGTTCGCGCTGGAAGCATTTCGCCGGCGCGACAAACGTTTAGTGAGATTGTCACGGTGCCGCAGGCGCGAACGGCAACGATCGAGCAACCATGAGCCGTCGCGGCCATCGCCAAAGCGAACGATTGAGTCTGGTTGCCTCCTTCTAGGGATACCTAACCATGCGGTTCTCACGCTTCTTCATTGACAGGCCGATCTTCGCCGTTGTCATTGCGATCTTCATCACTATCTGTGGTGCCATTTGCTACACCACTCTGCCGGTCGCCCAATATCCCGAGGTCATACCGCCAACGGTCCAGGTCACGGCAACGTACCCCGGCGCCTCGGCCGAAACCGTCGCCGAAACGGTGGCCGCTCCGATCGAGCAAGAAATCAATGGTGTAGACGGGATGCTGTACCAGTCTTCGCAATCGACGGGGGACGGTCGCCTTGTGATTACCGTGACGTTCAAGCAGGGTACGAACCTGGACACTGCACAGACGCTCGTCCAGAACCGTGTGGCGATCGCCATCCCGCGCCTGCCCGAAGAGGTGCAACGACTCGGCGTCATTACCAAGAAGACCGCGCCCGATATCCTGCTGGCGATTAACCTCTTGTCGCCCGATCACTCGCTCGACGATGGCTATATCTCCAACTATGCCCTGACCCGTATTCGTGACGAGCTATTGCGAGTCGAGGGCGTGGGCGACGCCGAACTTTTTGGATCCCGCGACCTAAACATGCGTATCTGGCTGGACCCGCGCCGTGCGGCAGCGCTTGGCCTTACTGCCGGTGACATCGTAGCGGCGCTACGGTCCCAGAACGTCCAGGTCGCAGCCGGCACGCTCGGGCGGCGGCCCTCCGAGGGCGATGCCTTCCAGCTTAATGTCCAAACGCAGGGGCGATTCACTGATCCCTCACAGTTTGCCAATGTCGTGATCCGCACCGATCCTGATGGCAGGCAGGTGCGCGTCTCCGACGTTGCGACCGTACGATCTGGGGCCGAGGATTATGACCTGACTGCCTATCTCGGCACGCAAAAGTCTGTCGTCATCCGCGTCGTCCAGCTACCGGGCTCTAACGCTCTTGCCGCTGCCGAGGGCGCAAGGGCTGTGATGGAGCGCCTATCGAGGCGTTTCCCGCCAGGCCTCACATACAAGATCGCCTATGATCCGACAGAGTTCATTCAGCGGTCGATCGATGAGGTCGTGAGGACGCTATTCGAAGCCGTGCTGCTTGTTACGTTGGTCGTCATCGTTTTCCTGCAGAAATGGCGCGCGGCGGTCATTCCGGTAATTGCCATTCCCGTCTCGCTCATCGGCACCGCTATAGTCCTCGCAGGCGTTGGCTATTCACTTAACAACCTGTCGTTATTCGGATTGGTTTTGGCGATCGGCATCGTCGTCGACGACGCGATCGTCGTGGTCGAGAATGTAGAACGTCACATCGAAGAAGGCAGATCCGCGCTTGACGCGGCACGGTCGTCGATGGATGAAGTGTCCGGCGCGTTGGTCGGTATCGTCCTCGTGCTGTGCGCCGTGTTTTTGCCGACGCTCTTCATGACCGGGCTATCCGGCGCCTTCTACCAGCAGTTCGCGGTGACGATTTCAACGGCCACGGTCATCTCCCTTTTAGTGTCGCTGACGCTGTCGCCGGCGCTCGCCGCAGTCCTACTCAAACCGCATCGTTCTGTACGCGAACCTGGTCGGCTATCACGGATTGCGAACGATGCCAGCGCGCGGTTCAATGCCGCATTCGCATGGGTGAGCGACCGCTACGGCCGGTTGACGCGGCATCTCGTGCGCCGTCCCCGCGCCATGCTGCTTGCCTATGCCGGCCTGATCGCTGCGACCGGCATTCTGTTCTGGGTGACGCCGGTTGGGTTCATCCCGGCGCAGGATCAGGGCTATTTCATTACTGCGATCCAGTTGCCGCCTGGCTCTTCGGCAGCGCGCACGGAAGCGTTGCTGGAAGAAGTGTCGAGACGCGTGCTTCCAATCCCTGGCATCAAGACAAGCATCGGCTTTTCTGGGGTAGACGGGCCGTCGGAGTCGCGGATGGCCAGTTCGTCCGCCGCCTTCTTCATGCTTGACGACTACGACGAACGGGCCAAGCACGGGCAGAGCCTGGACAGATTGATGGAGGAGGCACGGAGGGCAATTGCCGACATTAGCGACGCCAAGATCATGATCGTCAAACCGCCCCTGATCCGAGGCATCGGATCGGCTGGAGGTTATCGGCTCATGGTCGAGGATCAGGAAGCTGCGGGCTATCGACAACTTGAGAAAGCGGCCAAGACGGTCATTAGCAAGGCAAACACGACTGCGGGACTTTCCAATGTCTATACATTCTTCGAGACGGGAACCCCTCGCGTGATCGCTAACATCGATCGCACCAAGGCTCAGATGCTCGGCGTGCGGCCTGAACGCGTATTTGAGGCGTTACAGGTCTATCTAGGCTCTACTTTAATCAACGACTTCAACCTGTTTGGCCGTACCTTCCATGTCACCGCGCAGGCAGACGCTCCGTTCAGGCGGACGAAGGCCGATATCGCTAATCTCCAGGTGCGCTCCGACTCGGGCGCTATGGTGCCAATCGGATCGATAGCGAACTTCGGTGACGACACAGGCCCCTATGGAGTGATGCGATACAACCTGCATCCAGCCGTGCCCGTTGATGGTGACACGATGCCGGGGACTTCTTCTGCGGCTGCACTGTCCCTGATGGAGCGCGTGGCCGATCAGACATTACCCAAAGGCTTTACTCATGAATGGACGGCGATTGCCTTCCAGCAAAAGGCGGCAGGCAATACAGCCCTGATCGTGCTCGGACTCGCCGTGGTGTTCGTTTTCCTTGTGCTCGCCGCTCAATACGAGAGCGTAACGTTGCCGTTGGCGGTTATCCTTATCGTGCCAATGTGCCTTCTCGCGGCCATGATAGGCGTGAACCTGCGCGGCCAAGACAATAATGTTCTGACCCAGATCGGTCTGGTCGTACTTATCGCACTGGCGGCCAAGAACGCGATTCTTATTGTTGAGTTTGCCCGGCAAGCCGAGGATCGTGACGGGGCGTCACCCGCCGAGGCAGCCGTAATTGCGGCGCAAGAGCGGTTGCGCCCCATCCTGATGACGAGCTTCGCTTTTGTGCTCGGCACCTTGCCATTGTTTGTCGCCAAGGGGGCAGGGGCGGAGCTTCGGCAGGCACTTGGGACGGCGGTGTTCGCTGGCATGCTTGGCGTGACAGCGTTCGGGCTTCTGTTCACTCCGACCTTCTATGTGGTCTGTCGCGCCCTTGCCGAACGGTTCGGCAGGCCGACCGTCTCCCATAACGTAGCGTCTGTATCGCAATCGGACCAGTAGGTACCAACATGCGCCATATCCTGTGCGCCGCGACCACATTGCTCCTGTCGGCTTGCGCGGTTGGGCCCGATTTCAGGCCCCCGGCTGTTCCGAGCGAGGCGGCCAGTTCCTTTGTGACCATGCCTTCTGCCGTCACCGCCGATGATCCCGACAACCGCTGGTGGCAGCTCTATCGCGATCCGGTACTGGACGCACTGATCGCTCAAGCCCTTGCGGCAAACACGGACATTCGGGTCGCTGTCGCGCGGCTGGACAGGGCACGCGCCGCGCTTGAGCAAGTCTCAACGCAACAGTTGCCGCAGCCGACGCTTAACGGAAGTGCAAGGTATGGGAAAAGTAGCGTCATCGATACGATTCCTCCTAACCCTCGCGAGGGTTGGCGCGTAGATACTGGGATTGATCTTGCCTACGAGGTGGACCTATTCGGCCGTATCCGTCGCAACGTCGAAGCGGCATACGGTGATGCGATCGCCGCGCAGGAGGATGTCGATGCTGTACGCGTGGCGGTTGCTGCCGAGACGACCCGCGCCTATGCCGATGCGGCTTCGGCCGCAGCACACATCGCGGTGGCGAGACGGATCATTGAACTGCTCGACCGTAGTGTCGGGATTGCGGCCCAGCGTGCCGAGGTGGGACTGACCACGGAACTTGAGCCAGCGCGCCTCGCTGCGCTCCGTGATCAGCGCCGTGCCGATCTGGCTTCGATTGAGGCAGAGCGACGGACCGCTTTGTTCCGGCTGGCGACGCTGATTGGCAAGGCTCCGGCGGCATTGCCGCAAGCCGCGGCTGCAAGAAACACTGTACTTACGGTCAGTCAACCGATCCCGGTCGGTGATGGTGCTCGCCTGCTGGCGCGGCGCCCGGATGTCCGTGCGGCCGAACAACGCCTTGCGGCTGCTACCGCGCGCATAGGCGTCGTGACCGCTGAACTCTATCCCAAGATCAGCTTCGGTGGGTCTGTCGGCTCCACCGGCGGCGTGGATGACATCTTCGGTGCAGGCGCAATGCGCTGGATCGCTGGTCCGCTAATAAGTTGGGACCTTAACCTCAGTAGAACGCGCGCCCGGATCGCGGGGGCCGAAGCCGATCAACGCGCGGCGCTCGCCAACTTCGACGGGACCGTCCTTCGCGCGCTTCAAGAAACCGAAACCGCACTAGCTAGTTATGCACAAATGCTTGAGCGGCAGAAGGCGCTCAGATCCGCTCGAGACGAGGCCGAGCACGCCGCGCGGATCACGCGTGCTCAACGGCAAGAGGGCAGCATCGACTCGCTGGTGGCACTCGATGCAGAGCGGACGTTGGCGCAAGCCGAAGCCGAGTCCGCACTTACCGATGCGCGTATTGCTGACGCTCAGGTCGACCTCTTTCGAGCGCTTGGTGGCCGTTGGGTGGGAGCTTCTCGCCGTTAGCAAGGAGATAGGGCCTGTGAGGGCATCAAGTACTTCACGTACTCACTATCCCTTCGCCGCCATGCCTGCGAGCAGCAAGTCAACCATCCGGATCGCCGAACGCTTCCAGTCTTCGGTTGCTCTAATCGTCGCAACCCCAGAGAGCGCGCGGAGCAAGTCTAGTGGTTCAACATCGCCTTTACAGGTGCCTGCTTCGATCGCACGATTGACCAGCGCCGTGATCGGCGACGCAAGTCGGTCCGGCGTCTTGCTATAGAGATCTTCTGGTCCACCGATGAGCGTGTCCATGGCGTCCGCCATGCCGTGCTTGGCGTCGAGAAATTCCACAAATTGCATCAACCATTCGCGTAGCGCGGCCTCTGGTTCTTGGTTCGTAGCCAGACGGTCGGCTGCCTCAATGAGCGCATCCACTTCTTGCCGATAGACGGCCGAAATTAAAGCATCCCGCGTCGGAAAGTGGCGGTAGAGCGAAGCGATGCTGACTTTCGCTTCGCGAGCGACCTGCTCGAGGCTGGCCGCCGACCCCTTTTCGGCAAATACGTGCTTCGCCGCATCGATCAAACGCAGGCGGTTGCGTTCGCCATCGGAACGCGGCCGACGGTTGGGTTTGATAGGCGAATCTGGCTGCACGTAAAGAGCTCCTTGTTAAACGTAGTGTCCCTACGCTAAAATAAGCGTAGTGTTCCTTCGTATATTACAGGGTCAAGCAAATTGAATCATCACGTACACAAAACCGGTGGGGCAGCCGTGGTTGTCGGAGCCTCCCTGGCAGGTCTGATGAGCGCGTTGTCTTTGTCCCGTATCGGGATGGAGGTGACGATGCTGGAGCGGTCGGACAGGAAGGCTCGCGCCGGCGCAGCCTTGCCGGTCAGCGAAGGGCTTCTCGAGCGCTTGATTGGTCGGAGGTCGAAGAAATACACATTTCCTTCCGGGCCGCAGGCATGGGCTGACGTTCACGCAGCTCTGCGCGAGGTCGTCGACGCCGATCCAAACATACGAGTTCGCTCGCCGGCGCGCGTGAACCTAGTCGATCAAGATGAACAGTCGGCATGGGCGACAACGGAACGTGGAGAGATTGTGCGAGGGGAGATCCTCGTCGGCGCCGATGGTCATGCAAGCATCGTCCGCCGCCACGTCGCTCCTGAGCAACCCGATGCCGTGTTCGCCGGCTATCTGATCTGGCTCGGTATCGTTGATGAAAGTGAAATCCAAGCGCCACCTTGGCCGGAACAACTTGCGATCCTCGAAGAACGTGGCTTTTGCCTCAACGCCTATTACCTGCCAGGAGCGGATGGGTCGCTTGCGGTGGGGAATCGACGCTTGGGCTTTGGCTGGTACGACGCCGGCCAAGATGATCTTTTGCGCGCGAGCGGCGCAGTCGTTGGAAATGTGGTGCAGCGAACGCTGCGCCCCGCTGACATTCCGGACAGCACCTTCCACGAGCTGGCCGCGCAAGCTCAAGCGATATGGCCCGATCCCTGGCGCGAGGCGATCCTCAATTGCCTTTCGCGACGTGCCGTGATCGGCACGCCAATAAGCGAATATCTGCCGCGGCGACTGACGCGTGGAAGGGTCTGTCTGGTGGGCGATGCTGCCCATGTTCCATCACCGATGACTGGCAAAGGCTTCGATGCCTCTGCATCGGATGCGCTCGTCCTTGCCGAATCACTGCGGGACGACTCAATTCATGGAGTTGCTGCCGCCTTGTGTCGCTACGAGACAAGGCGACTCAGCGCGGCTCGCGAACTCGTCCGTTCAGGTTACGGCTTCAGCAAATCCTTCGCAACGGGACGTTCCCATTAGCGCATAACGAAAACCGGCCATGGCAATGGAAATTCCTGAACTGCATCAAGACCACGGGCGGTATGCGCCGCCGATGACGGCGCGGCAACGGTTGATAGTCGTCCTTCTGCTCGGCGCAAGCTTCATGTTGTCCGCCGACTTCTCAATTCTGAACGTGGCATTGCCCGAAGTCGGGCAGGCGGTCGGGCTTAAAGTGAGCGAGTTTCCGTGGATCGCTACGTCATTCGCGCTGCCAGCCGCAGGACTGTCGCTTCTTTTTGGGCGGCTGGGTGATCTCTGCGGTTTGCGTCGAATGTTTCTTCTCGGCCTTGCTCTCCTGGCTGTGTCGTCGCTCCTCGGTGGCATCGCGGCCGAGCCGCTCCTCCTTCTCTCAGCCCGCTCGCTTCAAGGCGTCGCAACGGCGATGACAGGCCCGGCCGCACTCGCGCTACTGATCACTGCGTTTGCTGATGAAAGGCAGCGCGCACGGCCCTGGGCCTTAACGGCGCATTGCTGTCGGGCGGCTTTACTTTTGGCGCCTTGGTAGGAGGGATGTTGGTGGACGTGCTGAATTGGCGTTGGGCTTTTTTCATCAACGTCCCGATCTCTCTAGCCATCCTCGCGGTGACGCCACTCGTGATTCCCGCGGTACCTCGTCGGAACGGGATTCAACTGGATGTTCCCGGTGCAATATCCGTGACGTTTGGGCTTGTTGCCGTCGTTTTTGGTTTCACAGAAAAGTCGTTGGTGTTCCTAATGATCGGTACGGCGGCTCTTGCCGTCTTCTTCAGGATTGAGCGGCGCGCTAAAGCCCCGTTGGTTGCGATCGAAATGCTAGCCTGGCCGTCCGTACGTTGGGGAAATATAGCGGTGCTTACCATCTTCTCAATGGAAGCCGGCCTTATTTACTTGGTAACAATCTACTTGCAGAAGGTGTTGCACTTGGGACCCTTCGCCACTGGCCTCGTATTTGGTATTCCGGGACTCGCTTCGATAGTTGCGGGGGTTGTCGCTGGCCGAATTGTTGCTCGGCGCGGCGCACGTCCCGTGCTTCTATTCGCCTTGCTCGTTCAGGGCGGCTTCACTGCGCCGCTGATTTTCCTTGGATCGGATCCGAATTCCATGTGGCTCTTGATACCAGCACTGTTTGTCGGGTTCTTCGGTCATATTACGGCCGTCGTTGCAGCGACCGTTGCCGCGACATCGGGCATTCCAGATGCCAGCAAAGGGCTCGCCTCTGGGCTGATGACCACCTGCCAGCGTGTCGCATCCACCATCGGCATCCCCGCGCTGGCCGCCATAATGGTGGTTCGCGCCGACCTTCTTGGCGGCATTCATGTCGCGCTTGCCAGTGATGTAATTTTCACGGTCATCGCAGTGGCTTTGATCGCGGTTGGCCTGAAGCAAGTTCGGCCCACTCAAACCGGAGGATCAGGACCAATTTGAGGCCGAGTGAGCAGGTTGAAGAGTTTCATTTTTTGCCGCAGTTAAATGACGTAGCGGCCATTGAAGATATGGACCTCAGACATCTACGCTACTTTGTCGCTGTTGCCGAAGAGCTTCACTTCGCCCGCGCGGCAGCGCGATTGCACGTCGAGCAGTCGCCGCTATCGCGTGCTATCAAAGAGTTGGAAGAAGAGTTGGGGGTGGTGCTCTTTGCCCGTACAACGAGAAACACGAGACTGACACGGACCGGAGCATTGTTCTTGGGGCATGTCCGTCGCGTACTGGCTGCCTTGCAGCAGGCGCGCGAAAGTGTGAAGGCCGGGGCCAACGGCTTTCACCAGCAACTACGAATAGCTCTGTCAGACGGCATCACTCCATCACGTCTGGCCACACTTCTGGCGCTATGTCGTCAGGAGGAACCCGAGGTGGAGCTACGATTCTTCGAGGTGCCGCTGTCGCAGCAGATCAAAGGCCTGCATGACGACTTGTTTGACCTCGGATTCGCACAGTCCGACGATGTTGGTGACGGTATTGTGGCGACGGCAGTGTGGAGCGACCCACTCATGGTGGCTGTACCGACACGACACCCTTTGTTGGCTCACAAACGAATTCCACTGGACGAACTTCTGCGCTACCCGTTGGTATTGTGCGATCCACAGATCTGCCAGGGGCATGCAAAACACGTTGAGCGAGTCCTGCGCCGATCGGACGTGGAGCCGCTGGTCGTGGAGCGGGTCGCCTCGTGCGGATTAATGATGGTGCTAGTGGCTGCAGGTTTGGCGCTCGGGATGACGAGCGAAGCGCACATTACTGCCAACAGTGAATTGGGCGTGGTTGCCCGTCCACTGGCTTCGCGTGTGCCACCGTTGACGACCTATCTGCTGCGGCCGGACGGAGAGAAGTCCGAAGCCTTTGCACGATTGCTTGAACGCGCGCAGTCAATCGAACCCACCTATACGCCTGTTCTTGGAAGATGACGCGCTAGAGATGGTCGGTGAAGCCTCGTTTTTGCTCCGGCACCAAGACATTCTTGTGATGCCGTTGAATCCGGTGGCATCGGCATTTTAGGGCCGCCAACGAGAGGAGCACATGGATGATAATGAAGCCTCAGTTCGGCCGAGCCCATGAACGTGAAACCCCTCGGAAAGGAAAGAAAATGAGCACCATCCACCAAGACTTGGAAGCCAGACTCCGGATTATCGAAGACAAGCTCGCGATCTACGATCTTTTGGCTTCACATCCGCCCAGTGCGGATACCGGAAGCGCGGACTATACCGTCTTGGCTTACCGCGAAAATGGCGTGTTCGACCGCGGTCCGGCGCTGGATGGCGCGCAAGGTTCTGAGGCGATCGCCGCGTTCATTCAGCGGCCGGAACATCACGCCGCCATTCGCAGCGGCCTAGCGCATTTTGTCGGTCTCCCGCTCGTCGATCTCAAAGGCGACACCGCGATCGCGACTTCCTATCTGATGATCACCCATCTCGATCACGAAGGTGTGCCGCGCGAGCTGCCCAACCATGGCGTGTCGACAGGCTATCGTATCCACCGCGCCGTCGTGAACCGGTGGGAGCTTGAACGGCGCGATGGTCGATGGGTCATCGCGCGGCGGACGCTTCTGCCCGTCGACGGGAGCGATCCGCAGCTAGCGTTGCTACGCCAAAATCTGTGCGAAATGTATGGTCTTCGCTTTGATGAATCCAATCCTTTGGGAGGAGGGGAGCGATAGAAGCCGAGGAAAGTAACAGCGCCTTTGTGAAAGCGCTTTCCGCCGTGCTTTTCGAGAATGGCTATCCCTTGGAATCGGAGGCTTTCAGGAGCACGTCATGGCGAAAATCAAAACTCACCAAGCCCGTCGTTGACATGGGCAGGCGCAAACCTGCGACGTGGAACTCCGGGATACGTTCGTTCCTTGCTTCGTATGCAAGGTTACTCCGACTAGCCACAAGGGCTTCATGGTTGAGTACCGCACGAAGATCCGGCGTGCGGCGCAAGCGCGCCCTTGGCCCGTTCGGCGAGCTGACGGTCAAACAGGCCCGGTTGCTGGGACAAGGCTGGCTGGCCGAAGTCCGGCGCGGTGGCGATCCCGGACTCGAGAAGGCCGAGGTTCGCAAGGCGTCGACGGTCAAGGAGCTGTGCGGCTGGTTCATGGACGAACCCGATTTTCGGGCCCATCTAGTCAGCAAGGCGCCGGCTCGTCGTCGGTTACCGATGCACGGCCGGCTGCTACACGAGAGCCGTACAGCATTTTCTCTCCCGGCCGCAGTGTCAGGACTCTCACGCCGGTTTCGGTAACGGCCACCGTGTGCTCGAACTGGGCTGATAGCTGGCCGTCGCGTGTAACGACCGTCCAGCCATCGTCTTCTGTCTGGACGGCTCGTCTGCCTTGATTCAGCATGGGTTCGATGGTGAATACCATGCCTTCGCGCAGCATCAGGCCAGTGCGCGGCTTGCCCCAGTGCAGTACCTGTGGCTCCTCGTGCATCTCGCGTCCGATGCCGTGTCCGCAGTATTCCCTCACGATCGAATAGCCGTTTCGGCGGGCGTACCGTTCGATGGCGTGGCCTACGTCACCAAGCCTGGCGCCAGGGCGCACGGCCTGGATGCCCTTCCACATCGATTCGTAAGCTGTCTGCACGAGCCTGCGCGCCGGCAGCGACACCGCGCCCACGAGATACGTCTTGCTGGAATCGGCGATGTAGCCGTTCTTTTCCAGCGTAATGTCGAAGTTGACGATGTCCCCATCCTGTAACACGTCTTCTTCAGAGGGGACGCCGTGGCAGACCACGTGGTTGCGGGACGCGTTCAATGCGTAAGCGTATCCATACTGGCCCTTGCTGGCCGGACGTGCATGCAAGCCATGGACGATGAAGTCTTCGACCAGATCGTTGACCTGCATGGTGGACATGCCGATCAGGTTCAACGTGTCGAGGTGAGCGAACACCTGCGCCAGCAATCGGCCCGATTCCGCCAGTAACGCGACTTCCTCCGGCCGCTTGGTCATGCTGATTCCATCGTGAAAGGCTGTGGCACTACCCCTGCGGTCCGCAGTTCGCGGGCCACGATCTCGTTGAAAGTCAACGTCGGGTTCGTTTCGCACAGCATGCCGATCCGTATCCAGAAGGTGGCTTGTGCGTTGATCGAGCGGCACGAGACCGAACTAGCCTTTCGCAACTGGTCGTGCAGTTCGTCATCGATATTTACGATTCCCATGATCTTGGATGTATATGGAACATATATGAATCATATACCCTATCTCGATATTCGCACAAGGGGAGGGACGATGCTCAAAAAGGTCGAGCGCGCGAGGCTCAGGGGTGCGACCGCCAAGGACATATGGCCGGGGACTACCGTGCTTCGCGTCGAGCCTCGTGTCCGAGGCTTGCTCCTAGTCTCGTTCTCGTCCGCTCGGTCTATTCCACGAAGCCCCGCGGTCCAGCTTCGGGCGTTCGCTTGCGTGCAGCTCTGCAGGCGGGGCCGGCCGTTTGTCATCCGGCTCATGTACATCTTTCATGTCGGTACATGGAGGTCGTCGAACGGCTATCGGGCTGGGCCCGAATATCCAGCGCTCTTGGACGCTACACAGGTTTCCGCAGCAGCGGAACCTGGTGTCTAACGGTCAAGGACCGCCGCACCCACTCGAGCAGTCCCATTTCGAAGCGCGACAGCCAGAGCGCGGACCAGATCAGTTGCAAAATCCAGATCGCGATGGTGAGCGCCCAGAGCCAGGGCCGGTCGAACTTGCCCGTCAACGCTTCGAGGTCATGATGTGACTGGGTGATGTAGTTGGTGAACGCCATACGCCCGTCGCGGCGAGTGGCGACAGCGATTTGCCCGCACCGGCCCTGAACAGAAGAACGAGTAGGCCGCGACGCGACCAATGTGACTCGGTGCGCCATCAGATTTCGAGCCCGGTCAGTGCCAATGGATGGCACAAAGTTTGTTGCCATCGGGATCGCGGACATAGGCGAGCTCGACCACACCCATGTTGCTGTTGCGCGGCCCTGGCGCATCCTCAATCGACGTCCCGCCATGCGCCACAGCGACGTCATGGAATTTCAGCACTTGCGCGGCGGAGTTGCACTTGAAGGCGATGGTGGACCCGTTTCCTGCTGACGCGGGCTCATCGTTGATCGGCTGACTGATCGAAAAGGTGCTGCCGTCGTGGCGGTAGAAATATCGCACATGCCCGGACGCCGCAATGTTGCGGACGGGCTCGCCGGCGCCTAGCACAGCAAGGACCGCGTCATAAAACCTTTTGGACCGTTCGATGTCGCTGGAGCCTAACATGACGTGATTGATCATGATTCTCGATTCCTTACAAGGTCGCCGCCGGTTATTGCCGCGGCGGCTTGAACAGATGGGCAGTAGGCCTCCCGGAACCTATGGCCCCGGGCTCATGCAGGCTTTCGCAGGGGTACAAGCTGGCCGAGGGTCAAGCACCGCCAGATCCACTCGAGCGGTCCCATCTCAAAGCGCGAAAGCCATAACGAGGACCAAACCAACTGAAGCAACCAGACCGCGGCCGTAAGCGCCCAAAGGCCGGGACGATCGACCTCGCCCATCAACGCTCCACGACCGCCGTAGAAGATCGACGTCATCAAGAGCGACTGGGTGATGTAGTTGGTGAACGCCATGCGCCCCGTCGCGGCCAGTGGCGCCAACTGTTTGCCCGCACCGGCTCTGAGCAGAAGAACGAGTACCCCGATGTAGGCAAGCGAGACAGCTGGCGACAAGAGAAGGCTCAGACCTTTATCCCCAAGTACGGGCCGCTCGAGAACATCCGCCTGCCAGGCGAGCCAGGCTACCGGAACAAGCGCGGCCGCCCCCGCCGCTATCGCAACGATATATCGTCGGTCACTGGATTTGCCGGCCAGAAAGCCGCTCTTGAACAGCGACAGGCCGATCATCATCAAAGCGAGCGTCTGTGGCACGAGCCACGGGTTTCCGGACAAGAGGTTCAGGTATTCCTTAGTGTTGAGCCGATAAGCACCGGCCCACGAGGCTTTCGCCTCAGTCATCCTTTCAAGGGTCTTGGCCTTGCGAGACGTTATCGCCTCTGCGTCAGGGGTGAGTGCGGCCTTGGCTTCCGCCCGCGCCGCAGGCGAGGCAAACGGATAGGCGGAGGTCGGAACGACCGACAAAGCCATTGCCGCATACAGCGCTACCCCGATGCCCATTAGTAGCTTCGGCTTCCAACTACGACAGAAGAACATCAGGAAGCCGGTCACCGCGTAGAGCGAGAGAATGTCTCCCCACCAAATGCCGAATCCGTGCAACAAGCCGAACACGAGGAGGACCGCAAGTCGTCTGGCAAGAATCCTCCCCTTGTGCGGGTCTGTTCCGTCGCCTCCAACCAGGAACAGCGACACACCGAATAGCATCGAGAAGATGGTCAGGAATTTCTCATGAAAAAAGGTGTCCATGACCCAGTAGGAAATGGCGGTCCATCCTACGTTCGGAAACAGCCACATAGCGGGCTTGAGTGAGGCTGATTGGGGAGCGGCGAATCCATCGGCGTTGACAGCGAGAATGCCGAGAATCGCCAATCCGCGGATGACGTCCAGCGCCTGTATGCGGAGTTTGCCGAGTACCGGCTCGACTCTGTCAGAGATGGCAGGAGACGAAGTTAGTGCCGTCATACTCACATGATGCCCTCGTGCATTGCTTGATGGACGGATCGCACCGTCGGCTGAAAGCCAAGGCTGCGAGCAAGCGAGGAGTCAACGTGTTGGTACCAGGGGTTCTGCATCGCTTCAGATGACGGTTTCATGGTTCCGCCGACGAGTTCAACCAGCTCGTATATCGTCGTCGGTGCATCGTCAGATATGTTGACAATACAGCGGTCGAACACCCCTTTCAGCGCCATATTCATGGCTGTCGCGATATCGCGATGGTGTATCGTGCTCATCCGGTTAGCGGGATGGAAGTCGAACAGATGTAGGAGCTTTGGCAGCATCTCCAAGTGGCCATCGCCTTCGCCATAAACGAATGGGAATCGGATGATCGACCAGTTGAGCGTGGTGTCCCTAAGCAGCTTTTCGGCCGCGACCTTGCTGGCGGGATACGCCTGTTCCGGTTCGACGGGATCGCTCTCGCGCGCTGGGCGAGTCGAGTTCCTGCCATAGACGTTCGAGGTGCTTGCCATGATGAAGCGAGCCTCGGGAGCATGCGCCTGGGCCGCAGCTATCAGGCTGCGCGTACCTTCCAGGTTGCTTTTCCAGATCAGATCGCTGTCCTGGGTGCGAAATACGGCCGCTAAATGGATGATCGCCGAGACACCAGTAACCGCGTCCACCAGCGATGCGGCATCGAGTAGGTCGCCTTCCACAGCCGTTACGCCCGTCGGCCCACTCTTTCCGGGGCGTACTAAGGCCCGACACTCCTCTCCTCTTTCAACCAAGCGCGGCAATAGGCGCGCGCCGACTAGCCCAGTGGCTCCAGTTACGAGAATAGTCATGCTTTTCCTTTTGCCCCGAGGGCATCAACAAGGTGTCGTATCAGTTGTCCGAATAAGGGCTTCGGTGAACACGGTCGCCAGCTAATTTTAAAGTCGCGAATCGCGACGGAATGTATGTCCACTTCACGACGAAGGGCGCACCGGCCTTTCGCATGGACTACCGTCTGAATCGACGGGGCGAGGCACCGCGATTCGGCGAAGACGGGGTTGTGATGGAATTTCGCTTGCGGCTCTGTGAGGGATGCATCGACGCTTACGTCAGTAGGCGGACACCCGATTCAGCGAAGTCGATGCAGCGAGCTTGCCTTGCCTACGCAGACTAAGGATTTGCGCTGTCAAGCCAACGATGAGCATGACGAGGAGAGTAGCCTGAGAGCCGAGAAGAAGGGGGGACTTCAGGTCTGTAACGAAGGGATGGCCGTCCGGAACGCGGCGGAGAGTTTCGCTAACGGTCGGCACCGACAACAAAAACGCGGTGAGGCTGAGGAAAATTGTTTCGAGGTACATACCTGCACGCCCTAAGCGCGAGATGCGGCCCACGCTATATCCGGCAACAAGTAGCAGGAGAGTGACTGCGCCGATCCCATAGCTCACTGGTTTATGCGCAACGAGAAACACGGTGACAGCGCCGATCAGCATTGAGGCGAAATACGCAATACCGGCACTGGACCGAGGGACAATTCGCCCATGGCGAGCGAACATATAGATGGCCAGCGGAATCGCGGGCAAGCTGCCGAGAGTGTGCACCCAGCCGATCGATGAGATTCCAAACATTTTAAGGCTCCTTCTAAGAGGTATCTTGGCGAAATAAAAGGGCTGTGGGAGGTGCCACGTGCTCACGGCTCCATTCTTTATCGAGCAGCAATAACCCTTTCGATCAAGGGCTGGGTGATGGCGGCGAAAACGGTAGGATCGCCATAAGCCCTTGCGGAAAGCATGGCGCCATGCACTGTCGCGATAAAGGCTTCCGCTTCAGATCGGGCGGTGCCAGACAGTGTCAGAGCCCCCAGCATCGCGCCTTGCTCCATGACCGAAGTCAACCACGCCGACAAGACGCGGAAATAGGCTCGGACTTCCAACACGATCTCCGGCGGCAGAGCAGGCATTTCGGTCGCAAGCAGGGCGCACACGCAGAAGGGCCTCGTCCCATCGCCGATGCAGGCAGCCCAATATCCCACGTAGGCGCGAAGCTGATCGACGGGCTCTTGAAGCGCAAGCTGAGCGAATGCCGCCTCGGCATCTTCGCGATAACGCACCACGAGCGTCCGGACCAAATCTACCTTGCTAGGGAAATGATGATGAATGCTCGCCTTGCGAATGCCGACGACTTCGGAGATGTCGGCGTAGCTGAAGCCGTTGTAGCCCTTAGCGACGATAAGCGAGCGGGCGCAATGGAGAATTTCCTCGGAGGTATTTGTCGGGCTTGTCATGCATGAAGCCTACCTTCTGGTAGGATGGGTGTCAAGCGAAACGTCTGAACCTTACTCCAAGAGGAGTGGGGATGTGTGTGCTCGATCATGGATTGTTAGAGACGACCTTTAACCACTTGGACCTTCTGGGGATTTTTCGTTTTGATTCACGCCATTCCTGTGGCGGTGAGCCCGACTTTAACGGTATTTCTGACGGCCTCCGGGCGGTCTGTGCGCAGAGATCTGCTCGATGCCGTCAGAAAAATCGACGGTATCTGAAAGCTCTTGCGACACGAGCTTGGTGGCCGGGACGCCCACGTGTCGGCCGCTTGATCGAAGGGGGCGGATTCTCACGCGGCTTCCCACTATCGCCGGACCAGAAGTTAGGATTACCTAGTTTGGCGAACGTTGATTTACTCACCTCCCAAGCTTCGCTCTTCGCAAGCCGGGCTTCACGTCAAATCGAGTCCAGCTCAACAGACATCTGGTACAAGAGCCGCGCGAATGAAGCCGAAACCTCTCAGTTGACGACCACCACGCTTGCAATGAAGCAAGGTCGCCACTTCGCATGATCGCTTATCCATTCTGTCGACTTTGGTCCGTCTCGGAGACATGGCCATATGGCGGTTTCCGGCGTCTGTTGGCCGCCTGATCAGATCAGAGGAATGTTGCGAGCCCAACTGGACCATCCTCGCGGTTGGTGCGCGCGCTCGTCAACCGCACAGCCACGCCTTTATGCCTACCAGGAATGACTGTTATCGACGGCGCCTGCCTTCTTCGAACAGGCGCTGACCTTCATCATTTGCTCACCGTCAACCAACAGGACAAGAACGATGAGCAACTTCCAAACCTACACGATCGATAACGCACCGGCCGCTTCGAAGGCCGGCCTCGAAGACACGAAGCGCGCCTTTGGCTTCGTCCCCAACCTTCAGGCGCACATGGCGGAGTCGCCCGCGCTGCTGGCCGGCTACTCGGCGCTGTGGGACCTGTTCTCGAAGAGCACGCTGACGCCGCATGAACAGCAGGTCGTCTACCTGACCTCGAACTTCGAGAACAACTGCCACTACTGCATGGCCGGTCACAGCACGCTGGCAAAAATGATCAAGATGGACCCAGGCGTGATCGCCGCGCTGCGCGCCGGCACGCCGCTGCCCGATGCAAAGCTCGAAGCGCTGCATCGCTTCACCACGCTCGTGGTGCGTGAGAGGGGCTTTGTCCCGGACGCCGATGTCGACGCGTTTCTCGCCGCGGGTTACACCCGTCAGAACGTCCTCGAAGTGATCCTTGGCGTAGCGACGAAGGTGATGAGCAACTACACCAATCACATCGTCCATACCGAACTCGACAGCTTCATGGCTGGTAACGAGTGGACCAAACCGGTCGCTGCTTAAGCAAACGGGTACTCACGCAGCAAAAGCTCGATGCTGCAGAAGCGAAATCGCTGGGCGTGGTCAACGAGATCGTGCCTGCGGCCCAATTGCTGGAACGCGCGCACGCGATCGCCGCGACGATCGCAAAGCAGCCGCCGCTCACGACCAAATACACGCGCATCGGACTGACACAGCGCCTGCGTCGCGTGATCGACGAAGGCATCGGCTACGGCCTCGCGCTCGAAGGCATCACGGCGGCCGAAGTGGCGCGCATCGCCGCCGCGCAGAACGCGGCCCGAATTTGCGGCCACCCGGTTCGTCAATTCCACTGTCCTCTCAAGGAGAACACTCATGTCACTGCAAGACAAACTCGATGCATTCCGGGCCGACTTCAAGGCGGGCAAACCGCCGTTCAACGCACCGCCTGAGATTCACCCGGTGATGGAACGCGCCACGGCAGAACTGATAGCAAGCGGACAGGCGGCACGTGCGATCAAGGCGGGCAACCGCGCGCCGCATTTCAACCTGAAAGATCAGGACGGCAACGACGTGTCTTCCGCTGCGTTGCTGGCGAAGGGCCCGCTCGTGGTGACGTTCTATCGCGGCGTCTGGTGTCCGTACTGCAATATCGAATTGCAGGCGATCAACGAAGTGCTGCCGCAGCTTCAGGCCTATGGCGCAAATGTCGTGGCGATCTCGCCGCAAACGCCGGTCAATAGCCGGAAATCGGTGCGCACCAACGAACTGGGCTTCCCGGTGCTGAGCGACGTGAACGGCCAGACCGGTGCCGACTTCGGACTGCGCTTTGCACTGCCCGACTATCTCGTCGACCTGTACAAGAGCCTGAAGAACGATCTGCCGGCGTTCAATAACGACCCGGGCTGGACCTTGCCGATGCCCGCGCGCTACGTCATCGGACAGGACGGGGTGGTGCTGTATTCGGAGGTCAACCCCGACTACACGCGTCGTCCGGACCCGTCGGACATGTTCCCGGTGCTGGAAAAGGCGAGGGCCAACGCCCGAGCCTGACCGCTCAACGCCAAACAAACATCAGGCCGCACCGCAGAGCCCGGCACGGCTTTTGTTCCCTTCGGTTGGTAAGGAAATTTGATGACACAACGTACGTTTCTGGTAACCGGCGCGACCAAGGGCATTGGCCTCGCGTTGACCAGACAGCTGATTGCCGCTGGACACCACGTGGTGAGTCTCGCGCGCCAGGCAAGCGATTTTCCGGGCGAACTGGTGCGCGTCGATCTGTCCGACCGTGCCGCAACCGGCGCGGTACTCGACGACCTCGTGCGGCGTCATGCATTCGATGGTGTGGTCAACAACGTCGCGCTAGTCCGACCGCAGCGGCTGGGTGAAGTCGCATTAAACGATCTCGACGACGTTCTCGCGCTGAATCTTCATCCTGCCGTCCAGACCGTGCAGGCGCTGCTTCCCGGTATGCGCGAACGCGGCTGGGGACGCGTCGTGAATATTTCCAGCCTCACGATTCTCGGCATGACGCAGCGCACAGCCTACGCAGCGGCAAAAGCAGCCCTTGTGAGTTTCGCGCGTTTTTGGGCGCTGGAGTTGGCCGGCACGGGCATAACCGTGAATGCCGTCGCGCCCGGTCCAACCGAGACCGAGCTGTTCCGCGCGAACAACCCGCCGGGAAGCGAGGGAGAGCGGCGCTATCTGTCGGCGGTGCCCATGGGTCGCCTCGGCAAGCCCGATGAAATTGCCGGGACCATCGCGTTTCTGCTTTCCGACGTAGCCGCCTTCATGACCGGTCAGACGCTATATGTAGACGGTGGTGCGTCAATCGGCAAGCTTGGGTTCTGAGGACGTGCCGTCCTTGCCGGCAGAGGCGACGCCCAGTACCTCCTCCACGAAGGCAACAAAGGCGCGTGCCTTCGCACTTACCAGGCGTCCGGCAGGGAATACCGCCCAGAGGTCGATCGGGGGCAATTCCCAGTCGGTCAGCACGGCCTTGACAGTGCCATCGGCAAGTTCCGGAGAAAACATCCATTCCGATGCGATCGCGAGGCCCATGCCCCCGAGCACCGTTGTGCGCATGCCCTCGGCGGCGCTGACACTGACGCGGCCTGACACGACCACTGCGACTTCCTTGCCGTGCTGGCTGAACGCCCAGGATTCGCCCCCGCCACGCAACGAATAGACCACAGCCTGGTGCTGGCTCAAATCCGCGGGCGATTTCGGCACGCCTGCTTCGGCGAAGTAGCCGGGTGTGCCGACGACCAGCCTGCGGCCCCGCGCAATGCGACGAGCGGTCATGGTGGAATCGTCTAGCGAACCCATGCGCAACGCAACGTCCACGCCTTTTTCAAGCAGGTCGATGGTGCGATCGTCCAGCACGATATCCATCTGCAGATTGGGGTGGCCGTCCAGAAAGCTCTTGAGCGCAGGCAGAATGTGCAGACGCGCGAAGGTCACTGCGGCGCCGATGCGTAGCACGCCCGATAGTCCAGTAGACGCGTCGCGCACCACCTGTTCCGCAAGATCCACTTCTTCGATTGCACGCCTTGCGTGCTCGTAGAAGCGCTGACCCGCATCGGTGGGTGTCAGGCCTCGTGTCGAGCGAAAAAGGAGACGCACGCCGAGTCGATCCTCGAGTTGCGCGATCGACTTTGAAACGGCCGGCTGGCCGAGTTTGAGGCGCTTTGCGGCTGCCGAGAACGAGCCCGCCTCTACGACGCTGACGTACGTTTCCATTGCTGCCATCCGGTCCATGCCGCTGCTTCTCCTTGAAGGACCGTAAAGTCCTTGTCGTGGCTGAGACGTTGCAAGTCCGAAGTCTATCGCGTCGGAGCAGGGGCAATGAAATCGGTGTTCTCTCGCGGTCTTTGCAATCTGCACATTCCGCGGAAACGATCCGCGGCGATAAACCAGCCCCGCCGCCGGGTTAGATAGTTAGCGGACACCGGCCCGGTTATTGAGCGGCACGCGCGTCACCAAGGTATGGACTTGTTGTAGCGATCCGTGAAGCGCAGACCCGGAACCCCGAAGTTCGCCTCGATCATGTCCACCACCAGTGGAATGCTTTCAGAAATATCCAGTGTCGCATTGCTGCCGCCCATCTCTGTTCGAACCCAACCCGGCGCAACAAGAAGGAGCGCGCGCTTGTCTTGAGGGTTACGCTGCGAGAAGGCCTTCATCAGCATGTTCAAGGCTGCCTTGCTCGAACTGTAGAGTTCCCAGAACCCAGTGGAGTTTTCGATGCTTCCGATCTCGGACGACATCACAGCAATGACACCGTTCTCCGCGACCAGGTTGTGGAACATTTCGACGATCCGCATTGGACTGAGCGCGTTGGTGAGCATCATGTCGAGATAGTCGCTTTCTTCAACCTGCAGCGGTGTGAGTTCGTTGGCCTTGCAAACGCCGGCGTTGACAAATAACACATTGAGCTTGCGGCCCTCGAGGCGCTCATAAAGCGCCCTGACCGAGGTCAGGTCTACTACATCTACGGTTTCCGTGGTAACGCTTTCCGGGCGTTGCGCCTGGAGTTCCGCCAGCTTTGGAGACGATCCTCGCGACGTGGCGATCACGTTGTACCGGCGTCCACTGAACTCCGATGCAAGTGCCAGGCCGAGTCCGCGGGAAGCGCCAATGATCAGTGCAGTTTTGTCGGTTGCCATCGAATGTGCACTCCTTAAAGAAAATAATTGCCCTGTCTCGTCGCATGCAAACACCGAGACCGAGTTGTGCGCGCTTGATGGAAGTTACCGCTCACGCGAGGCCTGGTCGAGCGCGTTGCCGTCATTGCAGAAATGACTAGCCGACATGCTTTGGTTGACCCGACGCAACACGTCTGCCGAGTGCGCAAGCGGGCAATGGGCCGCTCTTATCGTTGCCCGCTCTCGAAGGGTCCGCGAGGGAAGTGAACCTTGTCTGCCCGAAGCAACGGTTTATGCCGACCCGCGTGCGCAGCGCGACCAATTTGCTCGCCGATGCGCTCGCGCGGAGCATGTCGTTTAGTGAGGCCGTGTACGATTCGTATTGGACCGCAGCCGGCCAAAACTGAACATTCGCAATCTGATCATGGCGTACCGCAACGCGTTCGTAACCGGCCCTTCGATATTGCCTCGCCGGTCCGCCGCAACAGCAGCCGCGCGTGCCGGCGCGTTAGTGATTGCGCGTCAGTTCCACCACGAAGTCCAGAAAAGCGCGGGTCTTTGCCGGCACGTGGTGCCGGGATGCGTAGTAGACGTATAACGGATACCGTTCGTCTACCCATTCGGGAAAGAGATTGATCAACCGGCCGTCAGCAATCAGGGGCTCGGCACCGAGCAGCAACATCTGCGCAATCCCGGAACCGGCAAGACATGCGTTGAGCAGGGCACCCGGGTCGTTGACCGTAAGTCGTCCCTGCGTGTCGACCACAATGCGTTTTCGCTTGCGATGGAATTCCCACTGGAACGGCTTGCCTGTCTCCGGGTTGCGAAATTCAAGGCATTTGTGGCGTCGACCTTCGAGGTCCTCGGGTTTTGCCGGCCGTCCCCAACGGGCAACGTACGAGGGCGCTGCGACCGTCACGATGCGGGTGTCGAGCAGCTTTCTCGCGATCAGGGTAGACGCTTTGGGTTCGCCGAATCGCACGGCGAGGTCGAAGCCGTCCATGACGAGGTCGCCA